>ENA-OYVZ01000028-OYVZ01000028.1-human-gut-metagenome-genome-assembly--contig:-NODE-28-length-27817-cov-5.444384_pt1 | contig 27817 bp, 17 predicted proteins | sample MGYA00244162_ERZ653381 | MGnify/ENA primary metagenome ERZ653381 (study PRJEB26926, sample SAMN06165033) | human gut metagenome | biome: ENVO:00009003; feature: ENVO:2100002; material: ENVO:00002003...
TGAGCGTCTCGTGGGCTCGGAGATGTGTATAAGAGACAGGTACAAACGTCAAGCAAATTTATTGCATTTTTAAGCTTTTTCTCATTATTTTTTGTTAAGATTAACCAACGGTTTATCAAAACACCTGCCGTTCAAGCTAAAACTATTGCCTTCACTTATCCTTTTTGCGGCGTTTTGCTATAATCAGAATTATCACTCCCGATGTAAGAACCGCCGCAATCGGTATAATAACCATCGCCCATGGGAAACCCTTTTTCGGAACCGGCTTTACATCGGTATTCGGCTTGTCATTCTTCATATCGGTCTTTTCATAAATACGGTCAACACGCATTATTTCGCCTATCGGCTTGCTCAGATTTGACGTAGCTTTCGGTATTGAATAATCCGCCCAGTTAAGTATCTTAATATTATCAAGCGAAAAATCCGAACACCACGCGTGTACCCATATATCGCCGTAGCATAGCACCGGGTTTTCCTCGGTTGCCGTAAACAGCGGCTTTGCGGGCATATCCTCATTGGCAATCCATGCCCAAACGGTGATTTTAGCTCCTTCAACGGTTATACGGAAACGGTATTCGCGTTTCTCGTTTATTTCGGGAATACTGGCGGTTGCAAGCGTCTTCTGTTGACCGAAACTGCTTGATATGAGCTGAATGTTGGCGCCCTTTTCCTTGGCGTAATTAAAGGGATTATCTTCGTTTGCCGCAACCTCATTACCGAGTACCGCAAGCCAAATGCCGTTATACAGGTCGCCGCTCTTTCTGGTCGGGTGCCAGCCTATTCGGGTAATGTTCCAATCGCCGCGGTGGCCCAGATAATTGAACTCCGCCGTAAAATCTTCAAGCCACTCATCATCGGTAAATCCGCCTATTTGCATATAATTGTTATGGTTGGTGTTAAAATGCAGCTTTCCGGTTTCATCATCTATATCAAGCTTTACCCCGGTTTCCTCATTATCGTAAAATTCAACCGGAGACTTGCCGTCCGAGAAATCGGCGTTAACCAATGTCTTTTTCGAGGTGCTTTTATCGGGTTTTGCGGCTTTGGAAATATCGGCACCGTCATATATCACGATGTCGCGCAGACGTATTTCACAATCATCATAAGCATACATATATACGCCGCCCATCATAATCTTTTCACCGATATCGCCCTGCAAAACAACTGTTTTATCCGCGGACTGATTTTTGCCGAGTATTTCAACCCTTACCTTGCCGTTATTAACGTTTATATGAACATTGTATGCACCCTCGTCCGAAAGCGCGGGAATTTCCTCTGCCGAATCAATCAAATAACCGACGCCCCTGTATTTAACAAGCAGTTCAGCTCTGTTGTTGTTTACAGCCGTGCCGGAGCCTCGGAACCGCAGAGTTATCGCCGAATTTCCGTATCGGTCGGATGACGCGATATAAAACTCGTTTGTCATCCAATATCCCGAAGCGTAATATGTAAAGCTCATATCCACATTGCGTACCGGGCGGTCGCCTGTCAGCGATTCGCTGAGATACATTGCGTTGGCATGCGGGTTTTTAAAGCGATACCACGGTCCGTCGGCAGTACCCTCGGCAGGATTTTTAACCTCAATTTGTTTTACGGTCTTTTGCGTATTGTAGTATTCAATAAGCTTGGTGGGCTCGCTTATTTCGGGCGCTTTAAACGCGCTGATATCCGCGCCGTCGTATATTTCCATATTATCAAGCGTGAGGTTCTGCGGATCCCAGCCGTACATATAGATATTGCCCTTATAACGCTGAGACGGATTGATGTCTCCCGAAAGCACAACCGCCTCGTCAATATCAAGCCCTACAGGACGGAAAGTGCAGGTGATTTTATCTTCGCTTATCACAATATTAAAGCGGTATGTATCACCGTTAAGCATACTTGCACACGAGGCCTTTGCAAGCACCGTGCTTTCGCCGTTTGTATTTCTTATTAAAAATACGTTAGCTGTCTGATTGTCGCTAATATGCCCCGCTCCCTTTATGCGCAACACATAGCAGTTATCGGTCTTGCCTTTATTTGCAAGCATATAAAATTCCTGCGTCATCCACCAGCAGTCGCCGGTCATTTTATAGTCAAAGCTCCAGTTTAACTCGGATAACTTCTTATTGCCCGCAAATGCAGAAGAAAAATATCCGTGTCCCTGAGTGTTTTCTATCACAAGTCCGCCGTTTTTAACAGTTGCCGTGGCGGACTTTTTGCCCTTCATATCGCCTACGTCCGATAAGGTTATCGGAGATTTATCTCCATTGTTAAACTCATATTTTGCAACAAGCTGCGTCGGCTTTTTAACCGTAACCTTCTCGGCAAGTTTATACCCATCCGAGGTGCGGTTGTAGATAATATCATACTGCGGCAGAGAAATATTTTCAGCGAAATTCTTTGCACGGAAAACAACCGAATCGCCGTATACCTCAACCGTATAGCCGTATCCGACGCCGTATGTCGGAACGTCAAGATTTATAAAGTTTACGGTTTTGTTCACCTGCACATCGTCGTCAAAGTTGTTTTCAAGCGCTCCCGACAGGCAGAAAACGCGGTTTTTATACTTTTCAAGAATACCGCACAGCCTTTTGTAGGTTTCGGCTCCCAATGCCGTATCATAAATCGCCGCGTGCGATACAACAAACAACGGTTTATCCTTTGGGGCGGCGGAAAGTTCGGATTCAAGCCAATCAAGCTGCGCCAAAGAATAAATTTCACCGTTTTTCTGCTCGCTGCCGAGAACCGCAAAGTGATATCCGCCTATATCGAGGCTGTAATACGGTTTATCGGCGTTTTGCGGCAAAATTCCCGAAAGCTCTTTTAAATAATCGGCAGAAACAGTTTCATAATCAGCGGAATAAAGCGCGTTAAGTTCACCCGTACCGAGACCGATAGCATAGGTTAAGTCCTGACGGCTCTTAAGCTTTTCAGCAAGCGATATCCACTCGGGGTTTGTGCCGAAAGCGGTCATATCGCCGCAGCCCACAAGCGCCTGCCCCGCATTTTCGAGCGCTCCGCTTAAATCGCCGTTTTGAACATCGGAAACAAGACTGAATGAAAGTTTCGGAGTGCCGTGGTTTAAAAATGCCTCGAAAACTTCCTTTAATTCCTCATAATTTTCCTTTGTGGGCGATTTTTTAGCCGCCTGCTCAATATACTGCTTTATAACATATATATTTTCCGCGGTATAGCGTTCACCGGGGGTTATGTAATAAAGCGCATCTTCGGCATTTGCAATATAAGAGGAATACGCCGTTTTATAATAATCATTATCATATGTTTTAACGATTTTGTAATTTTCGGTATCATACGCCTTAATATCGGAAACTGAGGCGCCGCCCTGACGGTGATACCAATATATATTTCCGCTGATGTGCGACGCATCCGTTGCCTGTTCAATAAGTACCGGCGCGCCGTTATCCGTAATTATATACACGCGTATCTTATCAGCCTTACGAACTATTCTTACGCGTGCGTCGGTGTTTGCCCAATGCGGAATTCTTCCGTTTGCAAAAGAAGATATTGAAACGCTGCTGCCATTAACAACAGACAGTCCGCTGTATGCATTGCCCTTTTCATTTACTCCGAAATTCACAGCGTAGCCTTTTTTATAAAGCTCATCCGGCGACCACTGATAGCTGTTACCGTCTGATTTTATGTCTCCCGGAACAGTGAAATAAAATCTATCATTTATCCAATCGGGCCTGCCCGCTTTTGCCGTAAACTCAACAGAAAAATCGGCGGCATCCTCTTTAAGCCAGCCGGATGTGCATACCGTTCCGTTATTGTCATTTACCGAAACCGAAATCTCTCCGTCAGAATACTTTAATGAATTTTCCTTGTCCGATACTGCCAAAGCGGTAATGTTATCCGCAATTTCAAGCGGAATAAGTACAGCGTCGGAACCGTCAAATTTTATTCTGCCGCTGTCGTAAATTTTAACATTCTTAACGCTGCTTTCCTTATTTTCAAGCAGCAGCTCGCCGAAACGGTTATTCTCGTCAAACGGTATATCCGCTGTCAGTACGCCTTTTCCGTCAATCATAGCGGTCATTTTCCCACGCTCGCGCATAATCGCAACGTTGTAAGTTTTACCGTTTTTAAGTGAAAGCTTTTCGGTCTTAACCGCGCTTACGGTTTTACCGTTAACGCCGTTTACCGAGAGTTCATCACCGTTTATTCTGACAAGTCCGTAATTTCCGGTTGATTTTTCGTCTACCTCAAGTGTGTAATCGTCAAAATCGTATATTGCAATATCGTCTATATTAAGCATAACGTTGTTTTTGCTCACCGTGAGCTTGCCCATGTTTCCGAGCCCGTCAACCTTTGCGGTAAGAATAGGCGCTGCAGCGGAAAAATCTCCACTCGCATCAGAATAAATATTTACCAGACCGTCCTTATATTCTATGCGTATGCAGGTGCCGTTAATCGGGGTTGCAAATTCGGTAGTTTTTGCAACACTGTTTTCACCGCTGTTAAGCAACGCCGTATATTTTCCCGTTCCCGAATTGTTCTTACCCCTAAAACTCAGCTTTAAATTATCTCTTACGGTAATGTCGATAAGATCCCAATCGGGGTTTCCTGTCTTTAAGAAGAAATCGGCAATGTAGTTACCGTTTGTATTGCCGAAGGTTGATGTTGAATACTGCCAATCATTCAGCATATCAAACCATTTTCCGCCGTGCCCATCAGTAATAACGCCGCCCGACGGAGGATTTTCGCAGTTCTCAAAGTCCTCAAAATAAGTCCTTTTGTAAATTTTGGTTTCCGTACGTACTGTGTCATAGCCGCTCTCGGTAAGCGATTTAACCGTTATATCGTCAATATAAAAGCCTGTATTGCCGTCCTGTCTGAAGCCAACGGTATTTCGGGCGGTATAGCCGTTTTCCGGCAATGTAACCCTTATAAGGCATTCGCTGTCGGTTATATCCGTGTCCTTGCTCAGAAATACGGAAATATCTCCCCCGTTTATAACCGCCCTAAAGTAACAGCCGTTTTCAAAAACCTGGGGTACGCCCTCGCTCTCATGCGCAAGCAGGTCGTACTCGCCCACCGCCTCACCGCGGTTTATCAGTCTGAGCTTTCTCGGGTTAGCCTTTCTGTTCCCTCCAAGTTCAAGGTACAGATCATTTTTAAGATAAAACTGCATTCCGCCCCAATCGAAATTTTTAACGTTAAGGAATGCCGTTACGTCTATATCGCCGTCGGTCTCAAAAACATTCACCGTCTGCCAAGCACCGCAGCTGAGCGCTGTTCCGTGACCTGCAAGCGCAGCGGTAGGCAGCGCGCCGGTGTAATTTTCAAAATTCTCGGAGTACAGCGTTTTTTTAAGGCTGCTGTCGAAATCGTAAGACAGCAACGCCTCACTCTTATCACTCGGCGTATAATCAAAACGAACGGCGAAATCAGAAAGTTTTTCAGTACCGAAAATTTCCTGATCACCGGGATTTTCTTTCTCGCTTATCGGAACAGCCACGGTTTTTTCGGTTGCTTTTTGCTCTGCATTTACCGAAATCATCATAATCGCCGCAAAGCTTTGCAATATCAAGGCAATCGCCGTAACTGATGCTAAAATCTTCTTGTTCATACTTCCGCTCCTTATAGTTTGGTTCATTTCAAAAAAATATAATTGTTTTTCAGTTGACCTCAATTTCAAATTCTATTTTAGGGCACTCGGGGGTTGAATATAACCCGACAATACTTTTTTGCCCGTGATAATAGCCCGCTCCTATTTCAAATGAAAAATCCGACGTATCCAACCCGAACTCGGAAATTCCGGTTTCATTAAGCTTTTCATCCATTAAAAATACCCCGGCTGAGGAAACGGTAATGTTCACCTTACTCGGTGTATCGGATGTTTTGAAAGAGTGCGCGCATATCTGCTTTCCGCAAATTCCGAAAAACACGTTGCTTTTTTCGTATTTGTCCTCGTGGCACCCGGCAGCAAGCATAAAATGAATTTTTATACCGGTTATTACCGTTCCGTTAATCTGGGTCGGCAGGCGGTATTTCAACATTCCATGCGAAAACCAGATATGGCTCGCCTCATTGCGGGTCGGAATCATAAAATAACGCGGGTCATTGATTATTCCGAGATTCTGACCGTTGCGTTCAAGACCGCACGGCGCTTGGAGATCCTGTGCACAATCGTAGCTTCCTATCGGCACGGTTATAAACTGCCGTTTGCTCTTATTCCTGCTTTTAAGGTACAGCGTTACGGTGCTTTCCTTCAGGCGGCATATTTTTTGTCTGCCGCGGCTTGCCGATGTTAAACACGATTCAACAATACCGCAGCCCTCCAGCATATCAATATGTCTTGTAATAATGGCTGATGAAAGTCCCAGTAATGCCGATATTTCCTTTATGTTATATGATTTTTCCGAAAGTAGCCTGATTATTGCAAGCCTTGTTGCGGAAGAAAGCGCTGTAAAAATATCGACGGATTTATCCTCCGCATAGATCCTCATACCCACTTTTCACCGTCCCAACAAAGCTTTTTTCCGATATCGGTATCAAAATATTCGGTCACATATCGGCAAAGTCTGTGTTTCGGTCTGTCCTTTGTGGGACCGCCCGGAATAAGCGTTCCCTTTTTGAGAAATTCTATCCTGTCATCGTCACATCTGAATTCCTCATATGTCTCACGGTCATTTTTAAACGTAAAATATGAATATCCGCCTATTTCCGCAAAGTATTTGCCCGTGCAGCCTTCCTTACGGGAAACAAATCTGAACATATCATCATACGGCGCCACAAGCCCCGTATTATCAGAATCCGGAAAAAGATCGCGCGTAGGATCGTTCAGCCCGCAGACCGTAATATCGCCTATTCTTATATATCTTTCCGACTCGAGCATTTTGCCGTCAAATATACAAATGTCATGGTTTGCGTTATACAGGCGTATAAGCGAAACATCATCACATTCAATCGGAATATAGTTACAGTGCAGCGCACCTATTTCTCCCGACGCATTGTTGAATTCAAGTAAAGCGTGCCCGGGCCGGGTAATACCTATGTTGCTTATGTGAAGCGTACTTATATTAAAACCGTAAACATTGCTGAAGGTTATTGCAGAGCGGCGGCACCTGGAATTTATAATGGTTATTTGCGACATTGAAACATTTGCGGCGTCGCCCTCAAGATGTATCATGCAATCAACCTCATAATTGGAAAGCATAAATATATTTGAAAAGCTGTTGCCTATTCTGTGGTGCGCACCATAATCTATGCCTCTGAAAGAAAAATGCTGCAATTCAAGATTAGAATGATCAACACAAAATGGTCCGCCTCCTATATAATTTCTCGGCATATAAATTGCGGTTCCCACATTTTCTATGCGTACTCTTGTTATTGAAGAAGCACGCTGCAGCGGGAAGGTGTCGCTGTGGGTAAGAATGCCTACTCTTTCACCTTCTTTTTCCTCACCGGTAATAATTCCGTCATTAAACCGCAGCATTATATCTTTTATGCAGCAACTGCGCCCCGCCATAATTATAGGCATATTCTTGTCGGAATTGCATGACACTATTTGCGTAGCAAAGCAACCGCCGCCCACAAGATTCTGATTTTCTATTTTGAGCGTTTGGTTTACATAATAAATGCCCGCCGGCACATAAACGCTGTTTTCCGTGTCAAAAGCCTTTAAAAAAGCTTCGGTATCATCAAGAAATCTGTTCGGTCTGGCACCGAAATCCACCACATTTGCATAATCCTCATATTCTCCGCACACTGTTCTGTCCTCCGGCTCTATTTAATTTCGCTTTTTACCGCCGCCTGTGTATATTCGCTCCAATCGGTTCCGTTGTAAATCATCAGCTTATTGAGCGTGGTATCGTAATATGTAGTATAACCCTTACAAAGGCAAAGCGTCGGGCGCTGTTCGGTTGTACCGAAGGCGCGTACATTTCCTTTTTTAAGATATGTCACATTATCCTCATCGCACGGAAATGCCGCCAAAGCGTTTCGGTCATTCTGGTAGCTGAACCATACATAATTATCAACTGTAATTCGGTATTCGTTCTTTGCGTCCTTTTTTCGGTCTACTATTCTGTATCCGTTATCCTTTATACCGCGGTTATCCCATTTGCCGTGAAAACCGGCGGGGTCGTTTACCCCCTTGAATTGCAATTCTCCGATATAAAGCTCGCTACCGTCCTTTGCGGCGTCGCCCAGCAGCAGACAACTGCTGTTTTCATATGCCACGCGACTCCAATACACTACAATATTTCCGAGATTTCCGTCGGTGTTATTACACTCAACATAGCCGTTGCCCTGCTTTGCAATGTCCATACCCTCGATATGAACAGAGGATACGTCAAGGTTTTTCACCCCATCGAACAGCAGCGAAGTTTCGGCTCGGAAATGCTCAATATTTATCTGATCCAGAACAAGATTTTCCTCTTTCCCGGCAAAGCGTGCGCCGACATTGGCAAAATCATTCTTCCCATTTCCTATTCTTCCTATATACGCATTTGATATTCTGTTATTCTTGCGGCCGTCCGACATAAAATCAAAGCCAGCATAAGAAATATTTGAAAATTCAACCGTGTCAACGGAAAGTCCTTTTGTGGCAACAGCATCTGCCGCCTCATAAACGCCTGTTCCGCAGTCTCCAAACTGTACGCGCGAAACAACCGAGCCTTCAGTGACGCCGCCGTGCTTTCCAAGTTGAATCAGTACCTTTTCGCCCTGTTTTTCCTTGCCGTCAACCTTTTGGGAGGCGAGCTGTAAGTCCTTTATTGCAAAACATCCGTCCGCCTCCACCAAAGTCTTATCAGTGGTAGCCACAAGATATGTACCTGTAAGTCCTGTGCCGATAAGCTGCGAGTTTTTAAGCAATATCGGCTCGGAAAAGTAGTATTTTCCCTTTTCGAAATATATGCTTTTCCCCTCGTTTATTGCCTTATTAATTTTATCGGAACAGTTTTTATCGCCCGGCTGTATACCAAGATCCGATGTGCTTACAAAATTTTCGGATATTTTATTTTCAGAAATTTTTTTCACCTTTTTTGCTCCCGTACCAAGGAAATTATTGCAACCCGCAAGCGTTGCCAGCATTGCCGCGCCAACTATCAGGCAAACTGTTTTTTTAATGTTTCTCATTATTTCCACTCCTTCCCGTCCCAAACGACAGTTTTGCCGATTGTAGTATCGTAAAAGCGTGTATAATACGGGCAGAGGCATTTATCCGGCCTGTCGGATGTTTCACCCTCGGTTTTTACGCTGCCCTTCTTCGTAGTCGTTATTTTGTTCTCGTCCGCCGGGAAGTCATCCCACAAAAAGTCGGAATTTTTAACGATATACTCATCCACCGTAAAATAAAAGTCGCCTTTGGCGTTTTCTTCTCTGGCAATTATTTTTTTCGCGTTTGCAGAGTTAAAGCTGTTAAGCTTAAGAGTACCTATATGTAAACTGTTTAATGTTTGCACGGCATCGTCTACATAGTTGACTTTCCCTACAAGTATCAACGGATTCTCAGAAAAATGAGTATCGCAGTAATCAAATGTCAGATTGTCAATCTCGGCAACCGAGGAATCCCACTTGATCAACGAGTGATGAAGCGCGTAAACGTTATCAAGCCGTATTGATCTTGCCGATATTCCGTTCATACGCTCAAAAACAACAGGTGTTTCGGCAACGGTATCCTTTACCGTAAACAAATCAATGGCACATTCGCTTTCCTCACCGGTCATATAAACTGCCGAATCCGCACGGTATTTTCCTGAGGAAACGGTAATGTCCTTAAAATAATTTCCGGTTCTTCTATCACTTCTGAAGTCAAATCCGCGGAATGAAAAATCCTTTATTTCAAACTTATCGAATGTAACCGAAAATATAACATCCTCTGTGTCCTTAAATAAACCAAGTCCCGAAGCAATTCCCGTTCCCACATTTTCAAGCTTAACATCGGTAAGGGCTGACCCGCGCTGAAGCGCATACTGCCCGGCGGCGTATATTCCTATACGTTCGCCCTCTTTTTCCTCACCGGTTACAAGTCCGTCCTTAAAACGGAAAGTAACACCGCTTATACTTACCGTTCTTCCGGTTCTTATTATCGGTGTATTCTTATCGGCAATATCGGCTGTTATAATTGTTTTATCGGCGCCGTCGCCTACAATTGAAAGATTTGAAACCGAGAACCCCTCGCTGATATTGTACTCCCCCGCCGGCAAATACGCCGTGCCGGACGTTGCCAGTGCTTTCTTGATTGCCTCTGTATCATCTGCGCCGTCATTCGGCTTTGCGCCGAACACAAGCGCGTTAAGATACCATGGATTTACACCTTTTTTCTCATTCATTGCTTTAGTTCCCACTCCGCATAAAAATATTGCCGCCGCAGTCATCAAAGAAACTGCCGCCGTCTTGCCCATAATCTTTTTCATATCGTTTCCTCCATCGTATTTTCACTCTGCCGGAGCCGTCCGCCGCGGCAAATTATATGTTTATATTTTTCACCCCACAATACCGCTGTGCTCAATACTCTCCGTAAACAGTCTTTGCAGGAAAATATACAGTATAAGCAAAGGCAAAATACAAAGCAGACAGGCGCACTGCGTATAGAAAACGCTAATATACGGATTTGAGGAAATATTTGCATACATATTTCCTTTCATTATTGTGCCTATCAGGGAAAGTGATGCCGAAAGGGTTACCGGCTCGTTAAAATACATTGTTACGGTGCTGTAATCATTCCAGTACCACACAAACGAAAACAGAAAGCATGATACAAACGCCGCAGAGGAATTTGGAATCATTATTCTGAAATATGTACGAATTATTGAACAGCCGTCAATGCAGGCGGCGTCCTCAAGCTCTCTCGGCAGATTTCGGAAAAACTGACGGAAAATATATATAAACAATCCGCTTTTAATTCCCGCGCCCAGCAATGCCGGGACATAAATTGTAAACGGCGTGTTTAAAAGATTTACTGTAACGGGTTTCCCGGTCAGCCAACCTACCGCTGTGCCAAGCCCCAAAAAATCAAAGCTTTTATACCCGAGATACATCGGTATGGATATGCTCTGCGGCGGTACGATTATGGAAAAAAGCACGCAGCCGAAAAGAATCGCCTTGAATTTAAAGTCAAACCTTGCAAAACCGTATCCGGCAAAAGCGCATATCGCTACATTTATCACCGTTGCAATAAGCGATATTTTCACCGTGTTGAACAACCGCGGAAAGTAGTTTATCATTTTGAAAACTTCCCTGAAATTTTCCGTGGTAAATGTTTTCGGTATCCAAATTACCGTCGGGTCAAATATATCGTCAACCGTTCTGAATGAAATACTTATCATATAAAGAATCGGGTAGAGAATAACGAAACACATTGAAATCAGAAATACCGCGCGGACAGCTCCGATTAAAAAATGCGCGCCCTTTTTCCTTAAAATCACTTTTTTTCTCTCGTTCATAGTTTTCCCCTTATTTAACCGTATAAGTAACGCGTTTGTTCACTATTGCATACACAATGCCTATGACTGTCCCTATCATTATAAAATATATCCATGAAAGCGCGGAACTGTAGGAAAAGTCAAGATCTCTGCCTATGCTCGTTATATAGTTCATAACGCTGTTTCCGTAGTCGGTGAAGTTATCTATTATCGTATATATAAGGTTGACAATCAAAATGGGCATAACCATAGGAAAGGTTATTTTCCAAAACTTTTCCCATGCGGAAGCACCCTCAACATCCGCCGCTTCGTAAAGCTGACCGGAAACGCTTTGCAGACCGGCAATAAAGAGAACTATTTGCAGACCCGATTTCCACGTAAGGTTAAAAACATCGGATATTACGGCGGATATCATATTTACAATATCATCGGACACCCCTGCGTCTCTCAGTGTTTCAATTATTGAAAACGAGCCCGATGAAAACAGCATTGAAGAACGCGTGCCGTTCAACATCGACGAGGAAACGTCGTCAAACATATACGAAAGTATTATTCCGCCCGAGCCCACTATTACAGGTATAAAAAATATTGCGCGGACAAGCGTCCTGCCGCAGAACTTCCGGTTAAGGATTACCGCCATAAAAAGGCTGAACGCCACTATTATCGGAACGCTGTATATAAGGGATGAAAACTGCGACGCAAGCCTTGTCGGAAAATCCAGGTCGCTCCTGAACGCCTTTATATAATACTTCAATCCTACAAAATTCAATTTCATACCGTTTGTCGTTATTGTGGTATCGCACAGCGAATACGCCGCTGATGACACCAGAGCTCGAACAACTATAAACGTAAACCCAAGCAGCCACGGCAGAATAAAGAAAAATCCCGCCCATGCCTTTTTTGTCTCGTAACCGCTTTTCTTTTTTGCAAGCTTACTCATTTGTTTTTCACCTCAGATGCCGAAGCTGTATTCACTGCCGCCGACTGCCTTAACCGTACCGTTTGCACGGTCTACCGTGACCGTTGCTCCGTTTGAATACCTACTGACGGATACCTCGCCGTTACGCGAATAATGGGTCAGATATCCGTTGCCTATTGCCTTTTCAAGCCCCTTGAAATATTCGGAATATTCCTTTATTGTTTTATAAAGTTCCGAAGAATTTGCTCCGTAAAGCCTGTCAAGCGATGTTCCGCCGACGGTGTACGGATCGTTCGTTATAAGCTCAAACTGCAGCCTGCTGCCGTATGCCGCCGCATTCAATACCGCGCCGCGTTCATCGGCTGCCGAATTTATCGGCTCGCAGGTATACGGCACTATTCCGGATAAAACAAGCTGAGTGAACGGTATATCTCTGTCAAAAATATCGTCTCGGGAAGAAGTCTCGGGTATTTTCTGTGCAAGAGATAAATTTTTCAACACATAGTCCGCAGGAGTATCAAGCGCCGTTTTTCTGTTATTTATGCCGTTTACGGCTTTACCCACGGTTTGTGCCGTTTTTTCAATTCCGCATTCCGATTTTTTGGAAAAATCGGAATACAGACTCACCGATATATTACCGAATGAAAGTCCGGCTCCAGTATATGCGCCGTTATCAGAAACATTCCTTATAACCTGCAAAAGCTTTTTCGGCGTAAGCAGCGAATACCTGCCCGCAGAGGTATTTTTTTGATAGTTACTGTTGTAAAATGTATAATTGTATACAGGCGCATTGCTCAGCGCCTTTGCGGTATCGCCCCATACATTATAGCCCTTGCCCGACTTTTTGAACTGCGACGCTGAAACGCCGAGATACAATTCGCCTCCGTTTTTTTCAAGCGCCGTCAAAAGCCGTTTGAGTTCTTTTTTGCTTCCTACAACCCCCGCCGGCTTCAGGCTTCGATCCAGTCTTCCCGCAAGTCGATCGGCGCTCCACTCGCGCAATGTTACCGAAATATCCGATACACCGTCTTCAGCCAGCCTATTTATATAATCCGAAATATCCTTAAGTTCGGAAAGCGCGGCGTTTGCTATAACCGGAAAACCCAGAAACACCTTCTTTTTCTTTACAGCACCGTAAAAATCAAGCGAAGTTTCCCCGACAGACTGTGCCGCAAGAGTAATCTTTTCCTTTTCGCAAAGATATTTTTTGTATGCCGCAGCCATACCGTTATAATCGGCTTTGTCGCCCGTCAGAACAATATATTTTATTTCGGTTTTACCGTTCCCTAAAGCGGTTTTTTGATACAGCTGAGCCGATCTTGCCGCCGACGAATATTCATTAAGAACTATTGTATCGGTCGCGCGCAACTCAAAAGAGGTATACACGTTGGCATATGAGGTTATAGCCCCGTTCGGGTAACACCAAACGGTACCGCGCGCGGCGCCGTCGGTTACAACGGCGATGATTGCCGAGGCAGCTTTTCTTATTCCGTAAACCGGCAGCATAATCGGATATGTGCTTGTACCCTTTGCCAGAACGAATTTTGAAAGGTCATTACCGTAAATATGAGATGAATACCCAAGCTTTGAATATCTGCCGTTGTTGAAATCCATTTCGCAGCCGCTCCCGTCGGCAACAATTATGCTGCCCTTTTCATCGGGGGCGCCGGCTCCGAAATACGGAAGCACGGAAATACTGCAAATCAAAAAGCTTTCGGGATTGCTTTCCTTTATTTTGCCTATATCCACCGAGGCGTTTATCCCATCTGAATCAAGCGTTATTTCAACCGGCACGGTAAATCCCATTTGCGGAAAGCTGTATACAGCCTCAAAACCGTTTTCAAGCCTGTTTATTACCGCATTCCCCGAGCGAACGCTGCCTGTTTCGCTGTTTGCCTTGCCGTACTGCTTTTTAGCAATATCCTGATACCCTATAAGTAAAAGACTTTGCAATTCCATTTTATAAACGCCGCTCGCGCCCTCATCGGCGTCCCCCATATCGGGGTTGCTGTACCAGCGCGTGCCTGCCGCGTCTTCCAAATAAAATCTGCCGCTTTTTGCGTTAACATAAAGCGTGCCCGCATCGGATGACGCAAATTTCTCATATTCAAGGCGGCAATATTCGCTTAGCTCGCTATCGCTATCGGTATTGAAAAAATCAGTAAAATCCGTTTCCTCGGCGGATGCAGGTAAAGCCGCCGCTATCGCAATACAAAGCAGGGCACATATAATTTTGGTGAATCTGTTTTTTTGCAAATAAACGCGCCTCCTAACTTCTATAAAGCAATTCGTTGAATACCGAAACGGCAAACGATATAAGCTGCTGAACAAGCGACACAAACAAAACCGCCAGGAAAATAACAAATATCATACCGAGTACGGTGAGAATAATACAAACAAATGTTTTCAAAAATGTGAAATCATGTATCGCCCGCAAGGCACCGACCATAAGGAATACGCTCCATAAAATTCCGACTGTGCTTACAAAGCCGTAGAATGCAGCCTCATCCGCCGTGAATATATTGCTGAGCACCGTACACGCGGCAATGCTTACAACATACGGAATAAGCGCATATGCGCAGGATATAAATATCTGGTACATACTTCCTTTACCGTCCGTAAGCGTTGTAACGCTCCAATTTATTACCACAAAAAGCGCAAACATTACACAGGTAGAAGCAAAATACATAAGAATGTTGGTATTCTCAGCACGGTTATAATTAAAAATAAATCCTGTCATTGTTTTGGAAAGCACCGTTACGGCAAACCACACTGCAAGAATCACAAGCGCCGCGGGGGTGCTCCAGCTTTTTGTATCCTTAATGTCATAAAACTCATCAAGCGGGTGAGTCATACAGCGCCCTATCCGTCTTATCGGGGTGAGCTTTTTTTCTTTATGTACAGGCGGCTTTTTTAAAATGACACACCGAACAAACACATATATTAAAACAGCCGACAAAGCAATAATCAAAACGGTCGCAACTATAGGAAACGCTTTTCTGATGTCCTTTTCGCGCTGCGCTTTAAAGGCGAGCGAATAGCCCTCTCTGTCGTAGCCGCGCTCTGCTGCCTTCATTGCCGCTCTGTAATCACCCTTTGCATACAATGCCTTGCCGAGTCCCGTATATGCCGTTTCGCAACCGGAGTCAATTTGTATCAGGCTTTCCCAAAGCGGCATTGCCTCGGAATAAAGCCCGTTGTTATAAAGCTTTACCGCTTTCAGTAAAAGCCTTGTATAATCCGTAGGGGTAAAAACGGTAACAGACCCTTTTTCACTGTCCAGCACCAAAAAATCCTCGCCGCGGTCATCTATTGCCGCGGCAGTTCGGAAAAGACCCGCCTTTGTACCACTCCCGCCGAATATGTTAAGAAGTCTGCCGTCGGTATTGTACTGAAAAATTCTGCCTCTTGATAAATCCAAGCCGTTTATTATTCCGCCGGCACTCACACACACATCAACAAACTGCGTATCGGTGCTTTTGCCCATAATAAAGGATCTTTTCAAATCGCCGTAGTCGCCCGATGTGGCGGATACATTCTTTTTATAAAGCTTTATAACGTCGTTTCCTGCGGTATTAAGCTTTCTTAATTCGTTTTTTGAATTTTTTGTGGTTTGAGTGCAGGTGTAAATAAAATTATCCGAATCAATATCAAAGCTTGAATAAGCCACAGGAACATATCGCGTCATTTTACTTTTTTGTTCCTTTGAAAGAAAGCGTTTCCATGCGTAATCTGCCAAAACCCGCAGGGTCACATCTACTTTGTTGCAGCCGTAAAACCCCACAAACTCGCCATTATTATCAAAGGTCAACGCGCCGTAAAAGTACCCCTCCGAGAGCACAAAAACCGTGCCGTTATTGCTTTCTATCACCTTTGTGGGGAGAAATTCAAACGTTTCGTCAAGCAAAGGAGATTCCGGGCGCTCGTAGCAATGCGTCACAATTCCCGAATTATTCATACGAAGAACACGGTGCTTTTCCTTTTGCGCTACGAATATCTCTCCCGTACCGTTGACAAAAATCCCGCCGGGAGCCTCAAGCGGACCTTTTTTACCGTCTGCCGTAATTTCATCTATAACTGTCGCCTTTGTATAATCGCCCGAGGTGATTATCAATCGGTTATTACCGGTATCGGAAATATAGAGCGTTCCCGCACGGTCAACAAATATATCCGACGGCTTATTGAACTTTCCCGTATTAAGCGACGTACCGTCAATAATTGCGTCAGCGGTATATCCCACGGGTGCCGCCGCCTCATTGTCCCATGCGTCATAGGTATAGCCCTCGTCCGGCGCGGCAGAAACAGTAACCGATAAAGCGCCCGTAACCGCTGCAAGCACCGTAAGCAGCGCCGCGGCTTTTTTTATCATTTTTAAAAACTTCATCACTTACTCCTTAATTGCGGCGCTTGCCATTGTTTCAACAACATTCGACTGTAAGATCAAAAACATTATTATCGGCGGTATCATAAGGAAAAGAACACCCGCGGCTGAAGAACCCACACGCGCTATTCCGGCGCCTGACGTCAACTGGTTAATAATTATCGGCAGGGTCCGCAGATCCTCCCTGAAAATAAATTGCTGACCGGAATTACTCCATGTGGACTGAAAAATAAAAATCATAAGCGTAAACCATGCAGGTTTAACGTTCGGCATTATTATTTTCAAAAAAACGCCGTATTCCGAGCAACCGTCAATTCGCGCCGCTTCAATTATTGCGGTGGGTATTTGCTCCATAAACTGTTTCATAAGAAAAACACCCAGCGTAGTTCCCAGCGAGGGGAGAATCATCGCCCATACCGTATCTATAAGATGCAGCTTGGAAATTATTATATACTGCGGTAAAAATGTTACCGCAGAAACAAACATAAGTGAAAATTCAATTATTTTGAATATGGTTTTTTTGCCGGGAAAATTATTCTTTGCCAGCGGATACGCGCACATCGAAGAAAAAACAACATGCGCGGCGGTTATCACAAGCGTCAGGAAAACGCTGTTGAAAAGATACCTTGAGAAAGGCATATTCAAGTTGGTGCAAAGTTCAAAAAGCTCCCTGAAATTATCTGTTGTAGGGCGATTGACAAGTATTTTCGGCGGAAAAACAAATATTTCATCATAAGGTTTAAGCGCTGACGCAACCGCATAAACCAACGGTAAAACAAGAAATAATCCCACCGCCGCCAAAATCAGCCAGACCGCTATATTACCGCCTAAAGAGCGCGTATAGCGCTTGGCTGCAAAGGTGTCGGAAATATGCGCCCCACGTTTTATTTTCAGATTTTCAGCCATAACGTCTCCTAACTTCCAACACGCGCCAGCAGCCGTTTCACCAAAAAGTTTGTAAATGCCATGAGCAAAAACAAAACTGTTGCAACAGCGCAGGCATAGCCCATTTCAAAGCGGGTATTTCCCACATCCATAATATGAGTTACAATCGTTTCGCCGGCATACTGCGGGCTCGGACTTCCGACAAGCGACACCGATACATCAGCTACCGAAAACGATGCAACGATCTGCATAACAGCGCCGAACAAAAGCTGCGGTTTCATACTGGGCAAAGTGATAAACCAAACCTCCTGCAGGCGGTTGTGAACACCGTCCATAACGCCCGCCTCATAAAGCGAGCGATCAACGCCCTGAAGTCCCGCAATAAACGAAAGAAAGCCTGTTCCGAGCGACATCCATAACTGAACAACAATAATGACCCCGAGTATATACGAAGGATCCGTAAGCCAACCTATGGGCTCATCTATTATTCCGAATCGCATAAGAGTGCCGTTAATAATTCCGTAGCTGTCCGAGCTGAAAAAGAATGTCCAGATCGAGTAAGCCTGCCCCGAAAGCACCGGGGCATAGAAAATTGCCGTAACAACCGTTCGCATATGTCGGCTCAGGTCATTTATAAGCCATGCAAAGAAAAAACACAGCATATAACTGATAGGACCGGTTATAAGCGCAAATATCATTGTATTTTTAAACGCTGTGAGGAAAATATTATCCTCAAGAAAAAGCCTTAAATAATTATCCCAACCCGTAAATCGCGGTGTATTAAGACAATTGTAATATGTAAATCCCAGGCATATGGAGACCAATACCGGCAACAGGGTAAAAATCGCAAACATTATTAAGAACGGCGCCATAAGAACATAATTATGCCGTCCCATATATATCCTGTGCTTCAGGCTGAGTTTTTTATTTGAAATATTATTCTGCATAATCAAATTCTTTCCGTTTCCTGCTGAGCTCATTATTTATTTGTTTATTCCATTTGCTTAGTGTCTGCCGCATATTAGAGTTATTATAATACACCTCGTTAAAGGCATTGCTTATGTTCCTCGTTGTATAATAGCTGCCGGGCACTTCCTCCGTGGTGCGGGTATTATTCCACTGCTTAGCAAGTGCCGTTGCTTCGGAATTGCTCCACCCTATTCTTTTGAACGCACTGCGGCTCGCGGGCGTTGCCCTTGCTATAACGCCCAGTACCGATTCAATTTGCACCGCTTTTTTCCCCTGCGTTTCTCCGCTTGCATACCACTTCATAAATTCCCATGCGTTTTCTTTATTTTTACAGCCTTTAAGCAATATGCAGGCGGTGCCTGTTGCAGCGGAAACAGTGTTTATATTGCCGTCCTTATCCTCAGTACCCGGTATTTCGGTCATACGCCACATATTGCGGATTTCGGGTGCGGTGGCGGTAAGCTGATTAAAAAATGAATAATCGGCAATAACAAGCGGCTGTTCGCCCGTTCTGAAACGGTTATAATCATTTTTAAAAAGGGGTAATCCGTACTGTGTGTAAAATTCGCACCACATTTTAAACGCGTTATACGCTATCGGCGAATCAAGCGCCGTTGCGGTAAGGGCGTCGTTATACACCGTTCCCCCCATTTGATAAAGCAATGTATAAAAAAGATCGGTAGGTATACCTATATTCATATTGTTTCTTTGCAGCGTTTCTGCCAGCGCATAAAGCTCCGTCCAGGTTTTTGGCGGCTCAAGTCCCATCTTATTAAAAATATCGGTTCGGTAAAATGACATAAGAAATGTCTCCGTAACGGGAAGCGCATAGCATTTTCCGCGATACATATACGGTTTAAGTGCGGATTCCGAAAAATCCTTTAAAATTTCATCAAACCCCAAAAGCTCGTTCAGCGGCTCTGCTGCGCCGCGCAGCGCAAGGTTGATGGGTTCGGATTTGGCAACCGAAATTGCCACATCAGGCCCCTTATCCGCCATAACCGCCGACAGCAATGATGTAGCTGTCAAATTGGCATTTACGCCTATTTCGGTTTTTTCGGTAAAGTCACTGTCAATAAGCGTTTTTACTATTCCCGCCTCATCTCTGCTGCCTGTCAGCCATATGTAAACGCTGTCCTTTTTTTCATAGGTGTTGCCTATACTTGTATAATCGCCCGTAAAGGAGGATAAAAAGCTTTCAACGCTGTATTTTATCGTGCCCGCAAGGGATGCATTCACCTCGGGAAATTCATCCTTTGCGCCTATTATATATATTTTATCAAGCAGCAGGCTCTGATTGCGCATTTCCAGCACCCATGAAGCCAAAGCCGAAATATTAGACTGCAGATTGCTTACCCTCTGCGGAATTACATCGGGGTTTTTCACAAATCCGTCAAGCTGCTCTGTAACACGGTCAAGCGTCGCGGACATTCCGCCCTTGTTTCCTGCGACCTTTTGAAGGCGCAAAGAAACCTGCTTTATTGTTTCCGACGCGCTTTTCATATTATCTGTTAATCCGGGAATTGTTTCATCAAGGCTGTAATCGCGGTACATATCGGGGTTGGTGCCGGTAATCATAATAATACTGCTGTAAACCGCATCCAGCTTTTTTACGGTGCTTTCTATGAGTGTCAGATCATCGCAAAGCTCAGAAACGGTAGGGGTCATAGTCAATGTATGCTTTCCGGCGGTAAGATAAAATTTATAGGGCTCGTTATCCCCCAAAATCTTTAATTGCCATTTCCCGGAATAATTGAATTTCACATTCTTAAGCTCCGAAAACAAGCATTCACCGTCTATTTTTACTTCACGCGATGTATAAATTCCGCGCTCATAATTCTGCCGAAAGCGATAACCTATTTTATATAGTCCGTCCTTCGGAACGGTAAATTCCCAGGTGACCGTCTGAAGCGGATCGGACCACGAAGCCCCGCCGAATGTATTAAGTCGTGTAGCATAAGGCTCAAGCGGCGTATTGGCGGCGCTTGATTTATTTGAGACAGGGTAAAGCGTAGGGTCATTTTTCAAATAAGTCTTTTCCGCCTCTTTTTCAAGAATCACGGACGAAGCCTCAGTTCCCGCCCGATTCTTTGCATATTCGGAATAATCTGCGGGTACAGCGGGATTTTCAAAGCTTATACCGCCTATAACAATGGGATCCCTGAGGCTTACTATATGAAGAATATGCTCGCCCTCGGTAAGAAAGAAGGCGAACGGATCACGCGAGGCGCCGGTATCATCCCTTATATAAACAGACGACCACTCGCAAACCTCAATCGGGTTGGGAGAAACGTCGTTTCCCCTGTTATCAACCTTGAAATTATTTTCCTCCTCGGAAATATACGTCTCATCGCGATAGGCTCTCGGAACGGTTATCTGCGCGCATTCACCGAACGGCATTTGTCCGTCGATATACAGCTCAAACTCAGGTGCCGAAACGGATTCGGACGGAATCATACAGTAATCGAGCCTTAAATAATACGCTCCGGTTTTTTCCGCTTTTACAGGTACATTTATGCTCCCGATTCCGTTGCTCCACACAAGAGAATTATCCCTGCCTTTATAATTTTCGAGCGAGGCTTCGGCACCGTCGGAAACGGAAAATTCCCGGATTCGTGCTTTTCCGCCGCTTTCCGGTCTTTCCGCATTTTTATGCTTTAAATTATAATAATAATATGTGTTTTCATCCCGCACGGAAATATTATCGGCAGAAAGCGCGCCGCCGGACTCGCCGGCGGCATCGGCGGGCGAAGCACAGCCGATATATAAAACAGAGGCACACAGCAAGAATGAAAACAACCTCTTTACCGTATTTTTCATCAACTACACAACGCCTTCCGTAAAAATTATTTGCCGTTTGCACGGTCTATTTCGGCCTGAAAAGCGGAATAGTATGTTTCAAGGCACGTGGTCCACGGGGTACCCCATTTTGAAACCTCGTCAATCATTTTCCACATTCCGGCGCTGTCCCAGTTACCTATTCCTTCCATTCTTGAAATAACCGGAACGAACTTATTTGTATCGCCAAGTTCTTCATTAAGAGCTACCATTTCATCAGTGTAGCCCGTAAGCTCACGCTGTATTTCGTTATAACGCTTTGAAAGCTGTTCGTTTTTGCCGAAGAGGCTGCCGCAAACAAAGTAAGCTATTGCCCCGCCGGGATTCGGTGCACCTGCCGCAAGCCAGTCGGTTTTAAGGCGCCCGGGCACATAATATGTATCCGAACCGTCCATCTTAGGCGACGGCGCGTATTCCACCGTGCCAGCCTTGAACTTCTCGCCCATTGTACCTGCCATCCACGACTCATTCCACAGCATTACCGCCGTACCGTCATTAAAACTGCCGCCGTTGGTATTATCGCCGCTTTTTCCTATTCCTTGAATAAAGCTCATCATTTTGGAAATTGCAGGGCTTTTCATATTGTTTACGGCAGTACCGTCAGAATTGAATTTGACAAAATCTTCTCCGCAGGCAGTATATGCATAAAGCATATCTACATTGCAGCCGTAAACCTCCGGCGTTCCGTCACCGTTGCTGTCAACCGTAAGCTTTTTAGCCAGCTCTTTAAACTTGCTTAAGGTCCATTTGCCTTCCTTATAAAGCTCAAGCGGTGTTTTTTCGCCTATATCGGCAAACTTTTGTTTCCAATAATATACGCGGCCGTTATTTGAAATGCTGCCGAGCATATAATGCTTGCCGTTCACTGTCATATCATCAAGCGTCGAGTCTTTTAAATACTTATTATTCAAATCAACATAATCGTCAACAGGCTGAACGATATTATTCTTTATAAAGCCCGGATTATCCTGAGACTTGTAAAAAATAATATCCGGCGATTGCCCCGAAAGAACCATCTGCGCAGCCTTCGTCGGTAATTCTTCGTATGTTGTGCTTATAAATTCAAGCTCACAGTTATAGTATTTTTTCATTACCATATTTACCTGATAATACCACTTCTGCGGATTTTCAAGCTCGGATTTGTCGCTCCAAAGCAAGTATTTGACCTTATCACTTTTAATATCAAGTTTTGGAAGTCCCAGTGACTCAAATGTAAGATCGTTTTCATTTTTTCCGATTACGTCATATTTTCCGCCGCCTACATTTGCCCCCGAGGACGTGTCAGCACCGTTTTTACAACCGACGCAACCCATTGTTAAAAGCAAAGCCAATGCCCCGGCAGCCGATCGTCTTAACATTTTTTCACCATTCATAGCTGTACTCCTTATGTATAAAATATAAACAAAAATATCATTACTTTTGTTTTTCGATTATAATTTTAAAACATATGTTTACTTTGTTCAAGCTATTTTGCACTATTTCATCCGATATTATCTGTATTTTTTGGTTTTGATTAACTAAGCAGTTAATTGCACATAGTGTTAACACCGGCTTTAAGCGGAGCTATTGTTTTTCAAAGTTCGTTTTCTGAGTATATCGTTTTGCCAATAAAATTGTAATAGATGTCGAAGTCCTTATAAGCAATTTGAAAGCTGCGTTGAAACAAAACGCAATCCACCTTACTCACACCGCAAACAGAGATGTAAGCAATGAGATTTTTCTTTAAAGCGTTATAAAAATGTAGCCGTTCTTACATAAATAAAAAATACTATATGCTCACGGCAGTCTTTCTGTATACCTAGAGTAACCTAAGTCATTGTTTTTTTCCGCTGTAGTTATTCTTCAGTTGGGTAGTTCACTTTCTCCTAACACTCTCGTTCGGGGATTTATACGCTGTGCTTCGGTATATAGAAAAGCACGGCCTTGAACGAATTGTAATAGCCGTGATTAAACGCTGACCGCTGACAAGCGGTCTTTTTTATTCCGCTTTCAGCCGAAACAGCAGACTGCTTTTTCCGCCTTTCTTATGATATCGTTGCTCGGTTTCGGGAAGCCCTGCTTTTTTGAGGTCACGAATCCCGCGGCGGACACCGCAGTCACTCGCAATAATATTTTCGCCCCGAATTTCAAATGAAATCCGGGGCGATTTTATAATGTATACTAATATATTCTTACTGTTGCTATACTGTGCGGCGGTACATTCACCGTATACATATCTCCGCATTCAACAGCCGTTACCGTTTTTTCTTCAAAGTCCGAAAACGGCATAACAGACTCAGAAGTATAAACCGTTATTTTTGCTTGCTTGCCTTGTTTTTTGAAACTAAAACTTTTTGGCGCATCAAGGTTTTCATTCAACAATGTCATCGTTATAATTTCGCCCTTTTCGGTCGCCATTATTCCGCGGCGATAATCGGCGCAGCAGATTCTCCCGTTTAAATGATTTTTCATTATTGAGAAAACCTTTCCCACCGGAGTAAGGCTTGAAGACTCGGCACCCACCTTGATTCCGCCTTCGTTTATCAATTCAAAATAGCAAGCGCAGAATAAATTCAACTCATCAGCCTTTTCCATCATCATATTCAGCATTTTGGCTGCGTACATTGCATCCGCAACGCCGCTTTCCCTGTACCATGCTTCCCATGCATTCCATTCGTCAAAGCATATTTTAATTTTATCCGAAATATATGGCTGCATTTCCCTCATCATATACTCTACCGTTTCAATATGACCGAGCATACCGTTATAACGCATTTTCAGCGTCTCAAAATCTGAAAAATTGTCCGCGCCGCCTTCGTTACCACCCATATACCTACCATAGTTATGGAATGAGAAAGCCGCCGCTGTATCACTGAGCGGAATTGCCGAATATTTAAACCAATCCTCACTCGGATAGCAGCCCGATGAAACAAATGTGATTTTGCTGCCTGTTTTTTTCATGGCTTCGGCACATTTGCGCACAACCGTGCTGTAATCAAACGGGGTATTCATACCCTCCATATGCCCGTAGCCGAATTCATTGCCCAAGCCCCATAATGTCACATTATACGGTTCTTTAAACCCGCGCTCTGTTCTTTTGCGCCCGTACTCGGTCGTTTCGTCACCGTTGCAGTATTCCACCCATTTGGCGCAGTCCTCCGGTGAATCCCACGCCGGATTTATAGTAATAAACGGCAGCGCACCTATTTCGCGGCATAAAGCTATAAAGTCATCGGTGTTTATCTCATGAAAATCGTAACCGTTGCTATAAGGCTGCGTTTCTATCTCCGTATATGCCTGCAACGGCATTCTTTCGTTTCTCGGCAGCAAGCCGTCTTTCCATCTGTACTCACCGGCAAAGTTTCCTCCCGGCCACCTTAGAACCGTAACGCCTGTTTCTTTTAAATTTTCAATAACATCACGCCGCATACCGTGAAAATTATCGTCCGGCATAAGGGATACAGCCCCGAATGTTACCGTTCCGCCACCGCTGAAAGTCATACGCAAATCGGCGTTTTTACAGCCGTTTTCTGCCGTAAATGCGCATTTAAAGCTTTGCCATTCGCCCTTTTTGATATTAAGTACAGCGGAAAAACAGCACACAGCCGAATCGGCGCTTGCTATGCTTACATTCAACTGCGTATCCTGCGCCGCCTTTGCAACCAATTCAAAGGTATATCCTTTACCTTGCCCGATATAGATTCTGTGTTGACCTATTCCGCAATCGGGCATATTATAAATATTATAAACGCTCTGCGCCCAGCCCTCGTTCATTCTGCGCATTTTTTCCGGTTCAATATGCTTTGTATACGGATTTGTAAAGGAGTAATATACCCTTTCGCCTATACCATACCATTCAGCAGCGCGTCCGCTTTGCAGCGGCTTGCCGCAAAACTTTCTGTTTTTAATAAGCTCTGCCGAAAGTCCGCCGTATATGCTCTTTCTTGTATGCTCCAAATTATTTCCGAAAAGCAGCGGTGATACGGTTTTACCGGAAGTTTGCAATTCTACCCTGCCGTCATTGCAATCGCTTTTATCAATATCACGGCAACCGCACTCCTTAGCGCTGTTACTGCTTGATACATTTTTCAGCTGCATATTAAAAAGCTCCTGTATACTCACGCCCAAAACTGCGGCAAGTGTGCCGATAAGAGTAATATCCGGCATAGAAAGACCGCGTTCCCATTTTGAAACAGCCTTATCCGTAACAGACAGATAATCCGCAAGTTCCTGTTGAGTAAGTCCCTTTTTCGTTCGCATTTCCTTTAAAAATTCCGCAAAGCCTTTAGTATCCATTTTTTCCTCCGTTTTGCCCATGTGACGGACTTTTTATTTATATTTATGTTATATCATATTTTTGGCTTTTTTAAAATAAACCATTGGTTTATTCAGAACATATTTTAAAAAGACTACCATTGTTTAAAGCCGATTGTTATTCTCCACTGTAATTATTTTTCAGTTGGGTAGTTCACTTTCTCCTACCACCATGACAGGTGGCACCTGTCACATCGTCGTCGCAAACTCCGCATTATTCGTTTTGCCGTAAAACGGCAAAAGCTCATCTGCTGTGTTGCTACTCCTCTCCCCAAAAAGTTTTATAACTTTTTGGGGTCCCCGATGACGCAGTTGCCCCTTGGCGGAGGATTTTACTTTTTTTACTCCGCTTTCAGCCGAAACAGCAAACTGCTTTTGCCGCCCTTCTTGCGGTATCGCTGCTCGGTTTCGAGGAGCCCCGCTTTTTTGAGGTCACGGATGCCGCGCCTGACGGTGGACTGTGAATACTTTAGGTCTGCTGCTATGGTCGGGATGGCAGGCCAGCACTCGTTGTTCGCGTTCGTCCGATCTGCGAGATAGATATATACCGCAACAGCCCTGTGCGGCAGCTCGGTGCGGTAAAGAAAATCAAGACGGCTCATTGCTTTGCGCCTCCGTTTCAGTCAAGTCTTTTATAATCTCTGCTTCCGTTACATCGGGAGCAGTTTCTTTTTTCGGCGGAGAGGTTCGGATAGGTTTGCCGCCTCGCTTTTCGCCCTTGGGCGGAGTCCTCTGCGGTTCGTTCTTGGGGCTGTCATGCTGTGCCTGACCGCCGCCGTCAGCGTCGCTCGGCGCAGGCGTTTTCTCTTTCCACTCCGGCGGATATTTTTCGAGGATGCCGTCCTGAATTTCCTTCTTGTCGGCATACTTGACCTCACGGTTGCCTTGATCGGGTACGGCGTAAGGGTGTTCGTCGTCGAATTCAATGCCCCATTTGAAAAACAGCTTGAGGTGTACCCGCATCGGATGCACACCTGTTTTCATTACGATAAAATCGCCCTTGGGAAGAGATTTGAGTTCGTCCGGTGTCAGCAGCGGGCGCTCAATCATTTGGAGCGATTGTGATGGATCGTTTTTACTCCGGCTGACAGATCCGCTCATGACCGTGCGGCTGCCGAGTGCCTTGGATAATGTTTCGGCCGAGCTGCTGTTGGGAGCAAAGCCGCCGAAGATGGTGTCCTGCGTATTGTCCACGATGATTTCCGCGCCTTCCTTGCCGTAGTTCTTTTCGAGCTGAGCAAAGGACTGGATGATGGGAACGATCTGCAAGCGCCTTGAACGGGAAGCGGAAAACATCATCTCTGCCGATTCTATCTTGGGCAAAGATAGCGATAGGTAATTCTTTGATGCAATCGCCAAATTTTCCCCCGCTTCAAACCGTGCGTGAGTCTTTCGAACTCACACGGCTTTCCATCGACAATGCATATTGATTAGATTAGTATAAACTTCAAAACTCAAGAAACTCAAATTATTTCATTTCCAACTTTTTCTCTTAATTTATTGATTTTTCCAAGCATTATTTTCGTCGGTTTGATTTGATTAAGGCTTGCATTTATAACTTCCATTGATATTGCGTGGATAAGTTTATGTACTTCTTTATGTATAATTATAAGATTAAAATAATCATCAGTGCCACCTAAGAATTTAGGTATTTTATGATGACAGTGAATTTCATCAATACATAATTCTTTACCTGTAATAGCACATTTCCCATATTGAGCCGCAAACAGCGAAATTCTATTGTCATAATATTCGATGCTTTTATCATATAACTGTTCTTTACTCAATAAATGCATAACAGAAATTACTGTTTTACTGAATTTTAGATTTTTATGAATTTCTTCTCTGCCCTCTGGGGTATATTTACAAATTTTAATCTTTTTATACATAGGATTTTTCGTTTGCACATATCCAACAGGACATAAAGGCTCTTCACAAATAAACCTTAATTGTTCAGATGAGCCAAACCTTTCTTGAATGTGTGAACGGGAAATCGTTCCGTGTTTGCTTATCATTTTACCCAACCTATTAAAAATCGATGTATTAAGCCTATACTGAATTTCCCTACAACTTATTGTTACATTAGTTGCATATCGGTAATAATTATGGATACCTGTCTCTTATACACATCTGACGCTGCCGACGATATGCAGTGTG
>ENA-OYVZ01000063-OYVZ01000063.1-human-gut-metagenome-genome-assembly--contig:-NODE-63-length-20526-cov-5.588491_pt1 | contig 20526 bp, 20 predicted proteins | sample MGYA00244162_ERZ653381 | MGnify/ENA primary metagenome ERZ653381 (study PRJEB26926, sample SAMN06165033) | human gut metagenome | biome: ENVO:00009003; feature: ENVO:2100002; material: ENVO:00002003...
AGAAACGGTATTAAGACAGTATATCGACAGCCTACGCAACGACTACGATTATATCATGCTCGATTGCAACCCCTCTTTGGGTATGTTGGTTATCAATTCACTTGCGGCGGCAGATTATGTTATTATCCCCGTACAGGCTGACTATCTGGCAGCCGAGGATATGACAAAGCTCATTAAAACGGTGCAGAACATTAACCGACAGATCAACCCGAAGCTGAAAATCGGCGGTGCATTTCTTACTATGGCGAATGATACCGTTTTCCGAAAAGGTATTGTAAAAGCAGTTAGAGAAAACTGCGGTAAATACCTGACCGTATTTCAGGCTGTTATCCCCGCTACGGTGCGGCTTGCGGAAATCAGCGACAAGGACAAAAGCATTTACCTGCACGAGCCCAAAGGAAAAGCCGCAGCAGCCTATCGAAATCTTGTAAAGGAGGTAATGGAAATTGGCGAAAAACAACGCACCCGTGACGCTGACAGATGTAGGTAGTCTGTTTTCTACCCAAGCCGAGCGTGACGAGGGACAGAAAGAAACCGTAATAAGCGTTTTACTGTCCGAAATAGATAATTTTCCCGACCACCCTTTTAAGGTTAAAGACGATGAAGAAATGCAGCGAATGGTGGAAAGTGTAAAACAAGCCGGAATACTCAACCCTGTACTACTCCGAAAAAAGGAGGACGGGCGGTATGAGCTTATCAGCGGCCACCGCCGAAAGAGGGCTTGCGAACTTGCGGGGCTGACCTCTATTCCCGCTATTGTCCGTGAGCTTGACCGAGATTCCGCTACTATTTATATGGTAGATAGCAACTTACAGCGTGAAACCATACTGCCGAGCGAAAAAGCCTTTTCGTATAAAATGCGTTTGGAGGCTATGAAACGACAGGTAGGCCGACCGAGTAAAAATAATCTGTCCCAAGTTGGGACACATTTACGCTCGGACGCTGAACTTGCGGAAATTGTGGGAGAAAGCCGCAACCAAATACAGCGGTATATCCGCTTGACCGAACTTATCCCGCCAATTCTCCAAAAGGTTGATGACGGCAAGATCGCTTTAAGCCCTGCGGTTGAAATTTCCTACCTGACCGCCGAACAGCAACAATGGCTTATGGAAACTATGGAATTAGAGGACTGCACGCCATCCCACGCACAGGCTATTAAAATGAAACAGTTTGCAAAGGACGGTAAACTGACCGAGGCTGTTATCCTTTCTATTATTCAGGAGGAAAAGCCTAACCAAAAAGAGCAGTTAAAGATTTCAAAAGAGCGTATCAGCAAGTATTTTCCCGCAGGGACGCCTGCGGATAAAATCGAAGATACCATAATTAAGGCTTTGGAGCTTTACCGCAAGCGTGAGCGTGCAAGAGAACGCTAAACCTTACTGCCAAGGGATAACTATACCCTTTAATAAATGTGTGTCGGGGCGCGTTTCGCTGTTCCCCCTCTCCACACCTCACCCCCTCAAAACTACCCGATACTTTCCGAAAAAAGAAGATTTTAAGGGCGGCACATTTGCAGTTTTTACGGAAAACCAGTACAATAAAGCTGCAAAGGAGGTTTGCGAATGAAAAAACTGTTATCCCTGATGTTAGCATTGACCGCCGTTATATGTATAGCCGGTTGTTCAACCTTGACGGAGGTTGACCCCAATATTTCAACTACACCGCAGACGAGTTTTAATGAAAGCTCGGCCGTGTCACAGAATGAGCCTGTTTCTTTTTCGGAAAGTAAAACGGAATCCGAGCCTATCGAAAAATCTACGGTTGAAAGCAAAGATACCACCGAAGAAAAAGAGCCCCAAATGACCGAAACAAGCCGACCCACAACAGAAAAAGCAGATACCACAACACCGCCTGCGGTTACTGTTACGACAGAGCCGCCAAAGGAGGAAAAAACGGAGGTGTCCGAGCCTGTAAAGGAAACACAGACCGAGGAAACCGCCCCCGTTGCACCTGCCCGTCCCGACAGTACGGAAATTCAGCAGAAAGTGGCCGAGAAAATCAACGCTTTGCGTATGGCACAAGGCAGCCCCGCCGCTGTCGTTTTGCCCGGACTTACCGAGGTTGCCGTTTACCGCAGCGGACAGCTTATCTCTGACTTTTCCCATAACGAGGCGGTAGATGTCTGCACCCTCTTAAAATACGGTGAGTTTGTGGATATGTCGCCCTACGGCTACCCCGAAAGCAGTTATTATGTCGGCTTTAACCGTGAAGCCTGCGCCAAAGGCAACTGGACGGGTACGGCTGACGAAATCGCAGAGAAAATCGCCGTAGGTTTTCAAAACAGCAGCGGTCACTGGTCCTATGTCGGTGACGCACAGTATATCTATATGGCTGTGGGTATCACCTATAACCCCGCTAACGGCTACTGGTATTGTTGTGTATGTATGAGTGCTAAAAATTACGGCGGTTAAAACCGAATATCCCTGTACGCTGAACGCTTGACGAAAAATCAAGCGTTCTTTTTTTACCCAAAACTACGAAAGGAATTGATGATATGAATATTAAGAAAAAGTATATTACCCGTCTTTTTTCGGTGCTGCTTGCCGTTTGTCTTATCTTTGCGGCTATGCCGGTTACGACCTTTGCCGCCGTAGCAAGCGACCTGCCCGAAAATATGGCCGACCACGCAATACTCCGCGCCCTTGAATATACGGGGTATGATGTGCAGAAACAGAAAGATAACGGAACGCTTTACCAATCCGGCAGTTATGGATCGAGAACACCCGCAGATGTTTTGTCGGATATTCATTACGGTATAAGCTGTTCGGGTAAAGAAACGGTTGCCGACAACTCAACCATTACGGGCAGAGCCCCTAATATCGCATTGTTTGAACAAAGCGGCTTGTGCTGTGCAGCTTTTGTAACCTATTTTGTATGTAATTATCTGCCTAACATTGAGGGTGTCGATACGCAGTATATTTTAGACGCTATCAACGCTACAGGTATGAACTCACAGGCGGTCGTTACTTGGCAAACGGCGCTTAATAAACTTGCAAATGCAGGTAAAATTGAAAAAATCGGTACAAGCTCGTCAAATGTTGACCGCAGTAAATTGAGCCCCGGCGACCTGATTATTTTCGGAAATGACGAAAACAGCCATACCCATATTGCCGTATATTCCGGCACCTATAACGGCACCGACTTTTTAATCCACGTGGGCAACGACCGAGGCCCCGAAATTATGCCTGTTAAGTGGATGAGCGACAGCTCTAACGGCGCAAAGGCAAGCTACCCAAATGCCTATTACCACCTGCCTGACGATACCTTTATTGAGGACGGCAGCATTGAGGTTTATAAAACCGATGAAAACGGCAAAGGACTTGACGGTGCAGTATTTACGGCGGTTGACCTGAAAAATCCCACAAGGGTATTTAAGATCGGCCCTACCGTGAACGGCTACGCAAAGAGCGAGGTTAAAATCCCGTTTTCGACCTATAAAATTTCCGAGAGCCAATTTCCGACCGATTATCAAAGCAACGGGACAAGCGAATGGACGGTTACGCTGGATAAAAACACCCCGAATAAAACAATTACCATTCGCGCCGTCAATACGCTAATCCCCGGCACCTGTAAAATTGTAAAAACATCGGAGGACGGAGTTATCAGCGGTATTAAATTCCGCATTACAGGCGGCGGTATTGATAAAACGGTGCAAACAGGCGCAGACGGCACTATCGCCGTATCTTTGAAGCCTGCAACCTATACCATTGTGGAACAGGAATACGACCGATATAATCCGCAGACCGCACAGACGGTTACTGTCCTGCCCGGCAAGACGGCAACGCTTAATTTTGATAATACCCTGAAAAGGGGTAGCCTGAAAGTCACGAAAACCGCCGAGGACGGTTTAGTGGAGGGACACCGTTTCCGTTTATACGGTATTTCTCTGTCGGGCGCAACGGTGGATATGTACGCCGTAACAGATAAAAACGGTATTGCACTTTTTGAAAATGTCCCTATCAGCGGTCGAGAGCCGTACCAAATTTCCGAGGTAAACACAAACACCCGTTATGTTATCCCCGATCCGCAACAGACGGTTATAGAATGGAACAAGGTTACGGAAATTCAGTTTATCAATATTCTTAAAAAGTGGCGTGCTGATATTTTCAAAGTAGATTATGAGCTTGCAGGCGGCGAGGAAGAAAACGGCGGCGAGCAGCCGATGATGTTAATGTCGGTCAATTCAGACGCTTTGGTGGAAAAGTGGGGTTATCCCTACGGAGAAACACAGGGCGACGCCGTATTGTCCGGCTACACCTACGGCGTTTTTGACGGTGAAAGACTGGTTGACACCTACACCACAGACCACAATGGATATATTCTTACAAAATACTATCCCTGCGGCGAAAACTGGAATATCCGAGAAATCAGCGTTGCCGAGGGCGGCGGTTATCTGCTGTCCGAAAAAATATACTGGCTCGGTGTAGAAGCCGAACATTACACGGTTGAGCATAATACCGAGTATCTGGATGTTTACGAACAAGTCATTAAAGGTAATATGTCGATTATCAAGCACTCCGACAACGGCGAAACGCAGCTTGAAACGCCGGAGGTGGGCGCAGAATTTGAGGTATATTTGAAATCCGCAGGCAGCTACAACAACGCCGAGGAAACCGAAAGGGATTACCTTGTTTGTGATGAAAACGGCTATGCGGAAAGTAAAGACCTGCCTTTTGGTGTTTATGTTGTTCATCAGGTATCAGGCAAGGACGGTACGGAACTGCTACCCGATTTTGAGGTGGCTATCACACAGGACGGTCACACCTATCGCTATCTGGCAAACAACGCCCTGTTTGAGAGCCGAATCCGCATTACAAAAACGGACGCCGAAAGCGGAAATGTCGTACCCCTTGCAGGACACGGTTTTCAAATCTACCGCCCTGACGGTACGCTGGTGACGCAGACGATAACCTACCCGCAAATTATCGAAATTGACACCTTTTATACCGACAGCACGGGAATGTTGATTACCCCCGAAGCCGTGGAATACGGTAAGGGCTTTTGGCTGGTTGAGGTATCGACCGTAGAGCCCTATGTGTTGGATTCCAGCCCAATTTATTTTGATATTACCCCCGACAACAGCACAACCGAAAACGGCATTACCGTAATTGATGTAGTACGCCCCAACAAGCCGCAGAAAGGCATTATCAAGATCAGAAAGACCGGTGAAGTGTTTTCCTCTGTTATCGAAAACGGCGGTATCTATCAGCCCGTCTATTCCGTAAAAGGCTTGGAGGGTGCGGAATTTGATATTATCGCAGCCGAGGATATTTACAGCGGCGGTATTCTGCGCTATGCCGAGGGCGATATAGTAGAAACCATTACAAGCGATTCCACGGGCAACGCCCAATCAAGCCCCTTGTATCTCGGAAAATACAAACTTTCCGAGAAAAAAGCAAGCTATGGTACGGTTTTGAATACCACCGTTAAAGAGGTGGAATTGACCTATGCGGGACAGACGGTAGAAATCACCGAAACCGCCGCCAAGTTTTACAATGAACGCCAAAAGGCGGTCATTTCCCTTAAAAAGCAGTTAGAAATAAATGAACTGTTTGGGATCGGCAATAACGGTGAGCTTGCAGCTGTTTCTTTCGGATTGTACGCAAAAGAAACCCTGACCGCCGCTGACGGCACGGAAATCCCTGCCGGTAGTCTGCTTGAAATTGCAGCCTGCGATAGCGAGGGCAACATTACCTTTAATACGGATATTCCCGTAGGCTCAGTGCTTTTCGTGAAAGAGTACGCCACCGACAGCCATTATAAACTATCCGAAAAAGAATACCCCGTTATTTTTGAGTATGCAGATCAAACCGCAGCCGTGGTTGAAATCGCAGTAAATGACGGCGAGGCCGTCACTAACGAACTGATTTACGGCCGCATTGAGGGACTTAAAAAGGACGAGGACGGGAAACCACTTGCTAATGCGGTTTTCGGCTTGTTTGCTGCCGACACCGAGGAATTTACCGAGGATAACGCTTTAATGACCGCCGTATCTACCGAGGACGGTCATTTTTCTTTTGAACGAATCCCCGTAGGCAATTTCCTGATCCGTGAGCTTGATACAGGGTCGCCCGCCTTTGTGCTGAATGACACCGTATATCCCGCAGCCATTACCGCGGACGGACAGGTAATCGAAATCGAGGTTGAAAACTGCTATGTCCGTGGATCTGTCGAGGCTGTCAAGGTGGATAAAGAAAACACGGATAAAAAACTGTCAGGCGCCGTCTTTGAGATTTACGAGGACACGGACGATAACGGCAAATTTGACCCCGCCGTGGATAGTCTGCTCGGCACAATGACCGAAACCGAAACAGGGATTTACCGTATGGAAAATCTGCGTTACGGCGGCTTTTTCCTGCACGAATCCGCAAGCCCTGTATTTTACAACGCAGACGAGGGTTATTACTATTTCAAGATCGAAGCTGACGGCGAAACCGTGACCGTAGGCAACACCGAGGACGGCTATTTTACCAACGCCCCGAAAGTAGGCAGCCTTAAAATCGTTAAAACATCATCGGACGGCAAGGTGGAGGGCTTTTCTTTCCGTGTAACAAGTGCTGACGGCTATGACGAGGTATTTATTACCGACCAAAACGGCGAAATCCTAATTGAAAATCTGCGTATTGATACGGAATACCTTGTAAGCGAGGTATCGGACGAGGCAAGCGCCGGATATATCCTGCCTGATGATAAAACGGCGGCGGTGTTTGAGGGCTCGGTTACTACGGTTGAAATGCACAACGAGCGTAAACCCGTTCCCGACTATCCTGATTCACCGCAAACTGGCGACAATTCCAATATAGGCTTGTGGCTCGGTATTGCGGTGCTCTCCGGCTCGGCTCTTGTGGGCATTACCTTGTATAACCGCAAACAGCGCAGAAAGGAGGGCTACAACTAATGGACGCTAAAACCATTATGGGTATTGTTCTGTTTCTTACCGTAGGTGCGGTATTGATCTATTTCAAATTCCGAAACGCAAGGAAGAAATAACCCCTTGTGGGCGGCAGTTTTGCCGCCCTTTTACATATCCGAAAATAAGCAAGGAGGTTACAACTATGGTACACTTTTTTCATTCCGACATAGCAAAAAAATACGGGGTCAATGCGGCGGTAATCGCAGGCTTTTTGTGGGATTGTATCGAGCAAAAAAGCACCGAAAATCCGAAGCTCCACGAGGGCAAGGTCTGGTGCCGCTGTTCTGTCCTTATGCTGACTGGCTTTTTCCCGTATATGTCCTATGATGAAATACGGTATGCCCTGAAACGCCTTATTAAAGGGCGGGTACTGACGAAAGGCAGATTTAACGAAAGCCGCTTTGACCGCACGAACTGGTACACCTTTACCGAGTACGGGCAATTCCTTTTGACAGAGAGTGAGCGTGATTTACAATGATACTGAATATTAAAGATATGCTGCCGAGAGAACGGGACTATGCCTATACGCAGCCGTATCAGTTAATGGCGCATACGGCCTGTATCACAATGATGAAAGGCAGCTTTGGAAACAACGGCAACACCTTTTACCCCAAATTTGAGGATCAAATCAAGAAATACCGCACAAAGGATTTTGAGCAGGATTTTGACGCTGTTTTAGAGGAACTGCGAAATGTAGGAATCCTTAACAGTATGAAATCCCTGCAAGAATACTGCTACGACAATCCTGACGGACGGTTTAACGGCAACTTTGCCCGTGAATACGGGTACAGAATAGACACCGATAAATACACCTATCTTTTGCGGTGCATACCGCAAGAGGGTGACGAAGCCGTTTATTGCTATGCTTATGTTACCGAGCACCTGAACAAGCATATAGAAAATGCGTCAAAGGGAATACGGTTTATTACAAGCGATTATACCGACCTTTTCCGTATTCCTGACGGCGGCGATATTATCATCACCCACGTGGACGGCGAAAAGATAAAGGCATATTGCCGCTTTTTTGATGAATACCACACACAGATCGGCAAAAACCTTTACCATATCTGTGAATTTGCCGAGCGTATGGAGGCTTGCGGTGCGACATATGAGCCCGCCCCGCCGCAAATGCCGGATATGTGTTATACTCTGCTGCCGTCATCGGGCGAGGTTATAAAAATATTCCGAGGTGAACATTGTTACAGACGGCTTAATATGCCGCCGACCGACAGAGAAGCCGCACAAAAATATGTTGATGAAATGAACGGCAAGCGAGGTGTAACAAAGGCACAGGAGGCGGCTATGTTGGCAGGCTCTATGTTTGGCTGGAATGTACCTGCCGCCGACCCCAAAAGCTATGATAAAAACGGTCGCCCTATCAAGCCTAAAATTAAGGAACGAGGTGAGGCACGATGAGCGAAAGTTTATCCGATTCAAGGGATTATGCTTTTGAGGCTTATATTACCAATCTCGGAAAATACAACGAGGGTTTTCTTATCGGTGAGTGGGTCAAATTTCCCGTGACCGATGAAGAAATGCAGAAAGTGTTTCAGCGGATCGGAATAAACGCCGTATATGAGGAATGGTTTATTACAGGTTACGACACACCCGATTCCGAAATTCACGATATGCTCGGAGAATATGAGAGCTTGAGCGAGCTTAACTATCTGGCACACAGGATTATGGAAATGCAGGAAAGTGAGATGTTTTGGCAGGCGGTGTTAGAGCTTGGAGAGCATACGGGTAGTGTTAAAGAGTTAATAAACCTAACCGAAAATATGGATTGCTACGACTTTCTGCAAGGTGTAAACAGCGATTACGATTTAGGCTATTATTGGATCGAGGAAAGCGGCTGTTATGACACATCACAACTCGGACACCTTTCAAGTTATATTGATTATGAGGGCTACGGCCGTGATTGCCGTTTAGAAGAAATCGGCACTTTTGCAACAGGCGGTTATGTTCGCTCGAATAACGGCAATTTTGTTGAGCTGTATAATGGCAGAATTGAGGATATACCGCAGGAATACCGTATCACAAGCCCTAACCTATACAGAGCGCGAACAACCCCGAACAAGACCGATGTAGTGAGATAAATTCTGTTTGCAGCCTTGTTTATATCCTCTCATTGAGTATAATAATTAAGTAGTGCGACACAAGGAAAATTCGCACCTTTGATATTGTATTTTGTATAGGGTATATTAAAAGAAAAAACAGGAGTAAAAGCTATGAAAGACACCTATAATGATTTATCAACCCGCATTGAGGATTCTTTTTCGGAGATTGACAGCGATATTGTAATCGACCTGCGTAATACCAATGAAGAATACGACAAACTGGATATGCAAATATCCGACCTGAAACAGCATAACCCGTTTATAGACAAGGTTATGGAGGGTGACGGCGAAATCGTCTTAACCGCCGAGGAACACCAAACGCTGACAACCTATCTGCGCCTGTGTATGAAACGGGACGATATGGAACGCCAACACCTATATTTTAGAGGACATACGGACGCCTTTTCTTATCTCAAAAAAATCAATATGCTTTGATTATTTGCGGCACGGTGATTTAACCGTGCCGTTTTACATAGCACCTCTTTTACATAGCCGACAAGGTTTTCATTAAACCCTGTCGGCTTTTTCATTTTCAAAGGAGGTGAGAAAATGCCCTTTATACCGCCGGATGTTATCGCAAAAGCCCGTGAAATGGACTTGCTGACCTATCTAAAAACCTACGAGCCGCAGGAGCTTATCCATATTGCGGGTAATGTGTACGGCACACGCACCCACAGCAGCCTGAAAATATCCAACGGTAAATGGATGTGGTGGGCGCAAAGCATAGGCGGCTATAACGCCCTTGATTATCTAATTAAGGTGGAAAAACGCCCCTTTACGGAGGCGGTCGAGTGTATTATGGGAAAGCACTTTGACCGACCTATCCCCGCAAGACCAAAGCACGAGCAGGAGGATAAACCGAAAGTGCTTATATTGCCGCCCGTAAACCGTACCGCAACCGCAGCCTTTAACTATCTGCGCCGCCGTGGCATTGACGCCGACATAATCAAGTTTTGTATCAAGACGGGACGGCTTTATGAAAGCTGTAACTACCCCTATACAAATGTGGTTTTTGTCGGGCGGGATCGTGATGGCAAAGAGCGTTACGCCTGTGCGCGAGGAATTGACACGGATTATATCGGGGACGCAAGCGGCAGCGATAAACATTATTCTTTCGGCATACCCGCCGAGGGAAAAAGTGACACGCTGAATTTGTTTGAAAGTGCGGTTGACCTGCTATCCTACGGCTCACTTTTACGGCTTGACGGCAAGAACTGGCGAGAAGAAAATCTGCTGTCCCTTGCCGGTATATACAAGCCTAAAAACAAGATCGAGGAAAGCGTGCTGCCCGCCGCCTTAAAACGGTATCTTGCGGAAAATCCCCATATCCGAAAAATCGTCCTGCGGTTAGACAACGACCCTGCCGGTAGGCTTGCGGCGAAAACCATTAAAGCTCTATTGCTCAAAGAGTATGCGGTCGAGGTTGAGGTGCGTCTATCCCCACAGGGCAAGGACTATAACGATTGTCTATGTATGCGGCTCGGTATTCCCATAACCAAGAGAAAAGAAAAATGCCGTGAGCGTTAATTCTTTTTTCGGTTAGTCGCGCGACTGTCCGACCTGTGGGCGGCAGGAGTGCGATAGTACAGCAAGCATCGCCTTTGTGATACCACACGGCAGCTTGTCAGGGGCAAAGCCCCTTAAACCCCTTATTCACTACCCGAAAGGAACACCGAACAATGAGCAAAATACTGTTGTTTATCCTCGGTGTTTTGTTGGGCGGTTGTATCGGTATTGTGTTTATGTGCCTGTTTCAAATCAACCGCCCGAACAGAAAGGAGGATAACGAATGAGCGACCCAATAACCTTTTTAGATTTTTTCAGCGGTATAGGCGGTTTTCGTAAAGGCTTTGAATTATGCGGAATGGTATGTAAAGGCCATTGTGAAATCGACAAGTACGCAGACCGCAGCTACCGCGCCATTCACAATATAAAGGAGGACGAATGGTATGGAAATGACATCACAAAAGTCACCCCTGAAGAATTACCACGGGCAAACCTCTGGGCCGGAGGATTCCCGTGTCAGGACATTTCTGTTAGCGGCCGACAAAGAGGGCTTGCAGGAGAACGAAGCTCGCTCTTTTTTGAAATCATTAGACTGCTCAAAGTCACGCCTGCCGAAGATAGACCCGAATGGCTTGTCCTTGAAAATGTTAAAAATCTGCTCTCCGTTAATCGGGGCTGGGACTTTGCGACAATTCTCTATTCGTTGGCCGAAATCGGCTACAATATCGAGTACGGATTACTCAATAGCAAATTCCACGGCGTACCTCAAAACCGAGAACGGATATACCTTGTCGCTTATCGACATTTTAGAACCGAAAGTGGACGAAAAATATTTCCTGTCACCGCAAGCGACGGCAAGGCTCTTATACAACTGATCGGCGGTACGCAGGGCAAGCGTGTATATGACACAAGCGGTATCAGTACAACGCTTATGACCGAGGGCGGCGGTTTTGGAGGCAGGACGGGTATGTACTTTGTTGATCTGTGCAAAGGCAAACCCAAACTTACCGATAAAGCCCGCTGTATCAAAGCGAGATATGACAGCGGTATTACCAACCGCGCCGCCGATAATTCAGGTGTATTTTGTTTCTGCGAGGATTGTACCGACCGTACACGTGAGGTCGCCTATGTAAAATTGCAGAAAGGAAATCCCGCTATCCAAAAACAGGTCAAGTGCATTATTGCAGGCTATAACAAAATCGGGGTAAACAACCGAGGCGAAAGCACCGGCATTTTTTACGGCTGCCGAGCCGTGTTGACCCCCGACAGAGAAACCAAACGACAGCAGGGACGCCGTTTCAAGAATTGCGGCGAGCCTGCTTTTTGTTTGAATACGCAGGATAAACACGGTGTTTATCTTTGCGCCTGTGACGAGTGCGAACACGCTTTACCTGTTAAAAACGCCACCAACGAGGGCTACGCAAAAGCAAAATGCGGAGATAGTATTAACCTTGCTTTTCCCGAAAGCAAAACACGGCGCGGTCGTGTGGGACACGGGATCGCCCAAACATTAGATACGGCCTGTAATCAGGGTACGCCTATGGTTGGTTGCGGTCGTATTCGCAAGCTGACACCCCGTGAGTGCTGGCGGTTACAAGGCTTTTCCGATGAGATGTTTAATAAGGCTGCCGCTGTCAATTCCGATAGTCAGCTTTATAAGCAAGCCGGAAACAGCGTTACTATTCCCGTTGTTGCCGCCGTAGGTCAGCGTATCGTCACTATTCAAAATGAGCTTAACAAGGAGGTATCAGCATTTGAGAAAGCGTAATATCCACATTCAATTTTGGCTCGACCGCAAAGAGGCCGAAGCCTTTAATAAGAAAGTACGCCGCAGCGGTTTATCCCGTGAAGCGTATTTGCGACATCTTATAAACGGACTTGTCCCGCAGGATTCACCACCGCCTGATTACTTTTCGATGATGAGGGAACTCCACAGTATCGGCAATAACTTAAATCAGATCGCCGCCAAAGCCAACGCCCTGAATGTCATTGACGAACAGCGATATGTTGACGCTTGCCGCCGTCTGGATTCTGCCGTCAAGAAAATCTCCGAGGCAGTTATCCTGCCCCGACCGATGAAATAACCGCCTATGGCAACAACATCTATCTGGCGGGTAAACGGTTGGCTCGGAAAGGTCGTTATCTATGTAGAAAACCCCGACAAGACCACCAATCCGAAATTTTACGAAAGCAAAGCACACCCCGATAACGGACAGAATTTATCCGATGTTATTGACTATGCCGTAAATTCCGAAAAGACCCAAAAGACAGATGATGAAGCCTGCGCCGTGATTCACAGTTTTGTTGCCGGTATCAACTGTAACCCTGCTACCGCCCGTACTGAAATGCTGGCCGTTAAAAAGCGTTTCGGCAAGGAGGACGGGACGGTAGCCTATCACGGCTATCAATCCTTTGCACCCGGCGAGGCTACCCCCGAAATGGCGCACGAAATCGGCAAAAAACTTGCCGCCCGTTTGTGGGGAGAAAAGTATCAGGTTATCGTTGCTACCCACCTTGACAAGGCAAACCACCTGCACAATCATTTTGTCGTTAATACGGTGTCCTTTGTGGACGGTATCAAATACCACCGTACCGAAAAGGATTATTACGATATGCAGAGAACATCGGACGAGCTTTGTCGGGAATACGGCCTATCCGTTATCGAAAACCCGCAGCGAGGCAAGGGACGGCATTATGCCGAATGGCAGGCAGAAAAACAGGGCTTGCCTACTTGGAGGGGCATTGTCAAAAAAGATGTTGACGAGGCTATCCGGCAGGCTATGACAGAAAGACAGTTTTTCGATAATCTCCGTAAAAAAGGGTACGAAATCAAGATCGACAAGGATATATCGGTACGCCCGCCGCAAAAGGAGCGTTTTGTCAGGCTTATGCGAAACTACGGCGAGGATTATTCTATCGAGGCTATCCGAAAGCGAATACTGTCACAGGAAAAGGCAGAACGCAAAGCCATACCGCCCCGTGAGGTGCGGAGGTACAGGCTTAACGGGAGCCTAAAAAAAACAAAGAAAGTGACAGGTTTTCGGGCGCTTTATTATCACTACTGCTATCTGTTAGGGGTATTCCCGAAAGAGCGACCGCAGCAGAGCCAACAAGTACACTTTCTTATACGGGAGGATTTACGGAAACTTAACGCTATATCCAATGAGGCGAAATTGCTTACCCGTCATAAAATCGACACCGCCGAACAGCTTACCGCATACAAGGCAAGCGTTACGGATCGGATAGACCGCTTGACAGCAGAGCGAAAAAGCCTTTACAAAGAGCAGCGTACCGTAGCCGTGAAATCCGACCCCGTAAAATCCGCAGAGGTTAAAGGGCGCATTACCGCCCTATCCAAAGAACTGTCCGAACTACGCCGAGAGCTTACGCTATGTGAAGATATTGCAGAGCGTTCCGGCATTATAAAAGAAAAGTTAAAAGCCGTCCGAGAGGACGCACAAAACGAGAGAAAGGAGAAAACCGATTATGAACACTTACGGCGACGCAGCCGAACAGGTCGTTAGGTTTACGCTGGAGGGTACAGAGGTTGCCCTGAAACTGACCGGCTCGGCAGCGAAAAATATTGCGGCTATGCTCTATACCGTGCTGAAAGATCAAAAGCGTACCAAAGGCAAGGCACGTATGGAAACAATGCTTAAAACCAAAAAGCCTATGGCGGTTTATACGCTGAAAAAAGAGGATTGTTCCGAATTTGCAAAGCAGGCCAAAGATTACGGCATTATGTATTGTCCCATTCCCTGCAAAAAGGACGATAACACGGTAGATGTCCTTGTGTTTCAGGAGGACGCCGCAAGAGCAAACCGCATTGTAGAGAGATTCAAACTGACCGTTGTTGATTCCGCCGCTATCAAAGAAGATATTGAGAACGGCAGAGCCGACACCGCCGCCGAAGCTCCGACCGTCCCCGAAAAGGATAAACCTGATATGGCCGAGGACGCTATGCTGCTTGACGATATTATGGGCGCACCTACCAAAAAGGAAACTAACGCACCCGTAAACCCCACGGCGGCAAAGACGGAGAAATCCCGTCCGTCCGAGCCTATCTCCGAGAGGCGAAGCAAAACCGCCGAGGGTACTGCTGATGTAGCCGACGCCCGCCCCTCTGTTCGTGAGGAACTGCGGGATATTAAGGCAAGACAGCAGGCAGAAGCGGCAGACCGCGCCCCCGATACCCCGACCGTGGACGATAAAAAGAGGCAGCCGCAGACTACTGAACACCGCCAACCTACCACCCGAAAAACAAAAAAGAAAAATAAGGAGAGATAACCAATGCGTAATTTTAATGACTATTTTCCCGAACAGGATGAAACCTTTGACAAGGAGGCTTGGGCGAAAGAAAAACAGGCCGCCCGTGACGGGGTTTACAAACTTGCGGCCGATACCGCCGTGGGTATCTGCAAAAGCGGTAAAAAATACCGTTCCTATCTTGATGTGCAGGCGGCTTTCCCCGGCAAGAGCGTTAATAACGCCCTGCTGATTCTGGCGCAGAACAAGGACGCCCGACAGATCGGCACTCGTGATTTTTGGAGAGATCAGGGCTTGTATGTCAAGCGTGAGGAAATGCAGAACGCTATCCGCATTTTGGAGGCCAACGGCACTTATGACCGAGAGGACGGCACGACCGGCACCTCGGTTGATGTGTTTAAGGTGTACGACATTTCACAGACTAATGCCCGCGCAAGGGTACAAAAGCCCGTGGCCTATGATGACCGTGTGCTGATGAACGCCCTTATCTACAACCGCCCCGTACAGATTATTTCCGTTGACGAGCTCCCCGACAACGCAGGGGCATTGTACGACCACGAGCAGACGGCTATTTTCGTAAAACGAGGACTGCCCGCTGATGAACTGTTTTGTGCTTTGTCAAAGGAGCTTGCACACGCCGAAATTGCGGCGGTTGACCCCGAATACACCCGTGAGGGTGCAGATTTCAAAGCCCGCAGCGTTTCCTATATGCTGGGTAAACAGTACGGCCGTGATGTCAGCGGTTACACCTTTACCGATATTCCCGAAGTTCTGCGTGACGGCGACCCGCAGCTTATCCGTGATGAACTTGCCGACACAAGAGAGGTAGCAAGTCTTATTTCTGCCCGTATGTCCCGGTCGCTGAATAGGGATAAAACGCCCCGCAGCCAAGAAAAGGAGCGTTAATTATGGAGAAAAAGGATAAACGGGTCGTGACCCTTGACCGCTATGAGCACGGTGTTATCGTCAATGCCCTTAATGACAAGCGTAACGATCTGTTGGAGGAAAAACGGCCTACCGATATTGTGGACGAGGTTTTGTTAAAGGTCATTGACGCACCGACAAGAAAGGTACGGTGCAGATGTGATGAAGCGCGAGAATAGCACCGTTATTTTATGTCTGCTCGGTATTATTCCTGTTGTATGGCTGGGGCTATTGATAGCCCCGGCTATATCGGGTGGCCTGCCGTCTATTCTTACCCGATTTACGGCGGCTATGAATAATCCGTTTTCTGTTGAGCTTTGCGAGGACAGCCTAAAAACTGTCCTCGTTTTGCTTATTGCCTACGGTATGGGGATCGGCATTTTTCTATCTACACGCCGTAACTACCGCAGAGGCGAAGAACACGGATCGGCACGTTGGGGCAACCCCCGAACTGTCAATAAAAAATACCGTGACGAAAGACAGGAAGAAAACAAGGTATTTACCCAAAATGTCCGTATGGGAATGAACACCCGCAAACACCGCCGCAACCTGAATACGGTTGTTGTGGGCGGAAGCGGTGCAGGAAAAACCCGCTTTTATGCAAAGCCGAATTTATGTCAGGCAAACACAAGCTATGTAGTGCTTGACCCAAAGGGCGAACTTTTGCGAGATACGGGTTATCTATTAGAGCAAAAGGGGTATGAGGTGCGCGTCCTCGACCTGCTGAATATGGAACGTAGTTTTTGCTATAACCCGATTCTGTACCTGCGGGACGATAACGATGTGCAGAGGCTCGTTACTAACCTTTTCAAATCCACCACACCCAAAGGCTCACAGAGTAATGACCCCTTTTGGGACACAGCGGCAAGTATGCTTTTGTTGGCTCTCGTTTTCTATCTGAAATATGAGGCGCCGCCCTATGAGCAGAATTTTGAAATGGTTATGGAAATGCTGCGAGCCGCCGAGGTACGGGAGGATATGGAGGAAATACCGTCACCCCTTGACGAGCTCTTTGAGCGTTTGGAAATGCGAAGCCCCGACCATATCGCAGTTAAGTATTATAAGGACTATCATTCAGGATCGGCAAAGACGCTGAAATCAATTCAAATTACCCTTGCGGCTCGGCTTGAAAAGTTTAACCTATCCTCTCTGGCAAAGCTGACCGCCGCTGACGAGCTTGATTTACCGTCTCTCGGTGAGAAAAAGGTCGCTTTGTTCGCCCTTATCCCCGATAATGATACCTCGTTTAATTTCCTTGTTTCCATTCTCTACACGCAGTTATTCCAACAACTGTTTTACCTTGCCGACCATAAATACGGCGGCAGTCTGCCTATGCCGGTACACTTTCTTATGGACGAATTTTCCAATGTTTCGCTGCCTGATGATTTTTCAAAAATTCTGGCTGTAATGCGTTCAAGATCGGTATTTGTATCTATCATTCTGCAAAATATCGCCGCATTAAAAGCCCTGTTTGAAAAGGAATGGGAATCTATACTCGGCAACTGTGACGAATTTCTTTACCTCGGAGGTAATGAAACATCTACCCATAAGCTGATTGCCGAAAGTTATCTTGGAAAGCAGACCATAGACACCAACACCTACGGCAAAAGCCACGGACGAAACGGCAATTACAGCACCAACTACCAAATTACAGGCCGTGAGCTTATGACACAGGACGAGGTGCGAATGTTGGATAACCGCTACGCTCTTTTGTTTATCCGTGGTGAATTGCCGATAAAGGACGAAAAGTACGATATACTGAAACACCCGAATATCGCATTAACCACGGACGGCAAAGCAAAGCCCTATATCCACGGCAGCACCGAAAACGCTGTTGCCGCCGTAACCTTAACGGGAACGGCCGTTTTATCGCCTGACCCCGAAATACAACCCGATTATGAGCTTCTTTCCGATACGGAAATGGAGGCTCTTTTTTCTTAAAAATGGAGGTATTTATGAAGAATAAGAAAACCAATAAAAAGCCTATGCCCGAAAAGGTAAAAAAGGGGTTTAGGCTCTACTGCACCCTTGTACTTTCCGTTGCCCTTGTGCTGTCTATGTCCCTGACGGCCTTTGCCGCTGACGATCCCCTGACCGTAGTAAACAACCTTTCGGACTTTGTTTTCGGACTAATCCGCGCTGTCGGTATTATTCTGCTCGGTTGGGGTATTGTTCAGGTCGGCCTATCCCTGCAATCCCACGACCCCAGCCAACGCTCCAACGGTTTTTTGACCCTTGCCGGTGGTATTGTGATTACTTTTGCAAAGGAGATTTTAACCCTGATTACGGGGTAACGGTTAAGCAGCGGGACGGAAAAAATACCGTCCCGCTGTCTTTGTAAAGGAGGTGCAAAGCCGTTATGACAAATAAGAAATACAACATTATTTACGCTGACCCGCCGTGGCAGTATAAGGTTTATTCCAAAAAGGGACTTGGACGCTCGGCAGAAAGCCACTACCCGACAATGAGCCTTGAAGATATACAGGCTTTGCCTGTTCGGGACTTGGCGGCGGCTGATTGCGTTCTCTTTATGTGGACTACTATCCCGCTGCTGAAAGATTGCTTTTCCGTAATGAGGGCTTGGGGATTCACCTATAAAACCGTTGCCTTTGTATGGATAAAGAAAAACCGCAAATCCGACAGCCTGTTTTGGGGTATGGGACACTGGACGAGAGCAAACGCCGAGCTTTGTATGCTGGCGACTATCGGACACCCTAAAAGGCGGTCTGCCACCGTTCATCAGGTCATTATGTCCCATATTGAAGAACACAGTAAAAAACCTGAAGAAGCAAGGCACAGAATTATTGAACTTGTCGGGGATCTCCCGCGCATAGAACTTTTTGCCCGACAAAAGACTGACGGCTGGGACGCTTGGGGTAATGAGGTTATATGTGATATTACCCTTGACGGGTACGCCCCGAAAACAGGAGGTGAGCCCGATGTCGGATAACTGGGTCGTACAAAACCTCGAAAACGCCCTTGACACGTGGAACAGTAAATTAGCCGAGATATGGCAGCTTATAACACAATCGCCCGCAGAGTTTAAGGGCGGCACAATATGGACGGTTATTACCAACATTCACGGTGCAGTACAGGCTATCGGCCTTGCCTTGCTCGTGTTGTTTTGGGTGGTCGGGGTAATGAAAACCTGCGGCAGCTTTGCCGAACTGAAACGCCCCGAACTTGCCCTGAAACTGTTTATCCGCTTTATCCTATCCAAAGCCGCCGTAACCTACGGCTTGGAGCTTATGATAGCCTTATTTCAAATCGTACAGGGGCTTATATCTACCATTATGACCGCCGCAGGTATGGGAACGGCGACCCGCACCGTCCTACCGTCCGAAATTGTGACGGCGGTAGAAAGCTGCGGATTTTTTGAAAGCATACCCCTATGGGCGGTCACGCTGATCGGCGGTCTGTTTGTTACGGTATTGTCCTTTGTAATGATAATGACGGTGTACGGACGGTTTTTCAAATTGTACCTTTATACCGCCATTGCGCCGGTCCCGCTGTCTGCCTTTGCAGGCGAGCCGTCACAGAATGTCGGCAAGAGCTTTATAAAATCCTATGCCGCCGTCTGCTTGGAGGGTGCAATTATCGTACTTGGCTGTATTATCTTTTCGCTGTTTGCCTCGTCACCGCCTGCGGTCGATTCATCGGCAGCCGCTGCCACTATGGTATGGAGCTATGTAGGTGAGCTTATTTTTAATATGCTCGTCCTTGTCGGCACTATTAAAATGGCTGACCGCATTGTGCGGGAAATGATGGGCTTATAAAGGAGGCATTTATGGAGGTAAAAATCAATCGTGAAATCCGAAACTACACCGAATCGGTGTTTTTTGGTTTATCTTTACGGCAGTTTATATTTTCGATTTTGGCGGTAGGTGTTGCCGTCATTTTGTATTTTCTGCTGAAACCCTATCTTGGAACGGAAACGGTATCTTGGGTCTGTATTCTCGGTGCCGCCCCTTTTGCGGCGCTTGGTTTTATAACCTATCACGGAATGACCGCCGAACAGTTTTTATGGGCGTGGCTGCGCTCGGAACTGATAGAGCCACGACAAATCCGTTTTGAGCCGAACAACTATTATTACGAAGCCTTAAAAGGCTCGATTAACAACCCGAAAAAGGAGGTGCAAAAGCCTTATGATGAAAACGCTTAAACAGGTTTTCCGACAGGACAAAGAACGGTACGCTGTACCCCGCAGGGTACAAGATATAATCCCGATTCGCCGTATCTGGAATGACGGCATTTTCCTGATCGGCAGCAACAAGTTTGCGAAAACCTATAAATTTACCGATATTAACTATTATGTAGCGTCACGTGAGGACAAGGAAAGTATGTTTTTGACCTATTCCGAACTGCTTAATAGTTTGGATTGCGGGGCTGCGGTTAAGATCACAATTAACAACCGACGCCTTAACCGCAACAATTTAGAGGAAACTATTATGCTGCCTATGGTTGGGGACGGCTTGGACGAATACCGCAAAGAGTATAACGCTATGCTGCTCGACAAGGCTATGGCGGGTAACGGTATTGTGCAGGAGAAATATATCACGCTCTCCGTCCACAAAAAGGATATTGAAGAAGCCCGCACCTATTTTAACCGTGTAGGCGCTGACCTTAAATCCCACTTTGCCGCCCTCGGCTCTCGGTGCTCGGAAATGGAGGCAACGGAACGCCTGCGTGTATTACACGATTTCTACCGCCCCGGCGAGGAAACCGTTTTTCACTTTGACGCCGCCGATATGATGAAAAAGGGACACGATTTTCAGGATCATATCCGCCCCGACAGTATAG
>ENA-OYVZ01000070-OYVZ01000070.1-human-gut-metagenome-genome-assembly--contig:-NODE-70-length-20062-cov-6.261608_pt1 | contig 20062 bp, 9 predicted proteins | sample MGYA00244162_ERZ653381 | MGnify/ENA primary metagenome ERZ653381 (study PRJEB26926, sample SAMN06165033) | human gut metagenome | biome: ENVO:00009003; feature: ENVO:2100002; material: ENVO:00002003...
GGTCTATGCTTTTCGCCCCTGCCTGCTGCAACCCATTAGGCGCTGCGCGCCAGCTCCCCTTTCAGGGGAGCCGTTATTCTGCTGTTTCCTCCGCGGCTGTCTCCGGCAGCTGCATATCGTCGAAGGCGTTCTGTGCGTCGTCGAAGATCACCTGTACCTCAGCGAACGCGTCCTGAAGCCGGGAAAGGCCGGTGGACAGGTCGGCTGCCAGCGCGGCAATCTCCTCGCCGGAATCCATATAACGGGTACGGGCGTCCTCGCAGAGATTCGACAGCTGCGCATAGATGCGCCGGGCGCGCACAGCCGCGTTGCGTTCGGTTTGCTCGGCGCGGCGGTAGGCGGTCAACTCTTTTTCGGTAAGCGACGGTTCCTGCACCGGTTCATCCGGCTCATTTTCTGTTTCCGGCTCTTCCGGCTGCGGCACCGGCTCCGACGGCTGCGGGTCGGGGCGCGTCAGCAGTTCCTGTTGCGCCTCTTCAGCCTTTTTCAACTGCTCCGCCAGATCAGAGCCTTCCTGCGCGAGCGCGTTCACCTGCCCGGAAAGCGCGTCGTTGTCCGCCTGTGCCTGCTCCAGACGCTTCTGCAGACCTGCCAGTTCGACCTGAAGGCGCGCATTTTCAGCGGCAAGCTTATCGCGCTCGTCAGTCAGCTTGCGCAGGGCCTTCTGGTGCTCAATGGACGTCGATTCGATATAATTGACAACGTCGGTGCGGTTAAAACCGCTGACCGCCGTGCGAAACTTTGAAAAATCAGCCACCTGCTGTTCCTCCTGATCTCCGATTTTGTCTCAGTATATCACGAAAAGCGACAAAAAACAACTGGGCGTGCCGCCCGTGCGCCCGCTTTCGCACAGATTTTATGAATTGTTCACAGACACTGGTTTTTCATTTGTATGATTGCAGACCGGCAGAAAGACTGCTATAATAAATCGCATCTGAAAGACAGCGAGGGAGCGAACGATGGAATACAACAAGCTGATCGCCGAGATGCACACCGGCGACGATGTAGAGGGGTTCTATGTCCTGAAAGACGCATTTTTGAAGACGACGGCGGCGGGAAAGCCGTTTTTATCCGGCGTTCTGGCAGACCGATCCGGTGTGATCGATCTGAAGGTCTGGGACTACTCCGGCCCCATCGGTGCGCGACCAGAGGATATCGGCCGCGTCGTCAAGATTCGGGGGCAGGTATCGGAATTCAAGGGCGCACCGCAGCTGACGGCGGGCCGCATTCGCATGGCGGACGGGAACGACCAGTATGACCTTTCCACTCTTGTGCCAACCGCCCCGATTGACACGGATGCGCGTGTCGCGGAGATTGAGCGCATGATCGACTCCATGGAGGATACGGATTATCAGTCCGTCGCCCGTGCGATGCTCGCGCGGCATCTGGACGCGTTCCGCTCCATTCCGGCGGCCAAAAGCGTCCATCACAGCTTCCTGTCCGGGCTTCTCATGCACACGTCCAATATGCTGCGGCTGGCAGATTTTCTGTCCGGACTTTACGGCGAGATCATCGACCGGAGTCTGCTGCTGACGGGGACGCTGCTGCATGATTTCGCAAAGGAAAAGGAATTTACATTCTCCGGCCTTGGGCTGGTCACAGATTATTCGCTGTCCGGCCAGCTGATCGGCCATCTGGTGATGGGCGCGCAGGAGGTGCAGCAGTGTGCGCAGGAACTCGGCATCCCGGAGGAAAAAAGTCTGCTTTTACAGCACATGATCCTTTCGCACCACGGCGAGCCGGAGTTCGGCGCGGCCGTGCGCCCGATGTGCGCCGAGGCAGAACTGCTCTCTGAGATCGACCTGATCGACAGCCGTATGGAAATTTACGCTGAAGCGCTTCAGGATCTGCCCGTCGGAAGCTTTTCCAACCGTATCTTTGCACTGGACAAAAAAATCTACCGCCACGGGTGATTGTCCGCAGCCGCCTTTGAAAAAAGGGGAGGCGGGCACCGCAAAATAAAGAAAGATTTTACAAATTCTCTGTAAATTAAGCAGACAGCATCTTGCATTTGCAGATCACTTCGTATATAATTATTGTACAAATACTAGGGGTAGTGTAGGCTATTGTGACATTTTGTTACAGTTTTGGATCTGACAGAAAGCCAGACCGAGACAAGGGAGGAATGCGAAGAATGAAACGCAACCGAATACTGGCCATTGGTATCGCACTGCTGCTGGCCGTGCAGCTGCTGGTGCCGCTTGCCTGCGCCGCAGGTGCGACGCTGAAGTTCACGGCCCCGGACAAGCTTCCGGAGGTTGGGCAGACCTTTACCGTTACGGTTGACTTGTCCGGCAACACAGGCCTGTGTGCTGTGCAGATCAAGCTGGGCTATGACGATTCCGTTGTTGAATGCACCGGCGTTGAAAACGGTGAACTGATCGGCGACATGCTCTCTGCAAACAATACGCATGCCACGCGCGACGGTATCGGCGCGATTATCGCGGCGGCGGGCACCAAGACCGTCAAGACCGACGGCAGCCTTGTTGTGTTCACCTTCCGTGTCAAGGCTGCGGGCGACGCGAAGCTGACCCTCGCCGATGCGCTCCTTTCTGACATTGACGGCAAGGCGCTTTCGCTTTCCTATTCGCTCCCGGCGCTGATCGCGCAGGGCAGCGGCTCCGACAGCGGCAGCGGTTCCGGCTCTGACGCCGAAAAGCCGGGCACGGACGATAAGAAGTCCGAGGATGATAAGAAATCTGAGGATGAAGAAAAGCCCGAGGATGAGGAAAAGCCTGCGGATGGCGCGCAGGAGGAAGTCAAGTCCGGCTCCTTCCGCGACGTGACCAGCACGCACTGGGCGTTTGACTCGGTCGAGCGGGCAGCGGAAATGGGCCTCGTTGCGGGCTATTCCGACGGCACCTTCCGCCCCGACACGCCCGTGACCCGTGCGCAGTTCGTTCTCATGCTCTGGCGTATGTGCGGCAAGCCCGCCGCAGCCAAGGCAGCCTCGTTTGCCGACGCCAGCGCCAGCTGGTATCAGGACGCGCTGAGTTGGGCCGTGGAGAAGGGCTATGTGAACGGCCTGTCCGATACACGCTTCGGCCCCGACGCGCCTATCACGCGCCAGCAGGCCATGGCCATTCTCTTCCGTCTGAACGGCGGCCAGAGCGGCTCGGAACAGATGCTGACCGGCGTTTATGAGCAGACCTTCACCGACAGCGGAACCATCGCCTCCTGGGCGAAGGATGCGACATGGTGGGCGGTTTACCACGAACTTGTTTCCGGCACCGGCGGCAGCCGCATCGCGCCGGAAGCCAACGCGTCCCGTGCACAGATCGCGGCGATCCTGCTGCGGTATGCAGATAAATTTATGACGATGGAGGAAGCGGCATGAAAAGAAGAATGCTTGCGCTTTTGCTTGCGGTGCTGATGCTCGCCATGCTCACCGCCGCCGCATTCGCAGAAGACACAGTCCTTGGCGTTTACAATGTGACGGGGCCCCTGACGGTGCTGAACGGCACACAGAATGGCAGCTTCTACGCAGACGCGAACGAGTTTGAGTTGAACTGCAGCGGCCTGACCGGCGAGTATTCACTCGTGCTGCTTCTCGAAGGCGACAGCCCCGTCCCCACAGACGGGAACATTCAGTACATCGACCAGATGAGCATCGCAAACGGCGCAGTGAAATTCACACTGAAGCCTAAAGCGCTGAAGGTAGGTACATACAACATCTACATCAGCACGACCGACAAGGCGCTCAAGAAGGTCGCATCGTTCAAGTACGGTGAGAAGCCGCTGATTGAACTGGGCGATGCAAATAACGATGGCAAAGTAGATACAAACGATGCAACCGCGATTTTGCTTTATGTTGTTAACAAATACACAATGACAGATGAGCAGTTGATGGCTGCAGATGTGAATGGCGATCATACGGTCAATACAAATGACGCGGTTGCAATTCTACTTCAGATTGTCGGAAAATAATGACTTTAAATGAGAGGTAAGAAACTATGAAAAGAATTCTTGCGCTGGTGCTGGCAGTTACGTTGCTGCTGTCCCTTTTTGTGGCACCGGTTGCCGCTGAAGGCGGCGAGATCAGCTTCGAACCCGCACCGTCGGTTAATTTGACGGCTGTTTCGTATGCAGTAAAGAGCCACACCTATATTTCGGATACAGGCGCAATTACAAGTGCCAAGCCGAATGAGTTGCTTGCGGTGAAGCTTACGCTTACGAATAACGCTGAGAAAACTTTGAACTGGGCAGGCGGCCAGTTTTTCATCAAGTATGATGAAACCGCATTTGAGCCCTACAGCTTTATCTATAAAGATGAAGATGCTGGTGAAGAAATTACTGTAGGTCCGATTGCGAAAGCACTGCCAAAGGAAAACAATGGTTTCAATTATAACAGTAAGTGGATTGGCTCTGAAAACGTCGATGTTCCGGGACTGATTCAGTTTACAAAAGCATCTGCTGAAGGACAGAAAGCAATTAATAAGAACGAGTCGATTACGATTGCTTACATCCTTTTCAAAGTGAAAGCTGGAGCCGAAAATGGCGTGCAGAAGTTTGAGTTTGATACTACGCGCCCCAACGCGGTGTCAGCTGCCGAGGAAATCAATACGGCATCGAGCAACATTGCAGGCATTGATTTTTCGGAAATTCATACAGACAATGTCAGCGTGGTAGAGGGCGCTGCCCCCACGCTTGCTGCTACCTCTATCAGCAAGAATGAAGTTGTATACGGCAGCGACGAAGTGCTCACTCTGGGCGCAACGTCTACCTCCAACAAGGACATCACCAGCTTCGTCACCTTCAAGGTGAAGGATGCAGAAGGCAACGACGCTGCTGGCTTCGTTGTCAACAACGGCAATGAACTGAATGTTGCTGCAGCAGATGCTGGTACCTATACTGTCACTGCTGAGCCGAATGGAGACAACTGCAGAATCGACGAGAGCGTGACTGTTCAGAATGCAACCTTCACGATCACCAAGCAGGAGATCACCGCGCCCGTGGTAGCCATCAGCAACTTTGCCAAGGGACAGCCGGTCTCTGGCCTGACAGTAGAGACGGCGACATCTGGTCTGTCTGTGAGTGCCACCTGCTTTGATGAAGATGGCAATCAGCTTGAGGAAGAGAGATTCAAGGCTGGCACAACTTACAGTATCTCGATTGTTCTGAAGGCAGACAAGAACCATGTGCTTAATGCACAGACGCTGGCGGTTACGGTCAACGGCGGCGATGAGCAGACGGTTGATATCGTTGGAAACGTAGCTGTTGTAACAGCTACGACTGCGGATAAGGATGCCCCGACGATCACGCCGAATCCGATCAACGCCACCTACGGCGATCTGCTCTCCACGCTCATTCCGACCGGCACTGCAACCTTTAACGGCAAGCCTGTTGAGGGCACGTTCGCATGGTCGAATAAGTACAATGCAGAAACCACGGTCGGCAATGCTGGCGTGAATGAATTTGATGTAGTCTTCACGCCCACCAACACGGATCTCTACGCCACTGTTACCGGCACGGTCACCGTGACTGTCGCGCAGAAGGAAATCGACATTACCGATAAGCTTAACACATGGAGTGCCAACGAGTTCACCTATGACGGGAAAAGCCATTCTGTCGAGCTGAAAATTGATGAGGATCTTGTTGGTATCGTCAAAGTTAAGGAGTATACTGGTGACACTGAGGCGCAGGCCGTCGGTGAATATACGGCCTCTGCATCGCTTGAACTGGTAGACCCGGCTAATTACAAATTCAACGAGGACAATGTTCTCACGCGCGAGCACACTTGGAAGATCGTCAAGGGTGACCTCACGCCGACGGACGCAGAAAAATCCGTGCTCTTCGGTACAAAGGAAGTCACGGTTACTCCGGCTGATTTCGGTCTGACGCAGGACGGCATTAAAATTGAGGTTACTCACGCGGGAAATAGCCTGATTACAGGTTACTTACCAAGCGATGACATGCGTTCTGTCACGTTTACGCTGAGAGATACGGATAAGACAGATGCTGCTAATAACGCGTCTGACACGGCTACATTGAAATTCTCTTCGGCGAATTATAACGAGGCGTCCGGTACGCTCACCATCAAGATCATTGACAAGAACACCGACGCGGATACGCTCAAGATCGACGTTCCTGCTACCGTCACCTACGGCGATACTGTTACCCCCAGCGTCGGCGAGTCCAAGCCGGCAGGTGCAGGCGACGTTACGTTCAAGTTCTTCGACAAGGACGGCAATCAGGTTTCTGACCAGCCGTTCCCCGTTGGCAAGTACAAAGTGACTGCATCCTGCGAGGATGCTGACACCATCTACACTGCTGAGAAGGAATTTGAGGTCGTTGCCCGCGAACTCACAGAAGAGAATGTCACCTTTGGCGAGAATCTCGTCTACACCGGCAATGAACTGACTCAGACCGTGACCGTCACCGTCGGCGGCAAAGAGCTGACCAAAGACACGGACTACACCGTCACCGGCCTGACCGGCACTGAGCCAGGCAGCTATCCCGTTACCGTCACCGGCACGGGCAACTACACTGGTGAGGTCACAAAGTCCTTCGAGATTGCCAAGGCGGACATCTCCAGCGCGACCATCAGCGACATTGATAGCCCCGTTGGCTATACCGGGACTGCTTATGAGCCTGAAGTTACCGTAACGTTCAACGGAACGGAACTGGCGCTTGACACGGATTACACCGTTGCCTACACGAACAATGTCAACGCAGGCGAGGCAACTGTCACCATTACCGGTACGGGTGCTCACTTCAAGGGATCGGTTGAAAAGCATTTCACCATCACGGCGGCGGATCTCTCCGGCTGCACGTTCGCGCCTATCGCAGACGTGACCTATAACACCAAGGCACATACTCCGGAAGTGACCGTTGCGATCAGCGGCAGAACGCTTGAAGCAGATAAGGATTACACCGTTTCTTACGCCTCCAACGTCAACGCTGGTACTGCCACCGTCACCGTCACCGGTAAGGGCAACTTCACCGGCTCGGCGAACACGACCTTCACGATTGCAAAGGCTGACCTGAACCTGAGCGTCTACACCATCTCGAGCCTCTGCACCGAGACTGAGGTGAAGACCAGCACGCTCCCGTCCAACTTCTTCCTCGCCGACGAGACGGAGACTGGCTTCTCCATCGCACTCACCGCCGCTGGCGGCGACGCGATCTTCACGCAGGAGCCCGCTGTGGTCGATGGCGAAAACATGATCACCTACCAGCTGAACGGCGGAACCGGCGAAGCAACTTTCAACGTGACTGTCACGCCGGTCTCCAGCAACTACAAAGCCGGCACCTATGATCTGAAGATCCAGGCCTATGACAAGACCAACGTCTCCAACCGCATCGTCTTTGAATCCGGCTCCGCTGTCTACACCGGCTCCGGCATCAAGTACGAAAAGGCAACCATTGCAGGTCACTCCAGCGGCATGCACTATACCTACGCCCCCGATGTAGCGACCGGTGCAACGCTCGACGCAGCTGGCCTCCCGCTGACTGTCGGCACCTACACCGTCACTGCGACCTACTCCGATGCAAGCAGCTACGGTTACAAGACTGCGACCTTCACCATCACCAAGGCGACCCCGGCCGGCACGCCCGCCTACACCAAGATCGAGACGAGCGGCAAGACCCTTGCTGACACCAAGCTGACTGTCGGCACGATTCGCCCGGCCGGTACCATCGCATGGGATCTGCCCCTCACGACTGTGCTTAAGGATGGCAAGGAATACGCATGGACTTTCACCCCGACTGACACGCACAACTATACGACGCTCACCGGCAAGCTGATTCCCTATGTTGACGACGGCACGGATTATATCCCCGGCGTGATCGACGGCAACTCCGGCAGCTTCAACTTCCATGATGTGAGCCGCTTCGACTACTTCTACGACGCAGTCAAGTGGGCCGCAGAAAACGGCATTGCCTCCGGCACGGGCCGCTACACCTTCTCTCCCGACGCCGTCTGCACCCGTGCACAGACTGTCACCTTCCTCTGGCGTGCAGCCGGTTCCCCGATGCCCAGATATCGCACATGCGCGTTCACGGATGTGGACTCCCGCGATTACTATTACAACGCAGTTCTCTGGGCAGTTGAGCAGGGCATCACCACCGGCCTCACGGCTACCACCTTCGGCCCCGACGTCACAGTAAGCCGCGGACAGGTTGCAACGTTCCTCTACCGCGCAGCCTCCGCATCCAAGCCCAATACGTTTAACCCCTTCACGGATGTTAAGACTACGGCTTATAACTACGACGCCATCCTCTGGGCTTATGACAACCGCATCACCACCGGCACCAGCGACACGACCTTCAGCCCGGACGCTTCCTGCACCCGCGCACAGATCGTGACTTTCCTCTACAGATATTATCAGGGGCGCTGAAGCTAGATAAAAAAGGGTCGCTGCCCCGCGCAGCGGCCCTTTTTCTCATCCATGCGCAAAAGAGAGAGGAGTATTGACATGAAAACACAACTCAAGCGCCTGCTGGCGCTGAATCTGGCGCTTATTCTGCTGCTCTGCGCCGTCTTCCCGGCCTCCGCCGCAGGAACTGCGGCCCAGCCCGCCGCCGACGCCCAGCCCCAGCAAACTGCCCAACCCACCGAAGATTCCACCCAACCGCAGACCACCGCACCCAACCCCGGCACGCACACCCTCACCATCAATGGCGAAACCCGCACCATCGGCACGGAACGGCAATCTGGAGTAGGCTGGACTTCTGTTGCCACTATGAACGGTGATGGAGAGCCGGTATACGCACTGACGCTGAACGACTACAAAGGCGACCCAATCACGATAACGTCCAATCACGATTATACGGGCTCGACCCGCCCAATCGTCATGCTGCGCTTCATTGGCCAATGCAATATCAGAGGCAGACAGGACAACGCGGCGCTGTCCCTCAGCGGATATCGCGGGCTGGTCATCATGATGGACGAGAGCACCGTGGCTGGCAGCTCAGCGCTCTCCATCGGCGGCAATCCCACCATTTCCATCCCGGACGGCTGGGTTCGTCTCGACAGCAATGAGATCACGCTCACCAGCTGGAACGGCGACCCGGCAGTGAAGGCCCAAAGCGTGAACTGCGATCTGCCGACCTACAAAACCAAAGACAACGGCAACGGCGGGATCTGGTTCATCAGCACAGCCGAGCCGCGCACCGTCACCGTCAAGGGCAACGGCGGCACGAACTGGAACGGCACGACAGACGATGTGACCCTGACCTGCGAGGAAAACAGCCAGCTTGATCTGGCGAACGCCTTTACGCAGAGCAAAAAATACGTGGCATATTATCAGGGCGACGATGGGCAAACGTATTCGCCGTTCCTGATCTACCCCGACCTGAAGCCGGGCAATACAGTCCTGACCGCTGTCTGGGATAAATGCGATTATGAGATCCCTGCGATCTTCTACGGAAATCTCGGAGACGACAGAAACGTTACCGTGGTCGACGGCAGCAGAGAATGGACAGCGCCCATGTTCGAGCCATACGATATCTCGCAGTATCATAACACGCCGCTCTGCTGGGAAAATCAGATCGGCGACCGGGTCACGCAGCTGCTCTCCGGGCAGAAAATGCCCGCGCTGACGCGCCCGACCGCGTACCACGCCGTATATACCGTCTCGGAGACCGGCCTGATCTTCTGTGCCAACGGCGAGACGTTCGATTACGGCTGGGTCGTGTTGCAGCCGGTCTATACGTATACTGCAAATGAAAACTGGAGCCGGTGCGAAAGCGGGAAGAAGTTCCTGAGCTGGAACACAAAGCCCGACGGCACTGGCAAGACCTACGCCAACGGCGAGGACGTTCCGGAGTCGCATAACCAGCTCGTCTGGCTCTACGCGCAGTGGGAGCAGAACGGCCCTCAGCCCGGCACGCACACCCTCACCATCGACGGCGAAACTCACACCATCGGCACAGGAACCGTGACCGGAGACGGCTGGGAAGCCTATGCGTTCCTGAACGGCGACAACGAGCCGCTGCTCGTGCTGGCCCTGAACGATTATAAAGGCGGGCCGATCAGAATTTCCGATCCAACCGGTGTCGGAACAGCCAAGCAGGTCTACGCGCTGGTCAGCATAAGCGGAACCAACACCGTCACGGCGCAGTCCGGCGCAGGCATCACCGCGGAAGGCTATACCGCTCTGACCATTGAACGCTACAGCCGGACGGCATCCCTCACCGTCAGCGGCCAGCCCGCCGTTCAGACGGATGGCTGTCTGCAGATTTTCAGCGGCGGCATCACCCTCGACGGCGGAGCCGCCGCGGCATATGCGGCTGCGAACGGCTTCGTCTATAACGACGGACGCTGCGAGGCAAACGAAACGAAAACAGGCGACCTCGTGACGAAGCTCGTCATGCGGGATATCTCCCATTATCTGGTCGTCGACAGGCAGCGCTATTATCTCAGCGAACAGTACCCGCATGTCTCCGGCAGCGGATGGGGCGCGGTGCTCACCAAAAACGGCGACGGCCTGCCGACCCTCTGCATCAGCCTGTACGGCTACGCGGGAGGCGCAATCTCGTTTGGCGCACCGTATAACGCGGGCGAGACAGCGGACGTGATTGCGATCCTCAACTACACTGGGCAGAACCAGATCACAAACGAGGCCGGGCCTGCGGTCAGAGCCAGCGGTTATTCGTGGCTGACGCTTCAGGAACAGGCAAACGGCAGTTCGCTCACCGTCAGCGGCAAGCCCGCTGTTCGGACAGACAAGGGACTGACCCTGAGCGGACGGAACATCACGCTCGATGGCCTGAACGGCCCCGCATATACGGCAGGTTCGTTCAGATACGACGGAAGCGTATGCAGCGTGAACGAGGAACGGCAGGATGGTGTCGTTGTGCGCGTCACGACAGGCGAGCCGATGCGTGTCACGATCACGGTCTACAGCGACGAGGCAAAAACGCAGACAGTCACACGGACGGTGAATCAATACGGCCTTGTCGACCTTACCAACCTTTTCACGCAGGCAAAAAAGTATGTCAGATTCTATAAGGACGAAAACGGCAACTGGTATGGGGCGCTGTTCAACGCAGACCGCGATCTGGAGCTGACAGCGTTCTGGGAGGACTGCAACGCGGAGGTTCCTGCCGTGTTCTATGTAAACGCAACGAACTTCACAGAGGTAAAGGTCGTTGACGCGGCGGCGGACGGATGGAAAGCGCCGGAGCAGGCCGGATATACCAACGAGTACGGGCAGACGTCGGTGACCTATGAGTTCCTCTGTTGGGAGCGGAAAACCGAAAACGGGTACACCTATCTTCTGCCCGGACAGGAGCAGACTGCGCTGACAGCAGGCGTGGGCTATTATGGCCGGTATACAAGCAGCACAACGGGCATCGTCTTCTACGCAAACGGTGAGACATTCCCGAACGGCATGGCCGTTGTGGAGGACAGCAATGCCCGCCGGACGATGAGGAGAGGCTCCCAGAACGGGAAAGTCCTGACCGGCTGGAACACTGAGCCCGACGGCTCCGGCACAAGCTATGCGGCGGACGGCGAAGAAGTCCCGGCGGCGCACACCAGCCTTGTCCGCCTCTACGCACAGTGGGCCGACCCCGAAAACAGCGTGCGCGTCAGATTCTACGCCGGTGCGGTGGGTTATGACGAAGAAAAATGGCTTCCGCGCGGCAGCCAGATCCAACTACCGGAGTTGGGGGCGTTGTACGGACAGGAACAGCCGTATTGGGATGTGGATTTCATCTATGCGGATGGAAGAAGAATCCGTGAGAGCAAGCATCTGTCCGGCCAGACCATCACGATCCCGGCAGATGCAGCTGAATGCAGACTCAACGCCTATTGGCTTCCGGCGGAGCCGCTTGTGATCGGAGGTAGAAGCTTCTCGCTTTCCAATAGAACCAGCAGCTTTTTCGGAGAAAACTGGAGCGTACGGTATTATCCATATGAGGGGCTATTTATCGTGCAGCTGTACGGATATCAGGGATCGGCGATCAGCCTGCCTGCGTATACACAGCTGAGAGTCGGATTTGGTGAAAACACGATCACAGCGGCAGCGGGAAAACCCGCAATCGCATGTATCGATGGACTGGAACTTGTAACCGCGTGCAGCGACGACAGCCATGCGTCACTTCGGGCTTTCGCCGGTGAGGGTGCGCCCGCAGTCATGGCAGTCCGCGTGATAAACAGCCGCGCGCCGCATATGGAGTTCCACGCAGGCGCAGGTAAAAATGTATTTGCGGATGGAACAGCCCTTGAATTGGGCACAGCTGCTTGCAGCTATTCCGGCGTTCTGAACGGAGAAACAGCTGAAATTACGCTCGATCCTTCGGACATGCCCGCCGCGATCAGCGACCTGTATATCCACCCGCATATGAGCACACTGACCGTAAAGGGCGGAGGTGCGACGACAACGGACGGTGGAACGCAGGTCAGCAAACAGGTCGAAGCCGGACAAATGACAAGCTACCACACGTTTGGATTTACCTATCCGGGCTATTGGTGCTCCGGCTATCATAATGTTGTTGGCAATGTGGCTGGCAGCACCTATGAAGTATCTGTCCCAGAAAGGGACTGCACGATTGAACTGGAATGGGTGCCGACTGGCTATGCGTCCTTCCTTGCCTTCCGTGTCAGCGGTGAACTGAAGAATGAGACGAAATTGGATCCTGCGCATTTCTTCAAAACAAGGAGGGAACGTGTTGTATTTGTAGATTACCAGAATGGCACAGCAGCGGTTCCGGAACTGCAGTTTGAGAATTATGCCAGCTACGGTGATCTGCTGTACTGGTATACCGAGGACGGCAAGGCATCTGAAACGAAGGATAGCCAACAGTTCTTGCCGGGGGAGAGTATCACAGAGAAGGAAAACGGTATTCAGAGCGGCACAACGCTCTGCGCTGTGGCAGATGGAGAGTATCGCCTTGTCTTTTATGCCAACGGTAAGCTGTTTGATAACGGCGGTAAATACGGCAAAAAGGTCATAGGGTCTTACGGAAACTACAGTGAACGCTGGGATGCAACGGATGGTTCGCAGCTGTTCAGCTGGAACACACAGCCGGACGGCACGGGAACCAGCTACGCGTTCAACAGAGGGATTCCCGGTAATGTCAAAAAGCTTTACGCGCAGTGGCTGGAAACAGGGAGTGTCCCGGTTAAACTGTATAATTATGTGGATTACAGTCAGGAGATCAGTTCTGCGAAAATCGGCTCTTCCTATGTCCTTCCAGAACCCTCCGAGACTCCGGATGGCCTTCGGTTTACGCAGTGGCGCTGCTATTACCGCGACCAGAACGGAAGGTATCAACAGATCGGCATGATCGCAGCAGGCGAGTCCCTAACCGTTACGGAGGATATGAAGGAAATCAATGCGGTTGCCCGCTGGCTGCCAGACGGAAAGCTGACTGTCGATGGTATAGATTATGCGGTTGAGGCTGGACACACTTCTTTCGAGTTTGATGGATGGTCGGCATACTTCCATGTTGAATCCGGCAGGCTTGAAATGGAACTGCGCGGCTATCAGGGCAGCGACATTTCTCTCCCGTGTGCGGCGAATGTACGCGTAATAGGCGGTGAGAACTGGATTGACGGAACACTCAGCTGTGTGGGGGAACTCTGTCTCGATGAGAGTTGCGCATGGGGGGAGCATCCCAGCCTGACGATTACGGCAAAAGAGGCGGACAAGCCCGCAATCCAGATGAAAGCGTTGATTCTCAGCCGAGCCCCGCACATGACGCTGACCGCTGGTGCAAACAGCAAGGCGATCGCCAGTCTGAGCGGGAAAGAAGAGTTCAATATCGATACGGATACTACTCACTATTACGGCAGAACCAGCAGGGAAGCATCGGAGAACTCCGTAGGCGAGGGTGAGATCGGCGACATGTGGCAGCTGCGCACCGAACCGGTCATGTGTACGACGACAGTGGATGGTAACGGCGGCACGACAGCCGACGGCGCTGCATCCATTACGCTTCAGCTTGAGTATGGCGAAGGCTACAACCTGCGCAGCGCTGGGTTTAAAAAACAGTACGCCGATCTGATCGGTGCAGAGGGCAGCACGGGCAATTCTTATGGCACGACGATCTGGAGCTATCCGCAGCTTGCGTTCACGCTTACATGGAAGGACCTCGGTTATCCGTACATCGCGTTCCGGGGAAGCGGCATCCTGAAAGGAGAAGACGTTCCAGCTGACAGCTACGTTGCCTATTACCGCAACAGCGACACGCTGACTGCGCCGAAGCTGGTCTATCAGAATGCCGCCAGTTATGGCGATCTGGTCTATTGGTACACATCCGAAAATGGAACAGAAACGGCAGACAGTCGCTGCTATCTGCCGGGCGAAACAGTTCAGGAGCCGGATGACACGACGCTTTTTGCTGCGTCGGTCAGTCCGGGCGAGGTTGCGCTTGTGGCGACCGGTACGACCTTCAAGAACTGGAGCCGGATCATACGCGCCGAAAGCTGTCTGCAGCTGGTTTCCGAGGACGGCAGAGTGGTCGAAAGCTGGAACACCAAGCCGGACGGAAGCGGAACACGTTATGAGATCGGAACATACGCCATCCTGATCAAAGATTCGCCGCGCGTGCTCTATGCGCAATGGAAATCTGCGTTTACCGCGTCTGCCAGTACCGACAGCGCGACAGGCGAGACGACACTTACCATACAGTCATCCAGCGACCTAATCGAGCCGCCGAGAAATACGGACGATAAGCCGTTTGAGCAGAGCGTCCGCGTCATTCTCGCGGCCTACCAGAACGGACGCTTTGTCAGGATGGTCTACGCGGAGGCGCGGGACGGCGTAATTCGCTGCAAACTCCCGCGCGGGCTGGATTACCGGAACTGCGAACTGAGGCTGTTCTTCCTGGAGGGCGGCAAGCCGTCCAGGGCGCCGGAGGACATTCAGATCGAAGCTTGAGACTGTCCGCAGCTGACAGTGCATACGCGCTGTCAGCTGCGGCACAATGGAAAGGGAGGACGACATGAGAAAATATCTGACCCTGATTCTGAGCCTATTGGCCCTCATGTGCGCGCTGTGCGTCAGCGCACTGGCAGAAGCGCCGGAGCCGGAACAGGCGGCAGGGAAACTTTACATCAAAACCATCGATGAGATCGATATTTTAGAAGCGCAGAGGCTGGCGGAAGCGCAGGATGCACAGTCACCGGTCAACACTGAAAACTGGGAAGCAGCTAAGCGCACGTTAAAACAGGGCATACGGGAAATGCAGGGCAGTATCGACATTTCGCAATACGAGATTCCCGAAGCAAGCATACTGAAATTTTACCTTGAAGCTATATTTGAAAGTCCGGAATTATTTTATGTAGTAAGCGCTTGCAGTTACACCTACATCCCTTCCTCTAGTGGCAGAATTATATCGTCTGTCTCTCCGTGCTATACGGTGAACGGAAGCGATAGGGTGGACCGGCTAACAGACGAAGATAAGCAGGAGATCAGACAGCAGCAGACTGTGTTGGAGCAGAAACTTGCGGAGATCATGCAGGAAGTCAGGAGCGATTGTTCAGACCTGACGAAAGCCATGTATCTGCACGATTACATTGCTGTGCATTGTGAATACGATTCTACGCTTACATTTCGAGACGCATACCGTATGCTGATCAATGGAACGGGCGTTTGTCAGGGCTATATGCTGGCCTACCGTTTGCTTCTGAATCGGGCTGGCGTTACCTCCAGCTGGGTGCAGAGCGACAGCTTGAGACATGTCTGGTCGCTGGTACAGCTTGACGGGGCCTGGTATCATGTAGATGTCACATGGGACGATTCGACGTGGTTCGCAAAGTCCGGGCGCAAGTATTTCTGCATCAGCGAAGAAAAAATGAAGTCTGCAGAACTTAGACATCTGGAAAAAGACGACTGGGTATATGGCACAGATGTGCAGTCAGACAGTAAAAAATACGATAACTATTATTGGCGCGATCTCGATAGTCCGATTGTGGCAGTTGGAGAAAACCTGTATTATCTGGATGGAAACCAAATCATGGAGACGAATGACCCGGAATATCAGGGAACCGCGAAAAAAACGATTTATGGGCAGTGGCGTGGATGGGGCTGCTATTCAGGATTGTCGAGTTACAACGGCAGGCTGGTCTATAACACGATGGACAAGATTTACAGCTATGATCCGGAAACGGAGCAGGAACAGGTGCTTTATACGCTTACGGACGAAGAGAAACAAATAGGCGATATTTATGGCTCCGTAGTAAATGGAAACCTGCTGCAGTATGTACTGCTGCAAAGACCGTCGCGGCCGGAAACGATATACAGCATCCAGATCAGCCCCTACATCACCGTCACGGAGGGCGGCTATGCCTATTATCTGAAGGATGGAACGCTCCATCTGAAGCGCAGCGGCACGGAAACCGGCAGCGTTATCGCAGCGTGGTACGACGGGAGCGGAAAGCTGCTTGGTATGCGGATCCTGAATCAGCAGGAACTGGATATCCCCGTGCCTGGCGCGGCAAAAACCGTGAAGATTTTCGCCGCCGCAAAGGGAAGCTATGCGCCGCTCTGTAAGGCGATAGAACTTCGTGCAGCAGGATAAAAAACCTCCCTCTGCCGTATGGGCAGAGGGAGATTTTTCATAACAAGACTTAGTTCGGCTGATTGACCAGACCGACGAACAGCGGCAGGCCGTCAATGCCGGTGATAGCGAAGACGAACGGGTTATCGAGTGTAAAATCGATCTCATCCTCCGGCCCCATCATCGCAGTCGCCTCGACACCAAGGATGGTATAGGCCGCTGCCTCGCAGCCGTCCTCGTCGATCTTCACGCGCGCAGCGTGCTTGGCCTGCGTCAGCGCCAGCGAGTCGTTTGCGGCTGTGAGCGGCGTGAAATCAGATTTTATGCCGTCCAGCACATCTGTCATGCCAAGCTGGGCCAGCGTGTCCAGAATGTCCAGATCGGAAGAAACGTCAAATTTCGGCAGACTCAGATTGACGATTGCGCGCTGCGTCTGCGACCATTCGCCGTTCGCCAGCAAAAAGCCCAGCGTGTCCTCGTTTTGCAGCAGTTCAGCCGCGTCTACACCCTCATCCGGCTTCAGCAGCCACATCCGGCCGCTGTTCTCCAGCGAAAGCCCGATGGCCGAGAAGCCATCGCCGTAATATACCGTGTTGGAATCGCTGCTGTGCAGGAAGTCTGTGCTCACATCGCCATTCGGCGCGTGAAAGACGTCCTGCGTGGTGGCGGCGCTGGAAAATTTGTCGTGCCACGACGCGCTGTAGTAGAGCGTCGATACCAGAGCCAGAACCGTATCGGCATTCAACTCCAATTTGCCTGCCTGCTCGGTCAACAGGTTCCCGGTATGCTCATTGATCCAGTCGCGCAGTATATTGTTGTACGCGTCAGACCCCATTTCCCCGGAAAACGCGGAAGCATAAAAATCTTCCCCCAGCTTTTGGAGCGTTTCACTGTTATAGTTGTACCCATCCCTCAGCCAGATAGAGTTTGCAAGCGTGCTGGTGACGAGGCCATCGTCCCAGCTGTTTTCCGCCCAAAGCTGTGCGGCCTGCTTTTGAAGCGCGTCCAGAGACTCTGCGCCCAGTGCGTCGAGAATCTGCTGCCGTGTTTCACCGCCCGTCACAGCGGCCAGCATGGAAAGCGCCATGTAGATATTCAGCGGCGAACACACGCGGTTTTCCTTGCCTGCGTTCTGCATCAGGGCTGGAATGCTGGTCGTGAACCAATGCGTCAGAGCGGCGGGGTCGGTCATATCTGCGGTTTTTTCCTGATAGCTTTCCCACCATGCGTCCCAGTCCTCGTCGTATTTCTCGGAGTCAAAGTTACCATTGCTGGCTGTGTACTTTGCTTCGTTCGGATACTGCGGCATGGAAACAGCAACAGGTGCAGCCAGCTGCTGCGTCGTCGGGTCGCCGATGCAGTCCAGCTGCTCCTCTGTTGCTGGGGGAGCGGAGGCGTTCGGGGTATCTGGAGTGGCCGCGCAGGCTGCCAGCGAGAACGCACACGCGGTTGCAAGTATAATCGCAAGAAGCTTTTTCATAAATGATCTCTCCTTTATCATAAAATGTGATCTGCTTTTACAGACGCAGAAAAACGATAGAAGTTGCATCCTTTGATTTTATGAATTTTGCCGACTTGCCTTTTTCCATGATTTGTGTACAATACGAATAGAGATTCTATTCCAAGGAGGCTGTTTTTATGGCTGTTGATACAGAAAAAACCATTCGCAATCAGGTTTTATACTCCATCTATGTCCGCAATTATTCCGAAGCGGGCACCTTCACCGCCGTACAGGCGGATCTCGACCGTATCAAGGCCCTTGGCACGGACATCATCTGGCTGCTGCCCATCCACCCGACCGGTGAAAAGCATCGCAAGGGCACGCTCGGCAGCCCCTACGCCATCCGCGATTACCGCGCTGTGAACCCAGAGTTCGGCACGCTGGATGATTTCCGGCATCTGGTTGACGCCATCCACGACCGGGGCATGAAGTGCATCATCGACGTGGTCTATAACCACACGTCGCCCGATTCCTGGCTGGCAGAACACCACCCGGAGTGGTTCTTTCACAAGCCGGACGGAACGCTCGGCAATCGCTTCGGCGACTGGTGGGACGTGGCAGATCTGGATTACAGCCACAAGGAACTGTGGGATTACCAGATCGAAACGCTCAAATACTGGGCGCGCCTTGTTGACGGCTTCCGCTGTGACGTTGCGCCGCTTGTCCCGCTGGAATTCTGGAAGCGGGCGAGGGAAGAGGTTGCGGCCGTTCGTCCCGGATGCTTCTGGCTGTGTGAATCGGTCGAGCGCGGCTTCCATGTCGCAGCCCGCGCACAGGGTTTTGCAAGCCTGTCCGATGCTGAACTCTATCAGGCGTTCGACGCAGGCTATGATTACGATGTCTACCCTTATTTCCGCGACTATCTGGAGGGTAAAATCAGCCTGACGCAGTATGCCGACCGGCTTGACGCGCAGGAATGGATCTATCCCGATAACTACGTCAAGCTGCGCTTCCTTGAAAACCACGACCGCGCCCGCGCGGCCCATATCCTGCCGGAAGAGAAAATACGCCGGAACTGGACGGCATTCCTGTTCTTCCAGCGCGGGCTGACGATGATCTACAACGGACAGGAGGCCGACAACCCGCACGTCCCATCGCTGTTCGATAAGGACCCCATCAACTGGAATACCGGCCGTGACCAGTCCGCGTTCCTCGCGCATCTGGCAGAACTCAAGCGCGACGCGATCTTTGCGGAAGGCAGCTATACGCTCACGGCGCTGCCGCATGACGTGCTGCTTGCTGTATACGAAAAGGACGGCCGCCGCATGGCTGGCCTGTTCAGCCTGCGCGGCGAAAGCGCGCTCGTCCGCTTCCCTGCGCCGAACGGCGTGTATCAGAACTGCATCGATGGCAGCCCTGTTGAGATTTACGAGGAGCAGCTTGCCATCCATGGCGAACCCATTGTGCTTGCGTTCTGAAATTTTTTCCGGTTCCGGGAACAATCGGTGTGCAGCGCCGTCTAACCTATATCAATGAAACGGAGGAACTTCTGATGAAGAAACTGTATAAAAGCAACAACCGAATGATCTGCGGTGTCTGCGCAGGTCTTGCCGAGTACCTCGGCATCGATCCCACCGTCGTTCGCCTGATCTGGGCGGCCCTCGGCCTGACTGGCACAGGCATTCTGCTCTACATTATCGCGGCCCTTGTCATGCCTGAGAACATGGACATTCTGTAAGCTGCGGAATAGATGAACTGCGCGAGATAGCCGCCCGCATAGAAAAGCGCGGCCAACGCGACAGGCAGGAAGCAGACCCGGCAGCGTGATCTCCACCAGCCCCGGATGCGCAGTGATCGTGATGCCGAGGACATTGGCGGCAGAGGTCAGATCTTCATGCTTCTGAACGGTGGTGAAGCCGTAGACCAGATGCCGCATCCGGCAGGCGATCTGCTCCGCGCGGAGCGCCGCGTCGGTGGAAAGCAGCTCATAGTTTTCCGGGTAACGCTGCAAGTCCATCGTGTTCATGGCACAAAGCGCGTTGCTCATCCTTCTGTGGATATAAACCCAAAATCTGTTTTTGTGTAGAACACCATAGGTGAAAATATCCCGCAGAATGCCGCTGGCTTCGTGCGAGTAGATCTGTGCGCGGGTTTTCATAGTCGTCACCT
>ENA-OYVZ01000071-OYVZ01000071.1-human-gut-metagenome-genome-assembly--contig:-NODE-71-length-19978-cov-6.644331_pt1 | contig 19978 bp, 17 predicted proteins | sample MGYA00244162_ERZ653381 | MGnify/ENA primary metagenome ERZ653381 (study PRJEB26926, sample SAMN06165033) | human gut metagenome | biome: ENVO:00009003; feature: ENVO:2100002; material: ENVO:00002003...
CTGCTGGGCCTGCCGCCCGCCTTTGCCGCCGCCATCGGCCTGGTGTCCGTGTTCTGCGGCGCGGTGAACTGCCCCATCGCCTCCGTTATCCTCAGCATCGAGCTCTTCGGCTCCGGCGGTCTGGTCTATTTCGCCGCCGCCTGCGCCCTCAGCTACCTGCTCTCCGGCTATTGCGGGCTCTACAGCAGCCAGACCATCCTCTACTCCAAGCTGAAGGCGGAGTTTATCAATGTGCATACTCATGAGTAAAATGCAGCCCCCGGGAACCCGGGGGCTGACATTTTATAAGCAAATCTTAACGTTTCGTTCACATGATTTTCCGAAAATCGTGGTATCCTGCGGGTAGTACAAGAAAAAGAGGTATCGCCCGTGAAGCGCACGCTGACCGAACAACAGAAAAAAACGCTGTCCGTACTGGCCATCGTCATATTCGTTCTGCTGTCGGCGGCGCTGGCCTGGTTCGTGGGGCGGCCCATGGTCCGCTTTGCCCGCCAGCCGGAACAGTTCCGCGCCTGGGTAGACGGCCACGGCGCCTGGGGCCCGCTGGCCTACGCGGCCATGGTGTTTCTGCAGGTGCTGGTGGCCATTATCCCCGGCGAGCCGCTGGAGATCGCCGGGGGCTACGCCTTCGGCGCCTGGGCGGGCACGGCCCTGTGCTTGCTCGGTGCCGTGCTGGGCAGCGTGACCGTCTTTGCCCTGGTCCGCCGCTGGGGCCGCGGTCTGGTGGAGGTGTTCTTCCCGGCGGACAAGCTGGAAAAGCTCCAATTTCTCCTCCATACCTCCCCCAAGCGCACCGCCCTGTTCTGGCTGATCTTCACCGTTCCCGGTACGCCCAAGGACCTGCTGTGCTACTTCGCGGGCCTGACGGACCTGCCGTGGGGGACCTGGCTGCTGATCGCCACAGTGGGCCGCCTGCCCTCCATCGTCACCTCCACCGTGGGCGGCAGCGCCCTGGGGGAGCAGAACTACCGGGCGGCGGTCATTGCCTTCGCTCTCGCCCTCGCTGTGGCGGGTGTGGGCTATGTGATCTACCGCGCCGTCTGCCGTCGGCACGGACAAAAACCGGATAACACAAAGACCGACGGCTGAGCCGCCAACAAAATCCTTCCCTCCGATATCTGTGACCGGGCAGGCGCTTTGACAGACTGAAAGACCGACGGCTGAGCCGTCGGTCTTGTATCTTTTCCTGTCTCAGAATGCGCCCAGCGCCTTGAACAGCACCGACCAGGCGAACATGGTCACGATGCACAGCGCGCTGGTGGACACCACGATGTCCCCGGCCAGCTCCGCGTCACCGCCCATCTGCTGTGTCATGGTGAAGGAGGCGATGGCCGTGGCGCTGGCGAACACGCTGATCAGTCCCGCGAAGCCCACGCCCCTTATGCCGATCAGAAACGCCGCCGTCAGCAGCAGCGCCGGCATCAGGAACAGCCGCACCAGACACACCTCGATCAGGTCTCTCCGGTACCGGCGCAGGCCGCTGAACCGGAAGAAGGCCCCCAGCAGGAACAGCATGAACGGGCTGGTCATGGCGGCCACCTGGTGCACCGCCGACTCCAGCGCCGTAGGCAGCCTCCAGCCGGTACCCAGGAACACCAGCCCCACGGCGGAGCCCAGGATCAGCGGATTGGTGGCCACCATTTTGATGAGCCTTCCGGCGGGCAGTCTCTCGCCCCGGAACGCCGTCAGGGTGATGACCGCCAGTACGTTGAACAGCGGCACGATGATGGCCGCCAGCATGGCCACCGGCCCCATGTCCGCCCCGGGCACCAGCACCGTGGCCAGCGGCAGGCCGATAATGGCCAGGTTGCTGCGGTACATACCCTGTATCTTCACGCCCTGCTTCTCGTAGTCCTTCTCCGTGGGCAGTACGATGGCCAGGGACAGGCCGTACATCACCAGCGTGGCCCCCACGGCGAACAGCAGCAGCTTCGGCTGTAACGCCTGGTCGATGGAGGAGGTGTACAGGTTCCAGAACAGCATCACCGGCATGAAGAACCGGAACGCCATCTTGTTCAGTCCGGGCACGTCCTCCACCCGGATACCGCCCAGACACTTGACCCCGTAGCCCAGTCCCATAATAAGAAACAGGGGCATCACGGCGTTAAAGCAGACTTGCAGATTGCTGAGCATGACCCATCGGCCTCCTTTCCCCCGTGCAGCCCCGGCGCACGGTCTATTGCGTCAAAAACGTCATGGCTGCCAGCAGCACGGCCAAAAAGCCGAAGCTGACGGCGGAGAACAGTGCCAGGAACCGTCCGGTCTGTCCCTTGACGTGCTTCGTATACTCCCGGAAGGTGATCAGGCTGGCCAGCGAAGCTACCAGCGTCCCCGCCCCGCCGATGTTCACCCCCACCAGCAGCGCCGGGTAATCGTCGGTAAACTGGCTGAGCAGTATGGCCGCGGGCACATTGCTGATGACCTGACTGGTCAGCGCCGCCACCGGCATGGCCCCGTGGGCCAGCAGCTGCCGGAACAGTGTCCGCACAGGCTCCATCCGGGCCATATTGCCCGAGAAGGTGAAAAACGCCGCGAACGTCACCAGCAGCCCCCAGTCCACGCCCAGCAGCGCCCGGCGGTCCAGCACCAGCAGCGCCGCCGTGATGGCGGCCAGCCCCAGCCAATACGGTATGCCGCGCAGCACCATGGCCGCAGCCGTGCAGAACAGTACGCCGTACACGATGCACCGGCGCTTGTCCACCGGCGTCTCCTGCGCCGGTACCGTCAGCGTCTCCCGGGGGATCAGCAGGCAGCACGCCAGGATCAGCGCCGTGGACAGCAGGAACGGCGGCAGCATGATGGTCAGGAACTCCCCATTGGGGATCGTATAATGATTAAATAGGTATAGGTTCTGCGGATTGCCGAAGGGCGTCAGCATCCCGCCCAGATTGGCGGCGCAGTTCTGCAATATGAACGTCAGCGCCGTGTGCTTCGTCTGCCCTGTGCCCTCCAGCACGAACCAGCTCAGGGGCAGAAACGTCAGCAGCGCCGTGTCGTTGGTCAGCAGCATGGAGCCGATCAGCGTAACGACCACCAGCGCCGTCACGGCGCTGCGGGCCGTGTGAAACGCCCGCACCAGCCGCTGCGCCAGCAGGGGGAACAGTCCCGCGCCCCGCAGGGCGCACACCACCGCCAGTATGCAGAACAGGCATGAGAGCGTCTTCACGTCGTAGTACCCGAGATAGGTGCTGTCCGGCGGCACGAATACGGCGGTGACGGCCGCCGCCAGCACCGCGATCACCGGCATGGCGTTGGCGCGGCACCACTGGAGAACTTTCATGTATGTATGCACCTCCGCACGATACGACTCAACGGCTGTTACCTTACCATATTTTGGCCGGAAACGCAAGGGTTCGCCCCGGCTTTCTTGCCCTTTTCCGCCGCCTGTGCTATACTGAAAGCGATACAGAAAAGGGAGGTGCTCCATGGATGACATTTTGAGCCGTTTTTCCATCAACTGCCACAGCAGCATCCGCTATGCCGGCGCGATGACGGTGTGGTTCGACCCCTTCCGCGTGGCGGACGCGCCCTGCGATGCGGACGTGGTTTTCGTCACCCACGACCACTATGACCACTTCTCCCCGGAGGATATCCACCGGGTGATGAAGCCCGGCGCGGTGCTGGTGCTGCCGGAGACGTGCGTGGCGGCGGCGCTGCGGGCCGGCTTTGTCTCGGCGCAGCTGCTGCCGGTGCGGCCCGGAGAGGCGTACACCGTGAAGGACCTGCCCTTCACCGCCGTGCCCGCCTATAACCTCGGCAAGCCCTTCCACCCCCGCGGGAACCGCTGGGTGGGCTATGTGGTCACGCTGGAGGGCCGGCGGGTCTATGTGGCCGGCGATACCGACGATACCCCCGACGCCCGGTCCGTGTCGTGTGACGTCGCCTTCCTGCCGGTGGGCGGCACCTACACCATGACCGCCGCCCAGGCCGCCGGTCTGGCGGCCGCCCTCCGCCCGCAGATCGCCGTCCCCACCCACTACGGCTGTATCGTGGGGGAGAGGACGGACGGCGCGGCCTTTGCCGCCGCCCTGCCGGCGGACATCTCCGCCGTGCAGCTGATCCGCCAATGACCCCGTACAGAATTCCGCCCCGGTGTCGGCCGATGCCGACCAGACGGTGGCGGTGACGGCCCCGGCACCAGCCGGGGAGGATGATCGAGCGAACGAAAAAGACATTCATCGGCCCTCGGCGTCAGCCGGGGGGGATGATCGGATGAGCAAAAAAGGCATTCAGCGGCCCCCGGCGTCAGCCGGGGGCCGTCACTTCATTTTTGCTGCATTTTGCTTACAAAAAAAGCACAAAAAGGGAACCAAAGAGTACAGGGCGGGTGCAGGAAAAGTAAAGCAAATGTATCAAAAGAAAGCACTATTTCTCGCTTTTTTCCTCCCGCGGCAGCACCAGATTGAGCAGTACGGCCATCAGTGTGGCCACCACCACCGGGGACTTTCCGAAGATGGTCGTCACCGCCTCCGGGAACTGTGCCAGGGCCTCTGCCGCCTGGGAAATGCCCACACCCAGTGCGGCGGAAAGCCCGACGATCGTGGTGTTTCGGGCGGTCAGCCCCTCGGCGGCGATGAGCTTCATGCCGGTCATGGCGATGGTGGAAAACACCGCCGCCGTGGCCCCGCCCAGCACGCATTGCGGGATGGTGGTGAGTACGGCGGAAAATTTCGGAATGATACCGGCAAGCAGTAAAAACGCGCCGGTCAGCGCAAAAACGTTGCGATTTACAACTTTATTTGTGGCTACAATTCCCACATTCTGGGAGTATGTCGCCGTGGGAAGACCGCCCAGCAGCGCTGTCAGAATGTTGCTGACGCCATAGGCTGCGATGCCGCCCCGCAGCTCCTGCGTGGTGGGCTCCCGATCCATGCCGCCCACGGTGGTGGCCGTCAGGTCGCCGATAGCCTGAATGGCGTTGATGGCGAACAACAGCCCCAGTGCGACGCACGCCGAGGGTTCAAATGTCACGCCAAAGGGCAGAAATTCCGGCAGAGAGAACCACCCGGCCCCCGCGATGCCGGACAGATCCACCATCCCGGCCCCAAAAGCGACGGCGTAGCCCGCCAGAATACCCAGTAAAATGGACGCCAGCTTAAAAATGCCCCTGCCGCGATTGGTCAGCACCAGCACCACCGCTAGTGTAAATGCCGCAATAGCCCAGTTCTGCCAGGATCCGTACACCAGCGCTTCCGGCAGGCCCCGCTGCACCACAACGCTTTCATATGTGTTGCCGGTGCCGCCGGCCATATAGTTGATGGCCGTGGGGTACAGGGACAGGCCTATGGTAAACACCACCGTGCCGGTGATGACCGGCGGGAACAGTTTGCGGATAGGCTTGATGAAGATGCCCACCAGCGCTGCCACCGCGCCGCCCACGATCATAGCGCCCGACACAGCGGCCAACCCGCCGCTGCCGGAGACGATGGCCTGCATACTGGGCAGATAAGCGAAGCTGACACCGAAGATCACCGGCAGCCCCGCGCCGAAGCGCCCACCGATGGGAAACAGCTGCAGCAGCGTGGTAACGGCGGACATGACCAGCGATGCCTGTATCAGCAGGACCCGCTGGTCATGCGCCAGTCCGGCCACGTTGGCAATGATGATGGCTGGGGTCACGCAGCCCACGATCATAGCCACCAGGTGCTGCAGCGCCATGGATACGGCCATGCCAACAGGTGGCAGGCCCCGGTATTGAAACAGCGCCTCTCGGCGGCATTCAAGCTTTCGCATGGTGTGGTCTCCTTTGTGCGTAGTGTGCTCAGTATAGCACGTTTTTAACGGGAAACTCAACCGTTTTCTCACAAATAGCTGTACAGCCCAAGCGGCGTAAAACCACCCTCCGGTGATGCCGGAGGGCGGTCAGATCATGCGTGTTTATGCCTGCGGACACTGGCGAAAAACGGGCGCTTCAGCGTGTCTGTGCTGCTGAACAAACCGGATTAGAAGGATGACAGCGCCCCGCCTGCGTGCGGGGGCGCTGTTTTTGTGCTTGACAAGGGAAGCGCAGCGGCATATAATAACGCATTGTTATTGATAACGCATAGTGATCGTTGAGGTGAGTGTAATGCCGGCAGCAAAACGAATATCCAAAGAGGCCATCATCGACGCCGCAGCGGCGGTGCTCCGCATCGGCGGGTTTGAGGCGATCAACGCCCGCAGTGTGGCAAAGGCGCTGGGGTGCTCCACCCAGCCCATCTATCTGTCCTTCCGCAATATGGAGGAGTTGAAGTCCGCGCTGACCCAGCGGGCCATCGAGCAGCATACCCAGCGGGTACGGGAATCTCTGCGGGCGCATGAGGGGTGCGACAGTCGGTACAGCAGCTACGGCATGGGCTTTGTGCAGTTCGCGGCCCAGGAAAAGCAGCTGTTCCGCTGGCTGTACCTGGAGGACAACCAGCCGGGCCGCCATCAGGAGGACGTGCTGGAGCCGGAGATCATCCGGACCGTCATGGACGAATTCGGCTATGACGAGGTCACGGCCCGGGCCTTTCACCGGGATATGACGTATTATTCCTACGGACTGGCCATCCTCGCCAACACCGGGCATCTGGCGCTGACAGAGACGGAGCTTCGGGAAGCCTTTCGACGGGAGTTCCGTGCACTGGCGGCGTATTACGGTCCGCCGAAGAAGCTGCCGGAATTTGCAGAGAGGGAGAATGCAGTGCATCAATTATTCCGCTAAGAGGCCGTCTTGCAAAATTGTAAGAAAATCGCAGGAAATGTAAGGAAAAGCAATGGCTGCCATGGGATAATGGCGGTATACTCCTCCGGTGGGAAGAAGGTGTTGAAGTGAAAACAAATAAGACATTGGCACAGAAGCTGTGTCTGCTGGACCTGGTGAGTCTGCTGTCGTATACGGCGGCTCTGCTGGCAGCGCTGAGTTTTTTGGTGCTGCTGCCCGGGTGCAGCCTGGGGGAGAAGGTGGATCGCGAGCCGGTGCAGACACTGGAATGTACCCGCCCGGCATCCCTGTCCGGGCTGTATCCGGCGGGCGGCAGCGTGGTGCTGATCAGCTGGGCGGACTATGAGAGCGGCAGGACCACTGTGCAGCTGGTGGATGCGGAAGCGGACACCGTGAAGCGTGAGGTCACGCTGGATGGGGTTTGGGATACGAAGCGGCAGGCCCTGGCGCATGGATTTGCGCTGTGCGACCGGGAGACGAATCGTTGGAAGCTCCTGGACGATGTGCTGACGGAGACAGGCAGCTTTGATGCGGAGAACGTGGATGGCTTTTTCTCATATGACGGGGAGAGCTATTACTTCCTGCGGGACGGGGTGCTGCATTGTCAGAACGTAGCTGGAGGAGAGGCACAGCCGGTAACGGCGCTGTCACAGCTGCGGTTCGCGGAATTGACGGCCTATGATGCGGCAAGCGGGCGGATGGCGGCCCTGTTCCGCCTGTCACCCTACGGCAGCGTCTGCGGTACGGCGGTCTTTGACCCGGAGACGGGGGCGATCAGCCTGCTGCAGGAGCAGCGGTATCAGGTGATGTTGGCGCCGGCGGGCGGCATGAGCCTGCTGGCCTTTGACAACGATAAAATGGGATATTCCGCCCTGTGCGGCAGCGGCGATACGTTCTGGTTCGCCGATGCTTCGCTGTTTCTGGACGCGGGAGGCGCGCTGTACGCCGTCGGCGATGCGGAGGAGCTGATCGGTGTGGGAACGGGCCGCACGACGCTGTATAACGTGGGGGAGAGCATCACGGCCTGCGACCTGACGGCTAACGGTATCGCCGGAGAGATGTACGACTGCTGCGTTCTGCCGGAGGCAGGCCTGCTGGTGGGCGGCATGTATGAAAACGGCGCCTTCCGGCTGTACGTTATAGACCCGGCGCAGCTGACCTTCGAGCCGGTAGCGTTAGCGGTGTCCGTCCCGTCGCCGCTGACGGTGGATGAGACACTGCTGCAGGCCTATTGGGGTGCCCTGAACGGCCTGCCGGTGGCAGAGAGCTTACAGGAGGCGCGGCAGCAGGCGGATGTGTTGGAGCAGCGATACGGCGTGCGGATACTGCTGTCATCCCAGTGCAGAGAGGCGGCAGAACTGAGCAGCTATCCCATCACTCTGTCGGACACCATGGACACGGAAGCAGAGCTGAACGGCGTCCGCGCCGTGCTGGCGGCGATGGACCGCAGCTTTGCCCTGTATCCGGAGGGCTTTCTGGCGCAGTTCCGCAACCGCGCCGGTGAGGGCGGGCTGTGCTTCCTGCTGGTGGCTCACATCGACAGCGACTATGGCGTGGTAGGCTGCACCTACGATTCGGCGGACTGGCAGTATATCGCGCTGGATGTGCAGGCGGATTATATGCGGGAGGGCACTGTCTGCCACGAGATCTGGCACGCTACGGAGAACGAGATACTCTCACGCGATTACACCGCCTTCAACTGGGATGACTGGAATGCGCTGAACCCGGCGGGCTTTACCTATTGGAACGGCAGCGGTGACTATGACCGGTACGACGCCCGCTGGACCATGTTCGACAACGACGAGGGCGTGTACTTTGTGGACAGTTACGCCAAGCTGGCGGCACAGGAGGACCGGGCGCGGATCATGGAGTATTTCATGGTACATGAGGACGAGGCGGGGCTGCTGATCCAGTCGGACGCCATACGGCAGAAGCTGGAATGGATGTGCCGCGCTGTGCGGGAGTGCTTCGATACCGCCGGATGGGGAACGCCCCGCTGGGAGAAGCTTTTGTAAAGCAAAAGGAGCAATAATGATACCGGAATGGAAAATTTACCCCCGTTCTCAGGGACACAGCACCGTGTACCTGCAGAACGTGGTCACAGATCCCGCCATACAGGTGGGGGCGTACACCATCTATGACGATTTTGTCAATGACCCCCGGGACTTCCAGCGGAACAACGTGCTGTACCACTATCCCGAGTGCAACCATGACCGGCTGATCATCGGAAAGTACAGCTCCATCGCCTGCGGGGCGAAGTTTATCTTCAATGCGGCCAACCATACGCTGAACAGCCTGTCTACTTACCCGTTCCCCATCATGTTCGAGGAATGGGGGCTGGGGACGGCGTGCGAGGACATTGCCGCCGCCTGGGATAACCACGGGGATATCGTGGTGGGCAATGACGTATGGATCGGCTATGAGGCTGTGATCCTGGCGGGCGTTACCATCGGCGACGGCGCCATCATCGGCAGCCGCGCCGTGGTGACAAAGGATGTGCCGCCCTACACCATCGTGGGCGGCCTGCCGGCCAAGCCCATCCGCAGGCGGTATGACGAGGAGACCGCCGCGCGGCTGGAGAAGCTGCGGTGGTGGGACTGGCCGGAGGCGCAGGTGCGGCGGGCTATCCCGCTGCTGCAGGCCGGCGATCTGGACGCCCTGGAAAAGTTGGTATAAGGCCGGCGGCCGTGGACCAGGCGTACACGCCGGGCACTTTCTGACCCTGCTGTAAAAGAGTATCTGAGGGATACGTGTATACGGACAACGAAATGAGCCCTCCGGCAGCTGCCGGAGGGCTTTCAACTGCCTGTTGCGAAACGGGCCGGGGAAAGGTATAATCTAAGGAGAACATACTGCGGAACGGCGAGAAAGGAGAAACCTATGGGTAATGTGACAGCGGACCGCGCATGGGATGTCCATCCGGTGACGGAGGCGGACATAGAGGCGTATCTGGACATCTATCTCAATTCCTATCCGGCGTACAAGACGCTGGACGAGGAATGCCGGGCACACTACCGGAGCAAGCATCTTACGGAGCTGCGGGAGGACACCCAGACTCGAACGATGGGCCTGTTTGAGGGCGGCACACTGATCGCCACCATGAAGCTGATCCTGTTCTCCATGAACTTCTTTGGGGTCATGCAGCCTGCCTGCGGTGTGATGGCGCTGGAGGTACACCCCCTGCACAAGAAGAAGGGCGCGGCGCTGTATATGATACGGTATGCCGAGCGCTATGCACGGGAAAACGGCGCGCTGCTGACCATGCTGCTGCCGTTCAACATCGGCTTTTACCGTCGGATGGGCTATGGCTTTGGCGGGAAGTTATATGAATACCATCTGCCAACCGGGGCACTGCCGCGGTTGGACGGAGAGGTGCGGGCGCACCTGCGCCTGCTGCAGCCGGAGGAGTTTGACCAGGCGATGGACTGCCAGCGGCGCTTTGCCGCCCGAAACCATGGCATGGTGGAGAAGTTCGACGAGGAGCTGCGCGGAGCCCGAGGGGATATTCAGGTGCGCCGTATGGGTTATTACGACGGCGGACGCCTGTTAGGCTACGCGGCCTATCGGTTTGAAAGCGCCAGTGCGTGCAACTATACCCAAAACCGGCTCAGCGTGGAGGAACTGGTGTATGAGAACGGCACAGTGCTGCGGGCGCTGCTGGGCGGCCTGCGGATGCAGGAGGATCTGGCCCAGACAGTGATACTGCGGACAGGGGAGGAGGATTTCCACCATCTGCTGGACGATCCGCAGGACGTGTCCGGAAACTACATCGACTACGGCTTTTTGCAGACCAATGTTTCCGCCGTGGGGACCATGTTCAAGCTGACGGACGGGGCGGACTTCGTGCGGCGGACCGGCTATCGGAATTTCCCGGCGGGGACGCTGACGGCGGCCTTCCGCTATCGGGATGAGATGGCGGACCGGGAGGAGGAGCTGCGTATCGGCTTTGCCGATGGCCGCTGGGCCGTGGCAGAGGGGACCGCGGACGTGACGGTGATCTGCCGGCAGGGGGATCTGGCGGCGCTGCTGATGGGGTCCTGCGGCCTGACGGCGCTGCTGCGGCTGGGTGCGGCGTCCGCAGATGACGCCGAAAAGGCGCGGCAGTTGGCGCAGCTGCTGTACTGTGTCCAGAAGCCCTGGCTGAACGCGGATTATTGAGCTGCCGCGGTTGACAAATAGAAAACAACGCAGGAGGATAAGCGATGCGGAACATATTGAAGGAAAAGCTGGCCAGAGGCGAGAAGCCGCTGGGCACATTCGTGGGTACCGGCAGTGCCGCAGTGGTGGAATGCCTGGGCTGTGCGGGGCTGGATTTTGTCATTCTGGACAATGAGCACAGCCCCATTGAGGCGGAGACAACCGCCCGGCTGGTCTGCGCCGCGGAAAGGCGGAACATCACGCCCCTGGCCCGGGTGCGGGAGATCAGCCGCCCGGCGATCTTGAAGCTGCTGGACGTTGGCGTGCAGGGGATCATTATTCCAGATGTGCACAGTGCGGCGGAGGTGAAGCGCGTGGTGGATTACGCCAAGTACGCCCCGGTGGGGCAGAGGGGGTTCTGCCCGTCCCGGAAGGATGGTTGGGGCACCGATACGCCGGCCGGCGTACTGGAGACAATGGCGCACTTCAACGGCGAGACACTGGTGATCCCCCAGTGTGAGACGGCAGAGGCGCTGGCGGATATTGAGAATATCGCAGCGATGGAGGGTGTGGACGGCATTTTTATCGGTCCTTTCGATCTGTCTATCTCTATGGGGCTGCCTGGGGCCTTTGAGGAGCAGCGCTTCAAGGCGGCCCTGACGCGGATACAACAGGCCTGCCGCCAGGCGGGCAAACCCTGCCTGATATTTGCCGGGGACGGTGCGGCCGCCGGTGCACGGCTGGCCCAGGGCTTCGACGGCGTGGCCATCGGACTGGATGCCACGATGCTGATCGTCGGTGTACGGGCGCAGTTGGCTGCCTGCCGCGGATAAAGAAGAAAAGAGGACGGCGCCCCGTGGGGCGCCGTCCTCTGCATATTACATATCCTTCATTTTTTCCAGCAGCTCTGCCATCTTGTCGTAGAAGTACCGACATTCGCGGATGCTCAGGTACTCCTGAGTGGAGTGACAGTTGAAGGCGTTGGGCGTCAGGGAGACGGCGTTAAGGCCCGGAATGCGTGTGGTGAAAAAGCCGATCTCGCCGGTGCCGTCATCACCGCCCAGAGTGGTGCCCTCCGCCGTGACCACGTCGCCCTCGGCATAGACGCGGATGGGGTCCTTGGCGAAGTCGTGGTCCACGCCCTCGTCCTTGATGCAGACCATGTCGCTGTGGGAGTGGAGAATGACGGGTGAGGCATTTTCATAGCCCGGGGTGGCCGGCACCCGGGCGATGACGTTATACGCTTCATCGCGGTAGGCCTCGATGCCGTGGGCCTTGCAGAAATCCAGCAGGTACGAGGTGATTCCCTCCGGGTTGCCGGTCTCCCGGGGAATTTGGGAGATCGCGTAGAAGTTTTCCCATACACTGGCCGGCTCCAGGCCTGTCAGATGATAGTTTCTTGCCATGTTTCGTTCCTCCTGTTCCGTTGTTCTCTGTTTTATTTGCTCTCATTTTGATAGATCTGCCAATACATCATCAGCGCATAGGCCAGGGCGTCCTCGTCCACAGTAAAATGACTGCTGTGCAGCGGGTATATGGCGCCTTTTTCCGGGTTGCCCGTGCCCAGACGGAAGTAGGCGCCGGGGCACTTCTCCAGATACCGGGAAAAATCTTCGGTGATAAAGGTGTGCAGCAGGTCCCGACAGGGGAGGTGCAGCGCCTGCGCTGCGGCACGGACTGTATTCACCTGATCGGTGTAATTCACCAGCACCGGATAGCCCCGGCTGTACCGGAAGTCAAAGGCCGCGCCGTAGGCGTCGCAGATGCCGTGCAGCTCCCGCCGCAGCAGTGTCTCGATCTTTTCGAACGTCTCGTCATTGAAAGCACGGATCAGTCCGCCGAAGTTGGCCTCGGCCGGCAGCACGTTAAAGGCGCTCTGCCCATTGATATAGCACACGCTGATAATGCCCTCCTCGCCGGGGCCCAGCAGCTTGCCGGGGATGGCGTCGATGGCAGAGACGGCGTGACAGACAGCGCCCAGCACATCGGTGGTCAGGTGGGGCAGCGCACCGTGGCCGCCCTGGCCGCGGATAGTCACGTCAAAGCGGCCGGAGCCGGCCATGTAGGGGCCGTCCTTGATGCCGATGGTGCCCACAGATAGTTGGTTGTCCACGTGCAGACCGTAAATGCGGTCTACACCGGCCAGACAGCCGTTGGCGATCATATCGATGGCGCCGCCGGGATCCGGCTCCTCGGCGTATTGAAAGATAAATCGCACGTTGTATTTCAGTGCTGCACGGTGCTGCGTCATAGATCGCAGCAGGCCCAGCAGGGCTGCCGTGTGGCAGTCGTGGCCGCAGGCGTGCATGACGCCGGGGTTTTCCGAGGCAAAGGGTAGGCCCGTTTCCTCCTGGATCGGTAGGGCGTCCATGTCCGCGCGAAAAGCGATGGTTTTCCCGCCGGTATGGCCGTGCAGGTCGGCCACCAGACCGTTCTTCCCGCAAGGCCGCAGCGTGTCCGGGCCGAGTGCCGCGATCTCCGTGGCCAGATAGTCCCGGGCGTCCTCCTCATGGAAGGACACGCAGGGGTGCCGGTGCAGATAGCGGCGCCGGGCGATCATGTAGTCCAGCTGTTTCTTCGCTTCTTCAGTAAGGTCGAAATTCATAGTATATCTCACCACGATTATATAGGAATACATATAGCATACTCCGGTAAAAGTAGAGCGTAAAATATATATTTTATATGAAACTATATGAAAAAACATATAACTTCGGCTTCCAAAAACGGACGAGACGTGGTATGATGGACGCAGATCACGGACATGGAGGCGGTTATGACACGACAGCAGCTGATATGTGCCCTGGAGGTCGGCCGGGCGGGCTCCATCAATCGGGCGGCGCAGAACCTGTTTATGGCGCAGCCGAATCTTAGCAGCACCATTCGGGAGCTGGAAGCAGAGATCGGTATCACCCTATTCAAGCGCAGTTCACAGGGAGTGGAGGTCACCCACGCCGGTGAACAGTTTTTGCGGCAGACGGCAGATATCGTGGCGCAGTTCGACGCGCTGGAGTCTGCCTATCACAGCCGGGACGACAGCGTCTCCCTATCCGTTACCACTGCGCGGTCCTCTGCCATTTCGGACCGTATCGCCCGGTACCTCAACGACTTTGCGGAAAGCGGCGTACCGTTCCGGGCGCGTATCTGCGAGGCCACCAATATGCAGGTCATCGAGGATGTGGCCGCCGGCAACGCGGATATCGGCATCCTCAAGCCCAACTATATGACCGCGGACTACTATCTGCACACGGCGCAGCTGCGCGGGCTGACCGCCGTGAAGCTCAGGCCGCAGCCTTATGTGCTGCTGCTGTCCGGCAGTCATCCGCTGGCCGGGGCGGCGCATATCATGCCGGAGCAGCTGGCACCCTACACCGAGGTGGTCCACGCTGACTACGATATGCCCATCTATCCCTATTCCGACTACCGCTATACCGGCGGCCGGACGGCGGACCGCCGGAAAAACGTGATTTTCATCTATGACCGGGGCACGCTGATGGAGATGCTGTCCAACGTGCATGGCAGCTACATCTGGACCACGCCCACCGCCCAGGCGCTGAAGGATGCTTACGGTCTGGTGGAGCGCCCCTGCGGCGCGGAGCCAATCCAGGGTTGCGATGTGATACTGTATCAAACGTCCCGCCGCCTGCCCCCCTATATCCAGCGGCTCATCGACAGGATCGAGGGAGAAGACCGGGCGTTCCCGACGCAGTCCGAGCCGGAATAGCGTCCGACGCGAGCTGCCGTGAAATTTTGCTGAACAGCTGTGTCAGCGCTGTGCGGCACACGGTAAAAAACAGATCCGCCTGAGGGCGGGTCTGTTTTTGGCAAAGCGGGCTGTTCTGTGTAATGAAGCACCATGTGCGGCGGATGTATATTCCTCCGACACCGGACAAAGACTACGGATGTAAAATCTGCTTTGACTGGAGGAATTTCATATATGAAAGCAACAGGCATCGTGCGCCGCATCGACGACCTGGGCCGCGTGGTCATCCCTAAGGAGATCCGCCGCACCATGCGTATCCGCGAGGGCGACCCGTTGGAGATATACACCACCCGCGACGGCGAGGTCATTTTCAAGAAGTATTCCCTTATCGGCGGGTTGGAGGAGTTCGCCGCACAGTTCTGCGATACCCTCAGCCGCAGCACGGACTTTTCCGCCGCTGTCACCGACCGCGATGCGGTCATCGCCATCGCCGGGGCGGGGAAGAAGGAACTGCTGGGCAAGCCTGTCTCCCCTGCGCTGGAGCAGGTCATGGACCAGCGTGGCCTCTACTGCGGCGAGGGTGTGGCCGTCAGCGATGAGAACGAGCAGTTCCGGGCCGCTGTGGCGGCACCTATTCTCTGCGGCGGCGACGTGCTGGGCGCGGTGCTCTTTCTCTCTCCCGACGGCAAGCCGGCGGGGGAGACGGAGTGTAAGCTTGCCCAGACCGTGGCGTCCTTTCTGGGCAAGCACATGGAGTCCTGACAAAAGGCCCCGCGGCTTTCGCCGTGGAGCCTTGCATAACGGCTTTCGCAAGTTTTTTGACCAGCAAGAAAAAGAGAAGCGCCCTTCAGGCGCTTCTCTTTTGACTTATCAGCGCAGCAGCAGGCTGACAACCATTCGTACGTCTTCGACGTTAACTCTGCAGTCACCGTTGACATCGCAGCGGAGAAACTTCTCCATGTCAAGTGCGGAATGCTTGGCGTTATATAGGTCGTAGATATACTGGGCGTCGTTGATGTCGATATGGCCCGTGCCGTTGACGTCGCCGCCGTAGGATACCGACACAGTGGAGTTGCCCTTAACGGAGATCGCAGATTTCGCTGTGGCGGCGATACCTGCCGCTGTACCCTTGTCCACCAGCAGCCAGGCGTAGGCTTCGTATTTCTCTGACCAGAACATGGCCGTATCATCGTAATAGAGGGACTTGGTCGCAGGGAGCTTTGTTTCCGGCACAGCGGTGATGAGCCACACGGCGTTGCCATTTATGAGCTTTACATACTCGGCCGCGTCCACCGTCATTGCAAGCTGCGCCGTTTTGGTGATGCTCACCATGATAATGCCGCCAGTGATGCAGTCTCCGGGAATGGTGTAAGTGCTGGCGTTTTCTGCATTGCGCTGGAGCGTGAGGGTTTTCTCGCCGGCCATGACGGTGACCGTGTAGTCAAATCCCTCTTGGTGATTGATACCGAATGTAAAAGCTTCACCGCTTTTTACGGTATAGGACGTAACGCCTTTCCAGACATCGGCGGCGCCGCTGCCCGTAAGCACGATTTGCGTGGTGCCGCTTTGCGGGGCCTTCTTCACCGTAATGACCACCGGGCCGGTGACGGACTTTGCCGGGATCGTGTAGGTATAGGCGTTGCTGCCGCTGCTGCTGACAGTGCACGTCACCGGCTGGCCGTTCACCGTTACGGCCACCGCGTAGTCGTAGTTGGCGGCCTGCGTGACCGTAAAGGTATAATTCTGCCCATGCGTTGCGGAAGTGGGGGCGCTGACGTCGCCGGAGCCGTCGCCCTTGACGGTCACCGCGTATGTTTTGACAGTGGGTGCGCTGTTGGCTTTGATGACCAGCTTGCCGGTGACATTTTGGATCGTATAGCTGCCGTCGTCGTTGTTGATGATGTCAACTTTTTCATTATTCACAGTGGCCGAAAAGTCGTAGTTATAGCCGGGATCGGCGGTGAAGGTGTAGTCGCCGTTTTCAGTCACATAAGCGGCGCCGGTGGCACAATCCGGAAGCACAACAGGGAAGCCGCCGCACAGGATCGTCACCGTGTTGCTTTGGCCGGCCGGTACACTGGCAGTTTGGGCGTCCTTTGCCGCGTTGGCGCGGACGTCCATCTGTGCCTTGACCAATTTCACAGTGGCCTCACCGGCAGCCTTTACGTTGAAGTTCAGCGTGATAAAGCTGTCGGAGCGAGTTTTCCCATAGCCGCCTATGGTCAACAATCCAGCGTCAGAGTTGTTGTTGATGATGTCAGGGATATCACCATTGCTGCCGATAGTGGCACTCGTGAAAGTAAGCTTTTCCGCATCATAGTCAATTTGGAAGAAATAGGTGTTGTACTCCTGCGATGTGGAATTTTGACCTAAGTATAGTCCAACCAATGCGGTTTCTCCGACTGCGGTGGTTGGATTGCTATACAGATAAGCGTAAAAGCTCTCTGTGCCGCTGGCGGACGCCGGCAGCAAAAGCAGTACCATAACCGCCGCTAAAAGCCCGGAAAACCATCGTTTCATCTTAAAAACCCCTCCGTTTCACCACTTTTCGGTAAATACCAACCTAAATTTATCACCGGTCACCGAACAATTCAATTCGCAATAGGCAGAAATTTAAGGGGGATTGTTGTGCAGAATGACAATAAAGCCCATGAAAATGGGCAAAAACCTTCCCCCAGGGGGAGGGCTTTTTCGCGCCCCTGTTAGCGTTCCGTTAAAACCGCGTTAAGAAATCACCGATTTTCTTGAAACTACAATCATAGAGTGCTACCATAAAACAACGTAGGGGGCGCGAGGTACAGGCCTCGCGCGACAGGAGGGGAGCTCCCGGGAGACAGATCATCTGTTTCCCGGGAGCCTTGCTTTGCCTACAAAAAACCCATCGGCCGCATTTTTGTGCGGCCGATGGGTTTACCATAATTTGTATTATTGTCAACTTAGCCCTGCGGCTGCTCATTTTCTGGCACCGGAGTCTCGACGGCGGAAACGGCAGCGGGTTCCGGAACCGCCTCGGGTACCGACTCCTGCGGGGAAGCCTCGGGCGCAGCAGGGACTTGCGGGGCCGGTTCCGCCTGCGCGGCTTCAGCGGCCTCCTGGGCCTCACGGGCCAGGCGCTCGTTTTCCTCGCGGATGGCGGCCTTCTGCTCGCGGCGGGCATCAGCGGCAGCGAAGAACGCCCGCACCAGAGCCAGCAGCACGAAGAACGCCGCGATGGCCAGGCCGATCCAGCCCGCAGTGCGGATCAGGAAAAAATCCCGGATGGTGAAATACTCCTTGTAGATGCCTAGGAAATACAGCGCCACGCCGCCGGCGGCACACAAAATGCACAGCAGCAGGCGGAAGAAGGCCCGGACCTTGTGCTTGCGCCCGGCCAGATACGCCACCAGCAGCGCCAGCGCGGCCAGAAACAGCGCCGGGGACTGGCAGCAGAGGATATAGCCCAATGTCTTGTCCAACATGGCCTCGTCTCCTTACAGCTGGCACTTGCCCCGGGGCAGGTATTTGCCGTCCGGCCCGGCCAGCACCTTGCCCGAGGACACCGCGGGCTTGCCGCGGAGCCACACCTGGCGGATGGAGCCCTTGGTGACCACGCCCTCGTAGGGGTTGTAGTCCGCCGCGCCCACCATATCCTCGGCGCGGATGACGTGGTCGGCGTTGGGGTCGTAGACCACGATATCGGCGTCGGAGCCGGGGGCCAGTACGCCTTTGCGCGGGAACAGGCCATACAGCTTGGCGGGGTTCTCTGCCAGCACACGGCACATGGCGCCTAGGCCGATCTTCTTCTTGGCCACGCCGAAGGTGTAGATCAGCTCGCCGCGGGTCTCCACGCCGGGGATGCCGCCGGGAATAGCGGTGAAATCGTCGCGGCCCGCCAGCTTCTGCTGGGTAGTGAAGCTGCAGTGGTCGGTGGACACGGTCTGCACCTCACCCCGGCGGATGGCGCGCCACAGCGCCTCACGGTCAGCCGGTTTCCGAATAGGAGGCGAGCAGACGTATTTGGCTGCCTGCAGCCAGTCCTCGTTATAATACACGCTGTCGTCCAATACCAGATACTGGGGGCACGTCTCCACAAAGACCTTCTGGCCCCGCCAGCGGGCGTTGGCGATCTCGTCCAGCGCCTCGATGTTGGTGGTGTGGACGATGACCACGGGGACGTCTACCTGTTCGGCGATGCGGAGCAGACGGCCCACGGCCTCGGCCTCCATGATGTCGGGCCGGGTCTCCGGATGGCAGTGGACGCCGTTCTCGCCGGCGGCCTTCTTTTCGGCGATCAGCGCGTCGATGACCCCGGCGTTTTCGCAGTGGACGCCGCAGATGCCGCCCTTTTCCTTCAGCTTTTTCAGCGCCTTGTACATGGCCTCGTCACCGATCATCATGGCAGGGTAGGTCATGTACATCTTGAAGGAGGAGATACCCTCGGCGTACATATCGTCGATCTCGCGCTCGATGGTCTCGTTCCAGTCGTCGATGGTCATGTGGAAGCCGTAGTCGCAGGCACACTTGCCGTCTGCCTTCTCGTGCCAGAGCCGCAGGCCGTCGTGCAGCGTCTCGCCCTTGTTGGGGCAGGCAAAGTCGATGATGGTGGTGGTGCCACCCCGCAGCGCCGCCCGGGAGCCGCTGGCGAAGTCATCCGCCGTGGTGGTGTTGCACACGTCCAGATCGAAATGGGTGTGGGCATCGATGAAGCCGGGGAACAGCAGCATCCCGGTCACGTCCACCACCTGCGCGCCGATGGCGGGAATGTCGCGGCAGACATCGAGGATCTTCTCGCCCTCCACCAGGATATCGGCCCGGCGGGGACCCTTGCCGGTGACCACGGTACCGCCCTTGAACAGCAATCTCATCACAAGACCTCCTCGTTTGTGTTGATTTCTGTCGGTATTATACCACTTTTCGCCCCACTGTGTAAAGCACAATAAAAACGTCCCCAAGCCTTCCCCTTGGGGGCGCTCCCTCATTAGCCTTCCCCTCGAGGGGTCCGCAGTGTTGAATGACACGCCGGTGGCGTGTCAGACCCGTGGACCGACCGACCCGCAGGGAGACAGGTGGCGCGGGGCAGTCCCTCAAGCCTTCCCCCTGGGGGGGAAGGTGTCAGCGAAGCTGACGGATGAGGGGTAAAAAGAAGCTCTTATAACCCTCCCGCGGCAGCGGGGATATTTATTTCGTCCGCGCCGACAGGCGCGGGCTGATTAAGCGCAAAAAAGAAAGGCCCAGCGAGCAAGCAATCTTTATTCACCCCACCCCCCGCCAGGGGGTGGGATAATTAAAGTCAAAAAAGAAAGGCCCCGTAGGAAAGCAGCATTTACTATCCCTCCCGCGGCAGCGGGAGGAATATATTTATCTCCCGCGGCAGCGGGGGATATTTATTTTGTCCGCGCCGACAGGCCAGGGATAATTAAAGGCAAAAAAAGAAAGGCCCAATGGGCCTTTCTCTTTTTTGAGTTTAATTAGAACTC
>ENA-OYVZ01000075-OYVZ01000075.1-human-gut-metagenome-genome-assembly--contig:-NODE-75-length-19853-cov-5.793616_pt1 | contig 19853 bp, 23 predicted proteins | sample MGYA00244162_ERZ653381 | MGnify/ENA primary metagenome ERZ653381 (study PRJEB26926, sample SAMN06165033) | human gut metagenome | biome: ENVO:00009003; feature: ENVO:2100002; material: ENVO:00002003...
GGTATGAAACCAAGATGGATGACAAAGGATGGCTGAATGTTTCCTCAGACGGCATCCCTCTTTGCCGAGTGAAATACAACGGCAACTGCATTATAAATGACGATGAAAATCTGTCGGATGAATACCGTGAAAAAATTGCGGATATACAGGATGAAGTGCTGACGGTTCGGGAATATATAGGACTTTACGAACGCGCGCCGCAAATGAAAGCAGAGGGTGTATCCGAATACCGCCTACTTGCCGTATTTTCGGATACGGTGCTTGCGGCAACATACAGTGAAAATAACGGATTTATGTTTGTTACATGGCGGCAAAGCAATGACGGCAGCTCGGTGTGTTGGGGAGATTACACAATTAACTACGAATGTGCTAAAGAAACATTCGCCATGCGTTCGGGGCTTATAAGCGAACACAGGCTGTTTACCGAGAAAGAATCGGCAGACCTTTATCGCTGTGTAGATTTCGCAAAAGCCAATTGCGAAACGCTGACCTACGAGCAGGAACAGCAGTTGGATAACCTCCGGGAAAAGCTCACGGACGGATATCCTTCACTTGAAGCCGAGTCGCCGACCTTTGAACAGGAACTAACCCCGCAACAGAATATGTAATACTATCAATCGCCCTTCGGTTACACAAAAACCGGAGGGCTTTTTTTATTTCACAGCAAGGAGAGAAACAATGACCATATTTTCAGATGATCCACATGACAGACGCATGGAACGGCTGATGATGACCGTTCCGAATTTTGCACCGAGAGGCGTGGGCTTCCGTTTTACCGAAGCACAGGTATTCATCACGACAACCGCCGCTACCCCCACAGAGATACTGACAGGCACCATGAGGCAGATACGCTGTCCGCCCTTCCGAAAGAGATTCAATGAATATATAGAAAGCGAGGAAATCCCCATGACATATATAAATGAAAAGCATCGGGCAAGATTTACGCTTGCCGCCAAGAATGTACACAGAGAGAATTACGCATTGCTTTCGGCACTGTATCTGCTCACTGCCGATCAAAGGCTGTGGAGCTGCTGCAAGCACCATATAATTAACGGCTGTGTGTTCTTTGAGAACATCAAGCTCAATAACTGCACCGAACGAGCCTACACCCTCTACTGTGCGGCAAAGGATTTGACGCTCGGCACAAAGCACCTTACCGTGTCGGATCTGTCGGATGCCGACCTTGTTCCGCCTATGCTGTTCCGCACCATCTGCAACGCTATGGCGATTCGCAGATTCGGACTCGCAGCCATCAAGGAGAATTGCCATGATTAAACTGAAAATAAAATACGGAAACAGCCAGACCGACCTCCGCTTTCCCTGCACAGAAAAGGAAATGAATGCGGCGCTCGAAAGAATCCACGCCGAGGATGTCACACCCCTTGAACTGTATGTGTCCGAGGTCGTATTCCCCGAGGAACTCGGCTGCCTCCAAGACCGATTCGTCAATCTCGATGAAGTCAACTACCTCGGAAAACGGATGGACAGCTTTTTCGGCGATGAGGAATATCAGTTTTACGAGGCGATGAAATTAGAGGGCTTCGATACCTTGCACGACCTCATTAATCTGAGCTTCAACCTCACCCGTTATCCTCTGATTCAGGATATCAGCGATATGGGAAAGATCGGCAGAGAGTATCTGCTCACAGTCAAGGGCTGTCTGCCTGCCGATGATGCGGATGATCCGAAATATGCAGAGCTCGGACGGAAGCTGATCCGATCCGGCAATGGCATTTTTACCGAACACGGCTTACTGTTTGTCGACGAGGACACACCGTTCATAAGGGATTATGACGGGAAGAATTTTCCGGCGTATGTGTATGAGGAAATGCTCTGCTTTTTGCGGGCTGAGTACAACGGAAAAACCGAATTCTTGTATTTGCCCTGCGAGGAAGAAGCCATCAAGAAAGCATTTGCCCGACTCGGCGCTGCACCCGAAAATGCGAAAATTATATTAGAGGATTTCAGCGTCAACAATCCCAAATGGTTTGAGAGGTTCAAGCAAATTGCCGCAGATGAGGGTGTGTATGAGCTGAACGGGCTTACAAACGCTATAAACAGTGCCGATACCGACTTGAAAAAATTATGGTTGGTTGCGGAATACGCTGAGGTCGAGGAGGCAGGGCAGCTTGCACGGCTTGCTGAAAATATCGGTTGCTTCAAGGTTATTGAAGATGTTAGCGATTACGAGGATGTCGGCAGATATATTGTCGACAATAACGATTGTTATGCCTTGCATCCCGAATTGGAAGACTACTTCGATTTTAACGGTTTCGGAAAGCATATCGCCGAGGAATACGGCGGCAAATTTGTCGGCGGCAATTTTATCTATAACGATACCGACACAAGCCTGCTCGACATTTTATATCCGGACAAGCCTATTACGATGGGAGGAATGTAAATATGATCACCGCAATTATACGGAATAAAGATAATACACTTGTTTTGGATTTTCCTTGCGACATTTATAGTGTTTACACAAAGCTGCAATCTATCGGCATTGCGAAGTTGCCGAAACAAATTCCGCTGACAGACAATGAGGGCGAGGATATAGGCGTAAAGCTGTATAGTGAGAGCGACTTCGGTCAGCATCTGCTCCTCACGCTGAATGAGAAAAACACCGTAGCCGACGCCAATATGCTGACGCTTGTTGTTGGGGCGGCAAGCGAGGACATCAAGGAGGAACTGGAACAGAATATCCTCTACGACCAATACAGCTCTATGGATGAGGTAGTCGCCGCTGTCCGCCAAATGACACAGGATGCAGGACCGGTAAAGGCGGTATTTTTCTGTCCGCTTGTCGGGAACATTGATGAGGGCGACGGAGATATGTTCACGGTCGGCGATTCCTACCTTGCCGACAGCGCAAACGAAATTGCCGACGCATTAAGGGAATACACCGCAAATGACGAAAACGATATGGCAGCATACTACAACGAGGATGACGCCGTGAGCGAAAAGCTGACCTCGGCTGTATGGTCGGTGGAAATGCACGGCGACAGGCTGTTTGGACGAATTGATTGCAGCCTCAAGGAAGCACTTACGGCAGAGGAAACGGAGTCTCTCCGGGACTGGCTTATGGGACAGTGCTCAGACGTCTTTGTGAGGGCTTCGAGCAGCAGCCCATTGACACCATGGACGGTGAACTGTTCGTCTCCTTCTGGAACAGCAGCGATGACTACGCCATGATGACTGAGAGCGAGTTTGACGAATACCTGCAGCAAAATGAAATGCAGATGGGAGGGATGTAATATATGGCCTTGCTGTTTTCTGCGGTTACCGTAACCGCAGGCTATGACGAAGCGGAATTCACGGTCGGAGGAATACCGAGAGAGTACGACGACCTCGTCGGCTGGACAGCCTTTGATGACTTTATGGAAAATGTCGATGCGGAAACAGAGGTCAGCGTACACGCCGAGGTGTATCTTTACGGCGGCGAGGAAACCGTGACTGCCACTCCCGAAGAAGTCGCATATCTGACGATGCGTATGGAACGGGACGACCGCTTCCTTGCCGGACATTGTGAGAACATCGAGGCGGTTGAATTCTCCTTTTTACTCTCGCCGAACGAATATTACGGAATGGAGATGAACTGATGACAGATAAAGCAAAACCGCCGCAGCCCATGGCGTTCAAGAACCTTGCCGAGCTGAAACGGTATATTAAACTCGGCACGGAATTCAAAGCGACAAGACACAAATACCACCCCGACATCGTTGGGCTGACCCGTGTGGTGACAAAGGTGCAGACCAACGGCTTTTATTCGAAAATCAAGGATGAGTCAAACCATCGATTCTCCGACTGCAATGGAGGCAAAGGCTTTTTCACTGAGTTCGGCAAGGCCGGCGGATATATCTTTGACGGCACTGCGGTTAAGGTGTTGGACAAGCGCGGTGAAAACGGCGTTATTTACGAATTGGAATTTTACAGAGAAAACACGGAGGAAAATAAATTGAACGAATATGACCGCCTGTACAGACAGGCACAGAGATACAAAGAGCTCTATCCCGAAGGCACAAGGATCTTGCTTTTACACATGGGCGACGATCCCCGACCTGTTGAGGACAATATGCGCGGCACTGTAATAACAGTGGATGATATGTCTGCCATTCACTGCAAATTCGATAACGGCAGGCAGCTTGGCATCATCCCCGGCGAGGACTCCTTCCGCAAGCTCACCGATGAGGAGCTTGCCGAGGAACAGACCGGCAGCGAGGACGAGGACGAATCTGAGGGATTCGGTATGACGATGTAAGGAAAGCGGGGCGGAACAGAAAAAACAACGGTATCGGTCGGATGACCTATGCCGATCAAGGTTTTGGATATGTTTTGCGGAATGAGCGCATTCCGCACCGCCGCCGAGCAAATCGGCGGTTTTTCTTTTGTGGGCTACTGCGACAACGATCCCACCGCCGTCGCAGCCTACCGCACTTTATACAAAACGGAAGGAGAATATTTTTGTAATGATGCAAGAGCAGTCAACACCGATGAAATCCCTGATTTTGACCTTCTTGTCGGCGGTTTCCCGTGCGTCGCCTTCAGCGCTGCAGGGGCAAGAAAGGCTTTCGACGATCCACGGGGAACTCTCTTCTTTGAGCTTTCCCGAATACTTGAAGCGAAACACCCTGCATATTTCATCTTTGAAAATGTACCCCCGATCCGCACGATTTGCGAAGGCCGGGTTTTTACCGCGATCCTCAGTGAGTTATCTCGATTGGGGTATCTGTGCGAATGGCAATGTATTGACGGCGCGGCTTACCTTCCCCAAACTCGACGGCGCGTGTTCCTTGTCGGATATCTTGATCCCCGATGTGCCGGAGAAATACTACCTATCGAGAGAAAAGGCGGAAAAACTCTTTCCGAACTCACAGATCATCAGCCTCAGGGAAAACGCGTCTACGGCGCAACCGGAGCAGCCATAACGCAAACGGCATCCTGCGGCGGTTTTGGCGGAAGAACCGGTCTGTATTTAGTGGATTACAATGAAAATTCAAAATTCACCGATACGGCGCGGTGCATCACTGCCCGGCAGGATTCGGGAATGAGCCACCACAAGGGAGAGCATTCCGCCGTGTTCTTTGAGTACGACGGCGTATATCCAGTCATCAATCCCGACCGGGAAACCGTCCGGCAGAACGGCCCGCGATTTCGCCCAAACGGGGCTCCGTCTTATTGCCTTACCGTGGTGGATCGCCACGGTATATTTCACCGCGGATGGATTCGGAAGTTGCATCCGCAGGAGTGTTTCCGGCTTATGGGATTTTCCGACGCACAGTTTTATAAATTGCGAAACGAACTCGGACTGTCCGACAGTAAGCTGTATAAGCTGGCCGGCAACAGTATTATGGTGCCCGTACTGGTGGATATTCTCTCCCGTCTCAAGGCAGTAAATGAAAAATATCAGATCATCAAGGAGTAAAATGCTATGCCGAATACGATAAAAAGCGAAAGGATAAACGAGAATGACCTATAACAGAAAAATCATGAGGCTTGAACTGTCCGTCGAAAATCCCTTTCACGGCGGACATTATTATACCGAGCTGTTGCTGCCTGCAGCGGACTATGAACTCAAAGACGCTATGCAAAGGGTTCGTGCCGCCGGCAGAGAAAATACTGTTGAATTCAACATTTTCAAATGCGATATTCTGCCGAAATTACAGAATATCTGCTTGGACACTTTCAGCTTAGATGAACTGAACTTCTTTGCAAAGCGGCTCATTTCTCTTACCGATGAGGAACTGCCCGTGTTTTACGCAGTAACAAAGCAGATGTTCGACGACGCAAATGAAAAACCGATCAGTATTAAGGACCTTATAAACAGCACATACGGTTTGGACAGCGTTCCGGTAATTTACTATGTAAGCAACCCCACCGAACTCGGTCGGTATATGCTGAAACACGGATTGTTTGAAGACGCCGATGGTACTTCCCAAGGAGCCGTTTCGATGCTGAATGCGGAGCGATTGGGCGAAGCACAGCAGAAAAGAGATAAAGGTGTATTTGAAGATAAGTTATATATTCCCACCGTACATTATAAGCGACCGGAGGTATATGGCGGCGTGACACTGCCGGACGAAGAATCTGAAAGCGGTATATTTTTGCTGAAAGTCGGCGCATATCCGAAAAGCAGCTTTTTAACAGAAACGCCAACACTTTATGACTTACACCTTCCTGCGGATTCAGATAAACTTTTCAACGCAGCAGAGGCTTGCGGAGAACCGGAAATTAACCTTTGCTTTTGTTACGAGTTTTATTCATCTGTTCCGCAGATCACCTCGGATATGTTTGACAGTATGGATGAAATTGACGCGCTTAATATGCTTGCACAGTGTATTTCTGCTATGAGCGAAGCCGAACAGTTGAAATTCAAAGCCGTGTTGGAATCCGAGCTGACGGACAGCATTCAGGACGCGCTGAATATTGCTCGGAATTTGCAGCGGTATGAATTTATCACCGAACCTCACAGTGCCGATGGTTTCTTCAAGGAATATCTCTCGAAGAATACAGACGTTCGTTTTGACCGCAAATGGCTTGACAGACTGTATGCTCAGCATAAGGGCGAACAACTGCTGAGGCGCCTGGGCGCAGCGCTGACCGACTATGGTGTGGTTTCCGCCCGGATGGGCATCTGTTTAAGCCTGTGCCGTATGACGAACCGGAAACAAAGGAGCTTAAAACGCAAGGTGTGATTGAGAAAAAAATGTATGTCGTTGAGGTGCTTGGGCGTAAAGCGTTGTTTACAAACCGCAAACCCCTGCCGGAACAGGTTCCCGATGGCCTATATGCCTATGACCTCAGTTACAACGATGAAAATTGCAATTTCGTATCCATCGGGCCGAAGGTGGTGTTCGACCACGGCGGCACTGTACTGATGAAGGATATTCTTGACTTCGGCAAGTACGGATATATCCCGCTTGATAATGCCGAGCCGAAATTTTTGGGCGAAACAATGACAGCGGCGGAATTTGCAGAGGAAGAAACGCAGGACGAAAGCATGCAGCCGGAAGGAATGGGTATGAGCTTATGACCTATGACGAATTGCAACAGAAAACCGCAGAGTTTTACGAATCAGGCGAGGTATATGCTTCGCCTGATTTTCAGTGCGACCAGACGGGCGGTTTCCCGACCTCGCTTTGCGTATTTTGGGAAAAGCAAAAGGCGTGGCTTGAACTGAACGAAAATCTCCTTACGGACAGAGATGATATGGAACTCGGTTATTACAGAGATTTGTGCGCCGATTACGGTATCCGTTTCTGCTGTGACATTGAGGACTTCAACAGCCTACTCCGCGGACTCGGCGAGGACGCGATCCGAACCGCCGAGCTGTTTCCCGATGAGGAGCTTGCCGAGGGGCAGTCGGACAGCGAGGATATGGGCGAGGAGAACAACACCGTTATGGGAATGTGAAGCGAAACAGAAAACAAGCGGTATCGGCCGGATGACTTATGCACGGTTTTATAAATTGCGTAACGAACTCAAACTGTCTGCCAATAAGCTGATTGGCAACAGTATTATAGGATCTGTGCTTGTGGATATTATCCCCGGCTCAAGGCAGTAAATGAAAAATATAAAATCATTAAGGAGTGAAAACTATATGCCAAATCATGTGGAAAATCATATTGAATACAGTGGTGACGCCCGGCAGATCAGGACTATGCTGGAGTCAATAAAAACCGATGAGTACGGTATAGGTACGGTCGATTTCAATAAGATTATACCTATGCCGAAAAGTCTGAATATTGAGGCAGGCAGTAAAACCAACCGCGGACTCAAGGCGTATAAGGAATTTATAGATATGTATACTTTCGGGCGTTCTGCCGAGGACGCGGAAAAGGCGCTTGAAAGTATACCTGTTGACAGCGAAAATGCTTTTTTAAGTCAGCGAACGGATATTGTAAAAGAGGAATGGGAGCTTGGAAAAATTGCTTGGCAGAACATTCGACAGTACGGCGCACCTACATGGTATGAGTGGTCTGTCGCCAATTGGGGAACAAAATGGAATGCATACGGGTATGATGAATATACCGACTACAGCGGTTGTGATGAATTGACATTTAAAACGGCTTGGTCTGCGCCGCATCCTATTCTTAAAAAACTTTCGGAGCTATTTCCGGATATATCGTTTAAGCACCAATGGGCTGATGAGGATATAGGGATGAATTGCGGAGAACGGAGTTATCTCGGCGGTGAAATGACCGATGAATATATTCCCGAAGGAATCCGCGCAATGGAGTTTGCATTTGAGGTATGGGATTATGACCCGTTGGAGCTCGGTATGGCAAAAAACAGCACCGGAACGGACTATATCAGTATAGAAAACGAAAGCTACCAATTGATCGAAATATTCGGCAACCCCGCGCTGTTTTCCAACGACCGTATTACCCCAAAGGACATTCCGCAAGGGCTGTATTGTTATGACCTGCGTCACAGCGATGACGGTGATCGCTTTTGCTCGGTCGAAACAAAGGTTACGGTGAACTACGGAGGCAGTATTATAACGAATGAACCGTTGGATCTCGGCGAAAGCGGATATATCCCGCTTGACGAGGACACCGAGCCGAACTTTACCGGTGAAGAACTGACTATCGGGGAATTTATGAACAGTAAATTTGAACAGGAACAAGAGATGGGGGGAATGTAATATGAAAATTGTAATGCTTATAGTCGGTCTGTTTGTAGGGAGCTGTACGACATTAACGGTAATGTCCTGCTTTATAATAAACAGATACAACGACTATGAAAGTGAGATACGAAGACTGAAAGCAAAGCTCGAAAACAAAGATAAATAAAAACATAAAAAAGCGGTATCAATCGTTCCGGAAACGAAAGATACCGCTTTTTGTTTTAGGAACGGTTGACCGCCTCAAAGTGAGGTGATCAAAATAAAATCCCCCGTAACTTGGATAGGAAATAAAACAAATATCCTGCATATCCTGTATGCCTTGTTCCCCATAGGCTGTGACCGCTATGTCGAGCCGTTCGGCGGATCGGGTGCCGTGCTGCTCGGAAAGCCCGTGCCGGATAAATTCGAGGTGTTCAACGATTACAACCACAACCTCGTCAATCTGTTCCGCTGTATGCGCGATAGACCGATGGAATTTATCCGTGAACTCGGATTTTTAAGTCTTAATTCCCGCGACGATTTCGCCGTGCTTAAAAAATTCTTTGAGAAAGAGGAATTTGCAGAGGAGTACCTAAAGGCACAGCTTGATCTGACCGAAATAATGCTGCCCGAAGTGACCGCCAAGGAAGTGCGGACGCTGTATTCGGCGGCAAGGAACGACCACGATTTGCGCAGGGCTGCTATGTTTTTAAAACTCATCCGTTACAGCTATTCAAGCAGCTGCAAATCCTTTGCCTGTCAACCGTTTTCGCTGCGTACACTTTTTACGCTTGTGCAGGACTTTGCCAAGCGGTGCGAAAATGTGGTTATAGAAAATCAGGACTTTGAAACCCTTATAAAGCACTACGACAGACCCACAACATTTATTTATTGCGCCCCGCCGTATTATACAAGCGAATATGTGTACGACTGCGGATTTACCTGGGAGGATCATATAAGGCTGTATCACGCCCTTGCGGGTATGAAAGGCAAGTTCCTGCTGTCATATAACGACTGCCCCGAAATCAGGGAGTTATATAAGGAATATAGCTTTTTCGATTTCAAACGCGTTCACAGTATGGCGCAGAAATATGAGGCGGGAAAGGAATTTCCCGAACTGCTTATAGCCAACTATGACCTGTTTGAACGGGAACGGCAGAAACCGTATCAGCTGACGCTGTTTGATTCCGTTAACAAGCCTATGGACTACGAAAAAATATTGAAGGAGAACATTATATGCAGAATGAAAAGATAAAAGACAAAGAAACCGTTATGATTCCCGTGCCTGCAGAACTGCTGCTCGAAGCCGGGATATATGAGGGCGACCCGATGCAGATGTACGCAGACGGACATAAAATAATTATTCAGAATATCGATGACGCAAAAGATTTTGTCTGCGATAACGACTGCGAAAACTGTCCCATTGCAGAAACCGACTGTGACGGCGACTGCGAGGACTGTCCCTGCAATAATAACTGCGATGAAAGTGAGGCGAACTGATATGACAAAGCTGTACCGTATTCTCGGAAAGCGGGGAAGAATTACTATTCCGTTTGAAATAAGGCAGCGGGTCGGATTTTCATATAACGATGTGCTGTCCTTCACCGAATCGCCGGACGGCAGAACCGTAACAGTTAAGCGTGAGAAGATATGCGATAACTGTTCCGGCACAAAAGAAGCGGAAAATGGCAATGAAATGACGCTTGAAGATTTCCTCGACAGCCTATCTGCCGAGCAGCAGCGCGTGGCGCTTGTACATTTGTCCGTAAAATGGGCGGAAAAGAAAGCGGGTGAACAAAATGCCGGAGCATAAACCGTTATATCTCTATTCCCTCAAGGAAGCTGCGGAATGGGGTGAAAAGGACGAATGGCGTGAAAGCTATCTTGAAAACTGCGACTGCGCCCGTGCCATCGAGAGAGCAATCGACGAACACTATGACGGGGAACGCCTTTGTTTCTGCGCCAATGAAGTTATTGAAAAATACGGCTTTGACCGCGTCAACTTCGTTCTTGCCGCCACCGTGCGTCAAGGAATTTCGGACGGAAGATATTCAGAGGACAACAAAAATTGGGCAAGGCGTTTCTCTGTTATGGACAAGGAAAACGCATGGCAATACAATGTCCGCAGTCACCCCGGACTTGTTAATCTTTTTATTGCCGACGCAAGACGATTATGGGATAGGCTCGGATTATTTAACAGCAGCCATTGCGAAAATGAAAGCGGCAATCGGCTCGACTATACCGACCGGATATTGGTGTTAGATCCGTCAATTTTAAAAGATGAATGTAAAACGCCGCAGGATCAGCTCTTTTATGCCGAACACGGAAACGGCTGCCGACCCGATTCACTCGGCACAAAGGTTTTTGGTTTTCATGTGTCGGACGGAGAAAAAGGTTATTACCGCCGCACCGACTTTATAGGCGCGCTAAAAGAAGAATTTGTCCCCGAATGGGCAAAGGAAAATACACAAAAATATCTCGAACCTGATGAGCCTGCCGAGGACGGCGGCATGACCTTGGGAGGAATGTAGAATGGAAATAAAGATCTATCAGATAAACCGGGACAGAGATAAAAACTTCGTCAAGTTTCTACACTATAAGCATCTCGACAATTTTCAGGAAACCAAGGAGATCAACGCCTCGATTTACGACGAGGTTTTCCGCGGGGATGTGGATTGTGAGGAGTTGGAGGATGTATACCGTAGGTTCAATACAGACGGACACCCTCTGCACCGCGGACATTCGCTCTCCGTTTCGGATATTGTCGTTACAAAAGACGGCGCTTACTACTGCGACAGCGTGGGCTTTCTAAAGGTGGACTTCGACGAGGCAAAAACCCAAAAGCCGGATAACCTTATGACGGTGGTCTATGTTGAACCCCATAAAGCACCGTATGTAACCGAAATTGCCCATACACTTGAAGCCGAACAGAAAGCGGTCGGAGGGTTAATCGAACCCATATACAACGATGACGAAACCTGCCTTGTGGGAAATGAGGATGCGAAGCTCATCGGTATGGAGGGCAACCGTTATCTGGATGACGGTCATTCCGTAATCGCCGGACCGTTCTTTGTCTGCGGACTCACGGAGGACGATTTCAGAGGATTGACCGAGGAAGAAGTGCAGAAATATATGAACAAGTACGCTGAACCCGAAAACATCAGTCAGGAAGAAGTAGAAGCCGATACCGGCTTTATGCTTTATCCAATGTAACAGGAGGAATTTTATTATGGCAACCAAGAAACCAACAAACACAAAAGCGGCGGCACAGAAAACTCCACTGACCGCTAAAATCGACCGCATGGTTGACCGTGAGGACGCCAAGGTCAAAGCGTATGCGAGCATAAATATCGGCGGTGAATTCGTTATCAAGGACATCGCCGTTGTGGACGGTCAGAAAGGACTGTTCGCCCGGATGCCCTTTCGCTCATACAAAAGCTCCGACGGCGAAACCAAGTATTCGGACATTGCCTTTGCCATAACCGATTCGGCAAGGCACAGCATCGAGGACGCCGTTATAGGCGCTTACCGTGAGGCGTTGGGGGAATCCGAGGACGAATTGTCCGACAAGGACGAAATCCCTACGCAAAGTATGTAGCTTTTTCGGGGGAAATAAAAATTTCTCTGGACTTTCCGTGAAAAATCTGTATTGTATAGGTTGAGGTGATAATATGTTAAAGAATAAAATAATCCTTGCCGTTATCGCGGTAATAATTGCATTAGGTCTTGCGGGGTGCAGGGCAGAAAAAGATAACATCAGCAGCGTGCCGGTAAATACCGAAAGCAGTATAACCGAAACGGTATCCGATATATCAGAAACCCCTGCCGACGCATCAAGCAATAAAACCGCTGAAATAACGGAAAAACCGGAAAGCAGCGCACCGGCAGAGAGCAAAAATGAAAATAAGCTGACGGAAAGTACAATGCAAAACAACGGCGAGCCTAAAAAAACGGAGAAACCGAAAACACCGACAGAGCCGGAAACCCGTAAGACCGAAAGCGAAAAACCGCCCGCCTCGGCAGAGCCGGAAAGTAAGCCGGAGGAAACGCAAAAACCTACAGAATCATCCGAACCCGAAAAGCAGGAGCCGGAGTTTAATATAGATTACTACATTAAAACGGCGCAGGAATACGCAGTAAAGTCGGGCTTAAAGCTTGATAGGCAGGCGAAATACTGTTGGGATAACCCTATAGCTGCAGGCAAAAACTGCAAATATACCGAGCGGGATATTAAGTGGTATATAGACAGATATGCAAGGTTACCCGAAATAACCGCGGTGTGGATATGGGCAGAGGAAAACGGTAGGGATTACGAAATATATATAGGCTACGCATAATATAAAGTTTAAGCACTCGACTTAAAAAATCGGGTGCTTTTTTATTTGGAGGAACGACTATGAAAAAAGATATTTTTAAGAGAATTTTGTCCGTCATTATGGCGGTCATTTTGTGTACGGGTATGCTCGGCGGCTTTTCCGCTTTTGCGGCAGGCGAGCAGGTCGAGAATTACCAGTTGGCTTTTCCCCGCAGGGGAGATGTAAATTACAGCGATAAATGGGGTCACGGAAAGCTCAAACATATGAACGGTTGGTTTTCGGATGAGGCTAAATACAACACGGTATTCACTATAGGCTCATACAGCGGACCTGCCTGCTATTGCATTGAACCGGGAACGCCTATAGAGAATAAATATAAGCTCACAAGCCGCGACGAAAGCTATTGGGATAACTTCCCGCCCGAATATAACCATACTATCACCGTGCCGGATATTAAGATATTTATAGGCAGGATAATGCAGTACGGTTATACGGGTAATGTATCAATAAACTGGCGCACCCAAAACGAGGCGGACGCGGACAGCTTTTCGCTGTACTATGCGACCCAGCTCCTTATATGGGAAACCGTGGCAGGTGAAAGGGACAGTGATTTTAATCATATAACGCCTGTCGGCTGCAATGCAATTCTGGATAAAATAGGGGCGGAGCATCCTATGAAAAGCAGAATAATGTCGCACTACAATAACATTGTGGCGGGCGTTAAAACTCATACGACAACGCCGAGCTTTTGCAGTAAAACTCCGTCAGGCGGGGAAACAAAGGAGCTTAAATGGGACGACTCACAATATACCGCAACATTCACGGATACAAACAATATCCTGCAAAGATTCAGCTTTTCGGCGGATAACGGTTACACCTGCCGCGTTGCAGGCAATACCCTTACGGTAAGCGGCACGGCAGCGCCCAAAGGTACGGTTACGGTAACGGCGGTAAAAAACACGGCGGGCAGAAAAGGCATTATAGTATGGGGCGACGGTATAGTAAAGCCGGGCGTGGGTCAGCAGGATCTTGCGACCTACGCCGCAACGGTAAGAGACCCGGTAACCGCGTTTTTAAGACTGCGGGTAAGCACCGGAAATATTAAGATAGTGAAAACAAGCGAGGACGGCAGGGTAGACGGCATTACATTCCGCATTAAGGGAAACGGCGTAGATAAAACGGTTAAAACCGCAAACGGCGGCAGTATTACGGCGGATAACTTAGCGCCGGGCAAATATACCGTAACGGAAGAAACGACGGAGGAATATGCGGAGCGCGAGGCGCAGCATATTACCGTTGTAAGCGGACAGACGGCAACCGTCAGCTTTAATAACACGCTTAAAAAATTCAAACTTACGGTAATAAAGGCAGACGCCGAACAGGGCGCGGCACAGGGAAATGCATCGCTTGCGGGGGCTGAATACGGCATATATAAAGGTAATCAGCTTATAGATACCTATACGACCGACTCGGACGGCAGGTTTACCACAAAATATTATGTATGCGGAAACGATTGGTCGCTTAAAGAGTTTACGGCGGGCGAGGGTTATCTTGTGACAAAAGGGAGCGAACATATAGGCGCAGAACCAAAGAATTATACCGCCGAGTATAACGGCATTTCCTTGAATGTTAAGGAAACGGTTAAAAAGGGTAAGATCGCAATAATAAAGCATTCGGACGACGGCAGCACAAAAATAGAAACGCCGGAAAAGGGCGCGGAGTTTGAGGTATTTTTAAAGTCGGCGGGAGGCTATGCGAATGCTAAAGAAACCGAAAGGGATATACTTGTCTGCGATAAAAACGGCTTTGCCGAAACCAAAGCCCTGCCTTACGGCGAATACACCGTAAAGCAGACTAAAGGACAAAGCGGCAGAGAGCATATAGCTCCATTTAATGTGTTTATCAGCGAGGACGGCGAAACTTATCGCTTTTTAATAAATAATGCGGTTTTTAAGTCAGCGGTAGAGATAGTAAAAAAGGACGCGGAAACAGGAAAAATAATCCCTGCGGCGGGTATAGGCTTTAAGGTAAGAAATACCGATACGGGCAAATTCGTGGTGCAGCATATAACCTACCCGACGCCTGCGGATATAGATACCTATTATACGGATCTTACAGGCAAACTTATGCTGCCCGAAAAGCTGCCGTACGGTAATTACGAAATTACAGAGCAATGCACGGCATACGGGTATGTGCTGAACACCGAACCCGTGGCATTTAAAATTGACGGCAGTAAAACGGTAGTAACCGTTGAAAAGCGTAATATGCTGCAGAAAGGTATTATCCGAATACAGAAAAACGGCGAAGTGTTTGAGAGTGTCAATAAGTCTGACGGTGTGTACCAACCCGTTTTTGCAAACAAGGGTCTTGCGGGCGCGGTTTATGAGATTACCGCCGCCGAGGATATTATAACGCCTGACGGCACGCTCCGCTATGCAAAGGGAACGGCAGCAGATACCGTTACAACGGATAAAAAAGGCAATGCGGAAAGCAGACCGCTGTATCTCGGAAAATACACCGTAAGAGAAATAAAAGCGCCTTACGGTACGGTGCTGAACGGCACTCCCGAAACCGTGGAGCTGACCTATGCAGGAGAAACCGTAGAGGTGACCGAAACGGCGATAGAATTATATAACGAGCGCCAAAAGGCAGAGGTGTCGCTCTTTAAAACTCTTGACAAGGATGAGATTTTTAATATCGGGAATAACGGCGAAATTCTATCGGTGCAGTTCGGACTCTATGCGGCCGAGGATCTGACCGCGGCGGACGGCTCGGTTATCCCGACAGACGCTCTGCTTGAAACCGCAGGCTGTAATAAAAACGGCAAGATAACCTTTAAAACAGATATTCCCGTAGGCGCAAAGCTCTATGTAAAGGAAATTTCGACCGATGAAAGATATATTCTGTCGGATGAAAAATATCCTGTTTTGTTTGAGTATGCAGGGCAGAAAACCGCACTTGTGAAAATAAATGTGAACGACGGCGAAGCAATTAAAAACAATATCCTTTATGGCTCTGTAAAGGGTTTAAAAGCAGATAGTGAAAATGACAGCGTAATTGCGGGAGCATTGTTCGGGCTTTTCCGCAGTAATGAAACCGAATTTACTGACACGAACGCGATTTTAACCGCCGAATCAGATAAAAACGGTATTTTCACATTCAATAACATTCCTTTCGGCAGTTGGATTATTAAGGAGCTTAAACCCACAATAGGATATTTGCCGAACGATGAAATTTATACTGTAACAATAGACGCTGACGGACAAATTGTTGAGATTGCGGTAGCTAATAACCGCATACCGGAAATCCGGACAAAGGCTGCCGTAAACGGTGAGAAAACCGCTGTCGCGGACGGTGAAATAACGGTTGCGGATACTGTGTATTATAATCACCTTATACCGGGGAGAAAATACACCGTAAAGGGCATACTTATGGATAAATCCATCGGCGCGGCGCTGCTTGTGAACGGGAAAGAAATTACCGCCGAAATAACCTTTACACCCGAAAAAGCTAAGGGAGAAGTAATTGTCCGCTATACCTTTGACGGCAAAGGTATAAACCGTAAAACGGATATTGTGGTTTTTGAAGCCTTGTACTGTGACGGAGAGGAGCTTGCGGTTCATGCGGATATTGAGGACGCAGAGCAGACCGTAACGCTTACCGTGCCTCCCGCGCCGTATATTCCCGCGCCGAAAACAGGGGACAATTCAAAGCTCGGCTTTTGGATAGGTCTTGCCGCCGTTGCGCTCGGCGGGGTTATATCCGCAGGCATTATCCGTATAAAGTCCCGAAAGGATGACGACGAATGATGAAGCGCGTGTATATCTGCGCTCCACTCGGCGGAAATACGGAAGAAAACCTTAAAAAAGTAAGACGGTACACCGAATATGCTTTAAGGTGCGGTACGGCTCCGGTCGTGCCGCATTTTTACGCGGAGTGCCTTGACGACGCAAAGCCCGCGGAACGGGAAATGGGTATATCGGCAGGACTTGCGCTTTTATGGTTCTGTGATGAAATGTGGGTATTCGGGGATACCGTTACAAGCGGTATGAAGAATGAAATACAGTTTTGCAAAAACCTTAATATCCGCGTCCGTAATATTGCGGACGAAGAAATTAAGAAAGTAATCGGAGGTAAAAAATATGATTAAAAAAACGGCAAAAATCCTTTTCTGTGTTCTGCTTGCGGCGGCGGTTTTGTCCGTGTTTTCGGTAACCGTATTTGCGGCGGGCGATGTGGCGGGAGCTATTGAGAATACATGGAACGCAGCCAAGGGTCAGATTCAGACTGTTGTTAATAATGTGGTCTTTCCCGTGTGCGATATGATACTCGCAATTCTGTTCTTTGTAAAGGTCGGAACAGCGTATTTCGATTATAGGAAGCATGGACAGTTTGAATTTGCGGCGCCTTGTATCCTTTTTGCCTGCCTTATTTTCTGCCTTACCGCACCGCTGTATATCTGGTCTGTTATTTGAGTTTATTTATCTGGACTTTCCGCAAAGTATGTGGTATGTTGTTGTGCTTGAAGAAAGGAGATGATTCGGGTGAAATTTTTTGAAGAACTGTTTTCGGGTCAGCTGCACCCAATAGAGGATGTAACATCCAACAACCCGGAATACAAGCTTAAAGCTAAAGAATTAGCGCTGTATTCCGCGAGGCTTGAAGGTGCGCTGACAGAGGAACAAAAGGAACTGCTTTGGCAGTACAGGGATACTCATTCGGATATAACAAACATTCTGCAGACCGAGGCATACCGCATAGGCGTTATACACGGAATGAAAATGAAAGAAGAGCTTGAACCGCCGAATTGAGAGTGTCGAAAATTGCCACTCTCCCCACCGGGAATTCCGCTCGCAAAAATCAAGGATTTTTGACTGCGCTCTATCCCCGTGGGTATCACCCCAGTGTTCTTGAAAACCGCTTATTTGGCGGTTCTTTCGCTTATAATGTGTTTTTCCGCCGCGCCTGTCGCCGGAAAAACGGAAATTAAAAATCTAAATATTATGCTTTTTAGAAAGGGGAATTTTTCTGAATTGGCTAAACGACCTTTTTGCCGGACTGAGTGAAAAAATGTCCGGCTTTATTTTTGATAAAATGCTGCAATGGATATATCTTGCGGTATACAGCGCCGTTGCGGAATTTTTTGAGCTTATGGGAAATATGGGCGCGGATATGTTCGGGCTTGAATGGGTAAAGGCGACGGTAAAGCTGTTCGGGCTTTTCGGGTGGTCTTTGTTCGCTGCGGGAACGGTTGTCGCCGTCTTTGATACTGCAATAGAATACCAATGCGGAAAGGCGAATGTTAAGACTGCCGCGCTTAATATTTTAAAAGGCTTTTTTGCCTGCTCCCTTATAGGCGTACTGCCTGTGGAACTGTATAAGTTCTGCATAACACTGCAAAACATATTTTCGCGGGATTTAGCCGCATTAGCTGCCGGAACTAAAAGCACGGAACTGTCGGAGCTTAGCCTATCCGCGCTTACAAACTTCTTTTTAACGGACATAGAGGCTAACATAAGTCTTTTCAATACGCTGTCATTGGTTGCGTTCGCGTATTGTATTATAAAGGTGTTTTTCGCCAACATAAAGCGCGGCGGAATATTGCTTATACAAATGTCGGTAGGCGCGCTGTATATGTTCAGCGTACCGAGGGGATATGCGGACGGCTTTAATCAGTGGTGCAAGCAGGTAATAGCTATTTGCCTTACGGCGTTTTTGCAGACGACCTTGCTTTACCTCGGACTTATAACCTTTTCGGCAAATATGTTAATGGGGCTCGGAATTATGCTTGCGGCGGACGAAGTGCCGAAGATAGCGCAGACCTTTGGACTGGACAGCTCTGTAAGGGTAAATATGATGAATGTGGTTCACGCCACGACTACGGCGGTAAATCTTACCCGCAGCGTGGCAAAGGCTGTTTGAAAGCAGGGAGTATTATGGAATATTACAAAGAGGCAAACAAATTTTCAAAGAAATACGGTATGGACGCATTTAAAATAATTGCCGCATATGAGGACGCGGCGGATATTCCGCAAAACGAGCGATACGCCGGCTGGTACGGAGATTACGGTATATTTGAGCCGTCATTAAACGAGGATATGACCTATGATAAGCTTATCGCCCGTTACAATGCGGGGCTTAAATACCTCGGTATTATCCATGAACAGGCAAAAGCGGTATGCAGCAACTTTTTGTCAGATCGGCTTGCGGAGCATATCCGTGAGCAACTGAGCAGCCATAACGCTGACGCGGAATACCGACCGATATCTGTTATTACAAAAATGGATACGCCGGAGTTTACAAAAGAAACGCTCGAGGTTGACCGGGATATGGAAGTCGACTGTGACATATGCAGCGAGATAACCGTAGTTTTCAGGTGTTGGTTTGACGCAGACAAGAAATTCGCATTGCACATAAATGATATGGATGATGTATGGCTTAATATGTACGGGAAATATGACTCATATGCCGATACACTGCGCATTGAATGTGAAATAGATAAGCTCGATGGCTGCGTGTATTTTGATTATGTCCCGACTGATGCGGAATCAAAGCTCATCAAGGGTATGATAACGCAGAAAATCCGCGAGGAATATTGTCAGACGCCGCAGGAGTTCTGCGAGGAAGCAAGAGCTATTGAAAACGGGGGAATAACGCAATGACGAGATATATCTACCCGCAGAACCTCAAAGCCACCGCTAACCTCTGGCTTTGGAGTATGCGGGACTTTGTGATTTTGGCGATAGCGGTGCTTTTGTCCGCAGTTATATTAGTGCAGCTTAAAACGGTTATGCCCGCCGCATTAACGCTTTGCTACGGTTTTCTTACTATTCGTATGGACGATACAACCGTGCTTGACTTTATGCGTTACGCCGTGAAATACCTTATATCTACCTGTCTCTTATACACATCTGACGCTGCCGACGATATGCAGT
>ENA-OYVZ01000083-OYVZ01000083.1-human-gut-metagenome-genome-assembly--contig:-NODE-83-length-19291-cov-9.114057_pt1 | contig 19291 bp, 17 predicted proteins | sample MGYA00244162_ERZ653381 | MGnify/ENA primary metagenome ERZ653381 (study PRJEB26926, sample SAMN06165033) | human gut metagenome | biome: ENVO:00009003; feature: ENVO:2100002; material: ENVO:00002003...
TTGCAGAAGGGGCACCGGGGCTGATAGAAAAGTGTAACCGGTTTCATAACTTCCTTGATTTAGAGTAAAACTTATTTCCCGCTTGCAGCGATAATCAGCTTCTTCGGTCACCGCAATTCACCGCGCATTCCCTTCACACGATCCGGCAACTCCCGTGCCGACCGAAGTTCCGCGAACTCCACGCTCCCAAACCCATTTTAGACAACTGCCGCACGACACGAATCCCGTCCGCATCGCTCGATCCGGACCGCAAAACAGCCCCTCCTGCCGTACCGCCCGAAATACTCCCTTCTGTCGCACACTCTATTTCACGAACTCCTCCACGCACCGGCGATAGGCCGCCACGGGATCGGCTGCCGCCGTGATGGGACGCCCCACCACGATATAGTCCGAGCCGATCTCCCGCGCACGCGCGGGAGTCGTGACCCGCACCTGATCGGCCACCTCTCCGTCCGCAAAACGCACGCCGGGCGTGACGGTCAGGAACTCCCGCCCACAGGCCGCCTTCACCATACCGGCCTCCAGCGGAGAGCAGACCACGCCGTCCAAACCCGCTTCGCGGGTGTTCTGCGCATACTTGACGATCGTATCGTTGATCGGCGCCGAAATGAGCAGCTCGCGCTGCATACGCTCCTCCGAAGTCGAAGTAAGCTGCGTCACGGCGATCAGCAGCGGGCGCGTGCCGTCCGGACGGGTCAGCCCTTCGATCGCCGCACGCATCATCTCGATCGTGCCGGCCGCATGGACGTTGCACATGTCCACGTCAAGGCGCGAAAGCACGGCCATCGCCTTCTTGACCGTATTGGGAATGTCGTGCAGTTTCAGATCGAGGAAAATCCGGTGCCCCCGGCGCTTGATCTCACGCACGATTTCGGGCCCTTCGGCATAGAAAAGCTCCATGCCGATCTTCAGGAAAGGTTTGCGGGCCTCGTTCTTAAACAGATCGAGGAACCGGAAAGTCTCTTCGGCGCTGCTGAAATCGCAGGCGATGATTACGTCTCTGTTGGTCATATCTCTTGCTTCTTTATAATTTTCACAAAATTACTTCACGATGCCGATAATATCGGACAGCCGTTCGATCCCCAGCCGCTCCATTTCGCGGGGCAATGCCTCGACGATCTCCTTGCAGGCATAAGGGTTCCGCAGGTTGGCGGCCCCCACCTGTACGGCCGTCGCCCCGGCCATCATCATTTCGATAACGTCGCGGGCCGTTTCCACGCCACCGCAACCCATCACCGGAATCCGGCAAGCCCGGGCTACCTGATAAACCATCCGCACGGCCACGGGGAAGATCGCCGCACCGGAAAATCCGCCCATAACGTTGGCGATGATAGGCTTGCGGCATTTCACGTCGATCCGCATGCCCAGCATCGTGTTAATCAGACAGATGCCGTCGGCCCCCGCCTGCTCGCACGCCCGGGCGATCGCCACGATGTCCGTCACGTTAGGACTGAGCTTGATATAGACCGGCTTGGTAGTCACGGCTTTCACGGCACGCGTTACCTCGGCCGCCGCTTCGGGCGACGTTCCGAAGCTCATGCCGCCGTGCCGCACATTGGGACAGCTTACATTGACCTCGATCAAACCGACCTGTTCCTCCTTGTCGATCCGCTCGCAGCAATAGGCATATTCCTCGACCGAAAAACCGCTGATGTTGGCGATCACCGGCTTGCGGAAGAATGTCTTCAGCCGGGGAAGCTCTTCGCCGATCACCGCATCGATACCGGGATTCTGCAACCCGACGGCATTGATCATCCCCGCCGTACACTCGGCGATGCGGGGCGTGGGGTTGCCGAAGCGTGCCTCGCGCGTAGTTCCCTTGAAGGAAAACGACCCAAGGATGTTGATGTCGTAAAAATCCTTGTACTCGTTGCCGTAACCGAACGTACCGCTGGCCGGCACGACTGGATTATCCAGCCGAAGGCCGCTCAACGTCACCGACGTATCGAAGTTTTTCTTGGGTTCGTTTACCATATAATCTCCTCCTTTTTCAGTACGGGTCCCTCCTTGCAGATGCGTTTGGCCCCGTTTTTCGTCTGACAGGAACAACCCATGCAGCCGCCGAAGCCGCAGCCCATGCGCTCCTCGAAACTCAATTCGCCCGGTATGTCGCCCGTCGCATCGCTCAATGCACGCAGCATCGGCAGCGGGCCGCAGGCGTAAAAATAATCAAAATCCGGCTTCTTTTCGGCGATCGCCGTCGTTACGAAACCCTTTATCCCGTGCGTGCCGTCCGCCGTCGTTACGAAAACCTCCGCACCGAGCGCCCGAAACTCCTCCTCGTAGAAAACCTCCGACGCGGTATTGAAGCCCAACACCACAGTCACTTTTCTGCCCTTGTCAATCAGTTTCTTGGCCAGGTTGTAGAGGGGCGGAACGCCCACTCCGCCTCCGACCAACAGAGGCCTGCGGCACTCCGCATCCGGATCGAACCCGTTGCCCAGTCCGGTCAGCAGGTCGAGCTTTTCGCCGGTCTTCATTTCACTCAACCGGGCCGTGCCTTCGCCGACGACCTTATAGATCAGTGTCAGCGTCCGCTCGTTGTAGTCGCACACCGAAATCGGACGGCGCAGGTAGAGCCCTTCAACCTCGATATTGACGAACTGCCCGGGACGGGTCAGATATTGCGTATCCCCTTCGAGCGTCATCCGCCAGACGGAGGGCGTCAGCGGTTCATTGGCCGTAACAGTATATATGCCTTTTTTATACATTTTTTCTTTTCCAAACTATGTGCTTCGCTTTCGTCTTAATTTCAAAGGAGCCGGTTTCGCACCGACCGACGCAGGACACGGCAAGAGCATACTCGCTGGTATGGGACTGTCGCGGACTGCGAGGAGGTGCGAAAGATGCCCTCTGAACGAAACTCGCTTTTGATTTCAGGCCGGCAAATGCGGTGCATCGTGACTTTGAAGCAGATGGGGAATACTATCCGTCTTTCCCATTCGAATCAAAGAGGGATGTGACGCAGTTGCCGCATGAAATCGAAAACTATTCGGCATCAATGGTCGAAACACCCAGGGTTATCTCCTCCAATACATCCAGCAGGACCTTTACCGTTTCGAGCGCCGTGAAGATCGTCACGTTGTTCTCGACGGCCGTGCGGCGAATCTCGTAACCATCCAGCCGGGTGTTGTGCTGGTTGATGTCGATCGTATTGATGACATAGCTCACATGGCCCTGGCGCAGCGAGTCGATGATCTCCGTACTGCCTTCGCTCAACTTGCGGCGCGTACGGGTGCGAATACCATGCTGACGCAGGAATTCCGCCGTGCCCTTCGTCGCCTCGATATTGAAACCCAGGTCATAAAAGCGCCGTACCAGCGGCAGCGCATCCTGCTTGTCCTTGTCGGCGATCGTGAGGAAGATCGTACCGTAGTTGGCGACGGTCATGCCCGACGACTGGAGCGCCTTGTAGAGCGCCCGGGTGAGCTTGTTGTCGTATCCGATCGCCTCGCCCGTGGATTTCATCTCGGGCGAGAGGTAGGACTCCATGCCCCGGATCTTGGCGAACGAGAAGGCCGGGGCCTTGACGAACCAGCGGGAGCGCTCCCTGCCATATACTTCGGTAATGCCCTGCTCCCGAAGCGAATGACCCAGGATGACCCGTGTGGCGATGTCAGCCATCGGGACACCCGTCGCTTTCGAAAGGAACGGCACGGTGCGCGACGAGCGGGGATTCACCTCGATCACATATACGTCCTCTTCCCCGTCGAGGATAAATTGGATATTATACAGACCGACGATACCGATCCGGCGGCCCAGCCGCACGGTATAATCGATGATCTTGTCCTTGGCTTTCTGGCTCACGCTGAAGGTCGGATAGACGCTGATCGAGTCGCCGGAGTGGATGCCCGTCTTCTCGACGTGCTCCATGATACCGGGAATGAAGACATCCTTGCCATCACAGATGGCGTCCACCTCCAGTTCGCGGCCCATAATATAACGATCGACCAGCACAGGGCTGTCCTCATTGACTTCGACCGCCGTCTGGAGATAGTGGCGCAAACGCTCCTCGTTCGAAACGATCTGCATGGCCCGGCCGCCCAGCACGTAGCTCGGGCGCACCAGCACCGGGTAGCCGATCCGTTCGGCGGCTCGCACACCGGCTTCGATATCGGTCACGGCCTCGGCCTCAGGCTGGGGTATTCCCAACTCCTCCATGATCTTCTCGAAACAACCCCGGTCTTCGGCATTCCGTATCGCCTCGACACCCGTACCGATGATCGGCACACCCAGTTCGTGCAGCGGCTCAGCGAGGTTGATCGCCGTCTGGCCGCCGAGCGACACGACGATCCCTTTCGGTTTTTCGAGCGTAATAACGTTCATCACGTCCTCTACGGTCAGCGGCTCGAAATAGAGCTTGTCGCTGGTGGTATAGTCCGTCGAAACGGTTTCGGGATTGTTATTGATGATGATCGCCTCGTACCCGGCGGCGCGGATCGACCAGATGGCATGCACGGTCGAATAGTCGAACTCGACGCCCTGCCCGATGCGGATCGGTCCCGACCCGAGCACCACGATCTTCTCGCGTTCGCTCACGATCGACTCGTTCTCCTGCTCGTAAGTGGAATAGAAATACGGCACATAGGAGGAGAACTCGCTCGCGCAGGTATCGATCATCTTATAAACCGGGAAAATATTGTGCTCGCGCCGCAGCAGGAACATCTCCTTCTGGCTCATGCCCCACAACTGACCGATGAACTTGTCGCTAAAACCCATGCGTTTGGCGTCGCGCAACGTTTCGATGTCGCGGGGATTGGCCGCTACGACCTTTTCGAACTCGACGATGTTCTTAAACTTCTCGAGGAAGAACATGTCGATTTTGGTGCTGTTGTAGATCAGCGCCAGCTCGACGCCCCGGCGGATCAGCTCGGCGATGGCGTAAAGACGGTCGTCCGTTCCCTCCTTGATATAGGAGAGCATCCGATCGACCGTCCAGTCGTCGAATTTCTTATGGTAGATATGGCAGACCCCCGTTTCGAGCGAGCGCACCGCCTTCAGGAGGCTCTCCTCCATCGTGCGGCCCACGGACATCACCTCGCCCGTCGCCTTCATCTGGGTTCCGAGCTGGTTCGAAGCGTCGCTGAACTTGTCGAACGGGAAGCGGGCGATCTTGGTAACCACATAGTCGAGAGCCGGTTCGAAGCTGGCCGGCGTATTGGCGATGCGGATCTCGTCGAGCGTAAGGCCCACGGCGATCTTGGCGCTGACGCGGGCGATCGGATAGCCGCTGGCCTTCGACGCCAGAGCCGACGACCGCGACACGCGGGGATTGACCTCGATCAGGTAGTAGTTGAACGAGAGGGGATCGAGCGCGAACTGCACGTTGCAGCCGCCTTCGATCTTCAGGGCACGGATCAGCCGCAGGGCGCTGTCGCGCAGCAACTGATACTCCTTGTTGGTCAGCGTCTGGCTCGGAGCCACCACGATCGAGTCGCCCGTATGGACGCCGACCGGATCGATGTTTTCCATATTGCAGATCGCAATGGCCGTATCGTTGTGGTCGCGGATCACCTCGTATTCGATCTCCTTATACCCCTTGATGCTCTTCTCGATCAGCACCTGATGCACCGGGGAGAGGGAAAGCGCATTGCGCATCATCTCGCGCAACTGCGTCTCGTCGTCGGCGAAGCCGCCGCCCGTACCGCCCAGCGTAAAGGCCGGACGCAACACGACGGGGTAACCGATCCGCTTCGCCGCCTCGACCGCCTCGTCGATATTGTTAGCAATCAGCGACGGCAGCACCGGCTCGCCCAGCGACTGACAAAGCTCCTTGAAGAGTTCGCGGTCCTCGGCCTGCTCGATGCTCTGGAACGAAGTACCCAGAATCTCCACCTGACACTCCTGAAGCACGCCTTTCTTGGCGAGCTGCACGGCCAGATTCAGGCCCGTCTGCCCGCCCAGTCCCGGCACGATGGCATCGGGACGCTCGTAACGGACGATCTTGGCCACGTACTCGAGCGTCAGCGGCTCCATATAGACTTTATCGGCAATCTGCACGTCGGTCTGGATCGTCGCCGGATTGGAATTGACCAACACGACCTCGTACCCCTCTTCCTTGAGGGCCAGACAAGCCTGCGTACCCGCGTAGTCGAACTCCGCAGCCTGGCCGATCACGATCGGGCCGGAGCCGATCACCATCACTTTCTTGATATCCGTTCTCTTAGGCATTTTGACTCTCCTCCATCATTTTGATAAACTTATCGAACAAATAGGTGCTGTCCTGCGGACCGGGCGCACTCTCCGGATGATACTGGACGCTGAAAATCCGATCGGCGCGGCATTCGACGCCTTCGGCGGTATCGTCCAGCAGATTCAGGTGCGTAAGGGTCAGTCCGGTGCCCTTCAGCGACTCCGTATCGACCGCAAAACTGTGGTTCTGGCTCGTGATCTCGACCTTGCCCGTTTCGAGGTTCTTCACGGGGTGGTTGCCGCCGCGATGTCCGAACTTCATCTTGAAGGTGCGGGCTCCGTAAGCCAGCGAAATCACCTGGTGTCCCAGGCAGATACCGAAGATCGGCAGGCGCCCCCGAAGCGTGCGGACCATCTCGACCACCGGCATTACGTCGGTCGGATCGCCGGGACCGTTCGAGAGGAAAAGTCCGTCGGGACGGAAAGCCATCACCTCCTCGGCCGTAATATCGTAGGGCACCACCGTCACGTTGCAACCCTTCTCGTTGAGCTTGCGGATGATGTTGTGCTTGATGCCGCAATCGACCGCCACCACGTCGAAACGATGATTGGCCGTGCGGGAGAACCAACGCTTGCGGCAGCTCACGCGCTCGACCATGTCGCGGCGCACGGGCGCCTCCTTCAAGCGGCGCAGGGCCTCCTCCTGCGGCATCGACGCATCGACGACGATCACCCGCTGGGTGCCCTCGTCACGGATAATGCGCGTCAGCATACGGGTATCGATCCCCCAGACGCAGGGTATGCCGTACTCCTCGCATACTTCGCCAAGGGTCTTGGTATAGCGGAAATTGCTCGGCAGATCGTTGTATTCGCGCACGATCATACCGCCGATAGTCGGATACTTGGTCTCGTAATCCTCGTCCGTAATGCCGTAGTTGCCGATCAGCGGATAGGTCATCACGACCATCTGGTCGGTATAGGAGGGATCGGAGAGAATCTCCTGGTAGCCGACCATCGAGGTATTGAACACGATCTCGCCCGTCGCCTCCCGGTCCGCGCCGAAACCGTAGCCGTAGAACTCGCGGCCCGACTCAAGCACGATTTTTTTGGTGAATGGTTTCATATTCGGTTATTTCGTAATTTGTCTTCGTTCATTTTTCAATTTCCGGCCCTGTTTCCCGCATCCGGCAGAATCCGCGACGACCGCAGTCACCGCCCGTCGAAAAACGGAATCGCATTTCGTATTCCGATCCGGGACAATCCGCGCACATCGCTCCCGCCCCGTCTATCGGAAACGCTCCGTCGCGTATGCCGTACGTCCCCCGACCAGCGTCCAGAGCGTACGGCCCGCAACCCGCCAGCCGGCAAAAGGCGTAGCACGGCCTTTCGACAGGAAGGTTTCGGGATCGATCTCGTACTCCGCATCGAGGTCGAACACCGTTAAATCGGCCGGTTCGCCCGCCTGCAAGCCTCCGCCGAGGCCGAAAATCCGGCGCGGAGCCATCGACATCCGCTCGACGAGCTGCTCCAGCGTAAGCAGCCCCGGCTTCACCAAATAGGTATAGAGCAGCGGGAAAGCACACTCCAACCCCACGATACCCATCGCGCTGCCGGCCAGTCCGCGCGATTTCTGTTCGGCGGTGTGAGGCGCATGATCCGTAGCAATCACCTCGATCGTCCCGTCGGCGACGGCCTGCCGCAGGGCTTCGCGGTCTTCACGTCCCCGCAGCGGCGGATTCATCTTGAAACGACCGTCCTCCTGCAAATCCTCGTCGCAGAGCAGCAGGTAGTGCGGAGCCGTTTCGCCGCTGACTTTCAACCCGGCGGCCTTCGCCCGGCGAATCAGCTCGACGCTCTCCTTGGTCGAAACGTGGCAGACATGATACTGACATCCGGTTTCGGCTGCCAATTTTATATCGCGCTCCACCTGCCGCCACTCGCTCTCGGAGCAGATACCCTTGTGCCCGTGCTCGCGGCAATAAACACCGTCGTGGATATACCCTCCTTTCAGCAATTCATCGACTTCGCAATGGGCCACGATCGGCTTGCCGACCGCTGCGGCGCGACGCATGGCTTCGGCCATCAGCTCCTCGCCCTGCACCCCCCGTCCGTCGTCCGAGAAGCCCACGACCTCTCCGGCCAGAGCCCCGAAATCGACCAGCTCCCCGCGTCCCTTCTGTCCCCGCGTAATGGAACCGTAAGGCAGCACCCGAACGACCGCATCGCGGCGGATCAGAGCCAGCTCCGCTTCCAGATGCTCCGGCGAATCGGGCGCCGGATTGAGATTCGGCATCGGACAAACGGTGGTATAACCTCCGTGCGCGGCGGCAGCCGTACCCGTCGCAATGGTCTCTTTCTCCGAAAAACCCGGTTCGCGCAGGTGGACATGCACATCGACCAATCCCGGCAATACATGACAACCCGTCAAATCGACTGCCCGGTCGTCCGCCTCAAGCGCGACCCGACCGCCTATAGCAACGATTTTACCGTCTTCGATCGCCAGATCGCCCGTTTCGAACCTTCCGTCCCGATAGAACTTCGCACCTTTGAGAATCGTCTTCATTTTGCTGTACCGTTTCGCACCTCGCCGCAGCGGGTGCACAAAAAAATAGGGCAACTTGGACAGCTACCCTAATAACTTGGAAAAATTATAATAAAAATTGGAAATATTTTCCGAATGATTACCCCGGAAATGACGGCGCCGTACGTACTGGGCCTCCTGAAATGCGTTCGGTATGAAACTAAACATTGGCTTGATCGGGTTCCGGTGTTATCAGGGGCAAAGGTAAGCATAATTTACGGTTTCGGCAAGATAACCCGGCCAAAAAATTTCGCCGGCATCCTGCAACGACAGAACGATACGCCCCGGCAGAAGTTTCGGTCCGCGCTCCGACGCCCGTCCACCCGACCGGACGGCCATCGAGCGTTCCTCCGGAAACCTCCGCCCCCATCCCCCACCGGAAAAAGCACGGCCTTATCGAAGAGCGGGGAGGGGCGTTCAACGCTCCTCCCCGCTCTTTCCGGCCGATCCGAATCAATACCGGTTGCGCCCGTAACCGCCGCCCTGATTGGAGCCGTAACCACCCCGGTCGCTGCGCTCGGTCTTCGGACGGGCCTCATTGACGTTGATAGCCCGCTCGTCGAGCTCGAAACCGTTCAGCGCGTTAATCGCGTTCCGTGCGGCCGACTCGTCCGGCATTTCGACGAAACCGAAGCCGCGCGAGCGGCCGGTTTCGCGGTCGGTGATGATGTTGGCGGAAGATACTTCTCCGTACTCCCCGAATAAAGTCTGCAAACTCTCGCCCCGGGTGCGGAAGTTCAAATTCGATACGTAAATGTTCATTTTTTTCTATTTTGACTGTGGATAAATGTTTATTGCGCAAATGCGATTTTCACCGCATTCATACCGCGTGTACCCCGCATGAGTTCGAAAAGGACAATCCGCCCCTCGCCGATCCCTTCGGGAGCCGAAGATATATGGAAAAAATATTTTTCCGTCGAAGCCAGGTCCTTGATAAACCCGTACCCCTTCTCGGTATTGAAATACTCGACACGCCCTTTCAGCGGTTCGGCCGCAATATCTTCCTTTTTAGGCGTGGCTATCACGATATCCTCGAGCTGGATCTCGACTTTCGGCCGCAGCTGGGGCGGAGTGTCGGTAATATTCCCGTTCTCGTCCACATAGGCGATCATATCGTCGAGCGAGGAGCTTCCTCCGGCCTGGCGTTCTTCCCTGCGTTTCTGTTTTTCGAAGCGCTTGGCCTGCTTTTTCTTTTCGTTCTCTCTTTTTCCGAATGTTTGCGATTTTGCCATTAAATTCAACTTAAAGATTATTATGCACGGTATGTTTCCGCATTGAGTTTTTTGCCTGTCAGCCGCTGTATGTCTTTCATGAGCGGCCGCTCGTCCGGGGTGCAGAACGTAAGGGCGGTTCCGGAATGTCCGGCACGACCGGTGCGGCCGATACGGTGTACGTACGTTTCCGGCACATCCGGCAGATCGTAATTGATGACGATCTCCAGTTCCCGGATGTCGATGCCACGGGCAGCGATGTCCGTAGCGACCATCACCCGGATCTTGCCGGACTTGAAATCCGTGAGTACGCGCTGGCGGTGATTCTGCGACTTGTTGCCGTGAATCGCCTCGCTTCGAATACCCGACTTGGAGAGCAGACGCGAAATATTGTCCGCTCCGTGTTTGGTGCGGGAGAAGACGAGAACGGACTTATCCTCCTCGCGGAGCAGAGATACGAGCAGTTTCTTCTTCTCCGGCTTCTCCACGAAATAGACCCGCTGATCGATCGCAGCCACCGCCGACGAAACCGGAGTCACCTCCACCCGCACGGGGTCGGTCAGCATACTTTTCGAGAGCGCCACGATGTCCGCAGGCATCGTCGCCGAAAAAAAGAGGGTCTGACGCGACTTCGGCAGCAGCGGCAGCAGACGTTTGATGTCGGCGACGAATCCCATGTCGAGCATCCGGTCGGCTTCGTCCAGCACGAAATGCGTAATCGCGTCGAGTTCGACGAACCCCTGTCCGATCAGATCGTGCAGGCGCCCCGGCGTAGCTATCAGAATATCCACGCCGCCACGAAGCGCCTCGACCTGCGGGCCTTGTTTCACACCGCCGAAAATCGTCAGATGCTTCAGACCGACATATTTTCCGTAATCCGAAAAACTGTCGCCGATCTGCACGGCCAACTCCCGGGTAGGGGTCAGGATCAGGGCCCGGATCGGCCGCACTCCGTATTCCCGACCATGATTCCGCCCCCGCCGGTTGCGGCGCGGCACGTCGGTCGGCTCTGCCTGCATCCCACTGCTCAAATGCTGCAGGATCGGAATGGCGAACGCCGCCGTCTTACCCGTCCCGGTCTGGGCGATGCCCAGCATATCGCGCCCATCGAGCGCCACGGGAATACCCTTTTGTTGAATGGGCGTAGGAGCCAGGTATCCTTTTTCACCGATCGCCTTCAAAATAGGGTCGGTAATTTTCAATTCGTTAAATGTCATAATCATCGTATAATTCCGTCGTACGACGGAGTTTTCATCTGTCGCGGAGGCATCCGGTGCGGAAGCGGAAAAACGGAAGCGAGGAAGTTTCCTGTTCCCGGTCGAAACCGCAGTCACGCACACCTTGTTCCCCGACAGCGCAATCTGCCCGAACCACGCTGAAAAAGGGCGGTCAGAACGGGCGTATGCAAGTAAAAAAATAATCTCAATTTCGGGACATCGTTAAAACCCGGCAACGGCTCTCTTCTGCCTGCGACAGACATACTCAAGCGAAATTGCCTAAACAAAGAAAGTTTACAAAGGTCGATTTCAACGATGGAAAAATCCGGACGGGATATAGGTCCGGGAAAATGCAAAGAAGATAAAGATCAGAATGAACCTGCCTTGTTTATTGGGTAAAGGTAACAATTATTACACCATTCGCACCATCTTTTCCGAAAAATATCGTCCACTTCCACCCTAAAAATACATATAACACTACTTATCAACAAATTAAATAAAATTTCTTCAAGAATAATTTCATCGTGCACTGCGCTCGATATTTTCAAGCGCCGCAAAAAAAGACCGGATCGGGAAAACACGCGACTCGCCGGGAATAGTGATCTTCTCCTGCCGAAAGTAGTGAATCGATCGCCATACGACGGGATTTTCACACAACGCACACTCCTTATTCGATGTTCTCCGGCAAAGAAAGGATAAAATTCACTAACTTTACGGCAAATAGGCAGCCCCTGGCCGCTTCCGACAAAACCGAACGGCTTCCGCGTGCACGATCTTTACAGAAAACAGGCGGCGCCTCGGTTGCATCCAAATAAATTTGACACAGCTTTCGGCTTGCACTATCTTTGCAAAGACCAACTGAAAAACAGTATTCGAGATGGCTCACACTCTTTTTGTACCCCTGATGCTCACCCTCGGCGCCGGCCTGGCAACCGGTATCGGCAGCACGATAGCCCTTTTCGCCCACCGTACCAACAAGCGACTGCTTTCGTTCTCGTTGGGACTGTCGGGCGGCGTGATGATCTACGTTTCGTTCGTCGAACTGTTCCAACAGGCACGGGAGGCTATCGGAGCCATCTACGGCCCCCAAACCGGGATGGGTATTACGACCCTGGCCTTTTTCGGCGGCGTACTGCTGATCGGCGTCATCGACCGGCTGGTGCCTTCGGTCGAGAACCCGCACGAAGCCCATATGATCGAAGAGCTGGAGAAAAAACCGAAAAATGCCAAACTGATGCGCATGGGACTGATGACCGCCCTGGCTATCGGCATCCACAACTTCCCGGAAGGCATCGCCACCTTCGCCACCGCCGTCGAAAATCCCACGCTGGGTATCGCCATCGCCGTCGCCATCGCCATACACAACATACCCGAAGGTATCGCGGTTTCGATCCCCGTCTTTTACGCCACCGGCGACCGGATGAAAGCCTTCCGCTATTCGCTCCTATCGGGTTTGGCAGAGCCGGTCGGCGCCCTGCTCGCCTATTTTATCCTCATGCCGTTCATGTCTCCCGTCATGATGGGCTGCATCCTGGCAGGCGTCGCCGGAATCATGGTTTTCATCTCAATCGACGAACTGCTGCCGGCCGCCCGCGAATACGGCGAAGCCCACATCTCGATCTACGGCGTGATGAGCGGCATGGCGATCATGGCCCTCAGCCTGATCCTGCTCGGATAAAGCATGCGACGCGATTATATATTAATGTACCTCTTCGAAAGCACAGCACCCCAAATCCCCTCCGGGAAAAGGATGCAGGCAAGGGGCGAATTATAAACGCGGCCACAAGCCTGCGAATAAACGTCCCTTCGGATTCGACGCTGCAACCGTCGAATAAAGGGCCACGAAAGATATATCTCAATCAATATACTGCCCTCCGATCCGAATCTGACCGACAATGCTCGGACGTTTCTCGCGCCCTCCCAAGAAAAAAGTTCAGGGTGAACCCGGCATCGAATAACGGCCCGCAAAATTGCGGCTACCGCCGAATTCAAAAAAAACGGTCGCATATAATACCATAATTTAACAGATCTCGGTAAAGCCTTTCGGCCTACCCCGTACATTTCATCCTCAACGCCCCCTGCCCCGAATCATCGTAAAATTTCAATTTTTCAGGCATTTTATTTGGTTTATAAAATAAAGTAGTTTATATTTGTAATACCAACAAAAACCGAAAGCTATGGAAACAACTCGAAAAATCGATGCGAAAGCCGCACGCAGAAAGCGCCGGCTCATCCGGGAATGGATAACATACGCAGTAATTTGTGCATTTCTGGCCGGAGTCAATGCCCTCACGACGCCCCACTATTGGTGGGTGCTGTGGGTCATGGCAGGCTGGGGGCTCGGTCTTATTCTGGATCTGATATTCCACCTGACAAAACTCTCGGACGATGACGATGCGGAGTGATCCGCCGACGGTCGGACCGCACGAAAAAACTCGATTTCCGATACGGTCGGACAACAGCCCGAAATCATTCGGGGCGAGGGATGCCTTGTAAACACAGTCAAAAACGGCTGCCAACGAACGGATACCCGAATCTGCAAAGAAAAAAGCGGCATGCTAAAATATATAATCATCAAAACTCACTGCGTATGGAAGAGAGAAAATTAGACGCACGAGAGAGTATGGAACTCATCTCGCGCATGATTCAAAACACCCGCAACCGGCTGGAAAACCATGCGGGACGCCCGTTCCTCGTATGGGGCTATACGACCGTCGGGATCGCCCTGCTCAATTACTGGTTCAACATCGCCGGATGCCATCCCGCCTGGTGCTTCACCTGGTTTCTCATTCCCATCATCGGCTGTCTGCTGATGCGGCTGTTCCCGGACAAGAAGCCGACGGAGCCCCGCACAGAGATCGACCGCATCGTCGGCAAGGTCTGGTTAGTATCCTCATTATCATTGATTCCGATCTTCCTCTTTTCGCTATTTCACGGACTCTCCTACCGACACAGTCTTTTCGAACTCATTACACTGGTGATGGCTACGGCAACGGCAACAACCGGAATGATCGTTCGTTCGAAAATATACATCGTCGCAGGACTTACCCTGTATGGCTCTTTCAGTCCTCTTCCCTTTATACGACTATTTCCTGAAAAAAATCGCAACTTCTGACGGAATTGAGATAACCGCCGGACTCCTGAACAACGAAATCCTTATCTTTGCCGGCGTATTTTTCATCATGATGGTCGTCCCGGGACATATCATCAACTACCAATCGCACAAAAGATGTTCAAGGAACTGAATCCCCTGCTGCACTCGGAACTGCGCCTGGCGGTAATGTCGATCCTCCTCGGGGTCGAAGAGGCCGACTTCGTTTTCATCCGGGAACAGACGGGAGCTTCGGCGGGCAACCTGAGCGTACAGATCGACAAACTGCAAAAAGCCGGCTACATCACGGTCGAAAAGACCTTTCGGGGAAAAATACCCCGCACGCTCTGCCGCATTACCCCGACAGGCGTGGATGCTTTCGAGGAGTACGTCGAAGCGTTGAAGAGCTACATAAAAAAGTAGGAAGGAAAACAGATTCTCGGCTCCGGCGGCGACAACGACCGGTTCGGAATGGGGCATAAAGGTCGTTATGCCCCATATTTTCAACCCCGACCTCGAATCCGGCCGAATCGCCAGCCGGCAATCTCCCGGCGGGCCTCCTTGCTGCAACGACCGGAAAGGCGAACAGCGTAAATCAGCCGCAGCCCCGCAATTTCGGCGAGTTTCGGATCCCGCCATACGCAAACAAGCCCGGAGTTTCGCTCCGGGCTTGTTTGCATCTATTCTTCAAACGATTAGTCCTCGAACTTCGCCGAGAGGAACTCCCGGTTCAGACGGGCGATGTGCGAAATCGAAATCATCTTCGGACACTCGGCCTGGCAAGCTCCCGTATTGGTACAGTTACCGAAGCCCAGTTCGTCCATCTTGGCCACCATCGCCTTGGCGCGGCGGGCACCCTCGACACGTCCCTGCGGCAGTTTCGCGAGCGACGACACACGGGCGGCGACGAAAAGCATCGCCGAGCCGTTCTTACAGGTCGCAGCGCAGGCACCGCAACCGATGCAGGCAGCGGCATCCATCGCAACGTCGGCATCGGCCTTCGGGATGGGAATGTTGTTGGCATCCTGCACGGCATTCGTACGGACCGAGATGAAGCCGCCGGCCTGAAGAATCTTATCGTAGGCACTGCGATCCACCACGAGGTCCTTGATTACGGGGAAAGCCGCCGAACGCCAGGGCTCGATGACGATCGTCGCCCCGTCTTTGAAACGGCGCATGTAAATCTGGCAGGTCGTGGCGCCGTCGCCCGGGCCGTGCGCACGGCCGTCGATGTGCAGCGAGCACATACCGCAGATACCCTCGCGGCAGTCGTGGTCGAACGCCACGGGCTCCTTGCCCTCGTGGATCAGGTTGTTGTTCAGAATATCCAGCATCTCGAGAAACGAGGTGTCGGCGGAGATGTTCTCGACTTTGTAGGTTTCGAATGCCCCTTTTGCCTTGGCGTCTTTCTGGCGCCATATCTTTAACGTGAAATTCATAGTTTCAAATTGTGTATTAAAGTTAGACGACAGAAGAATTAGTCCTTGTAGTTACGCTGTGCGGGGTGTACGAACTCGAAGTTCAGCGGCTCCTTCGTGAGCTCCGGCGCTTCGTTCTCGCCCTTGTACTCCCACACGGCGGCATATACGAAGTGCTCGTCGTCGCGTTTGGCCTCGCCCTCTTCGGTCTGATGCTCGACGCGGAAATGTCCGCCGCACGACTCCTCGCGGTTCAGCGCGTCGCGTGCCATCAGCTCGCCCAGCTCCAGGAAATCGGCCAGACGCAGCGCCTTCTCCAACTCGACGTTGAACTCGTTCGCCTTGCCTACGACCTTCACATCCTTCCAGAACTCCTTGCGCAGCGCCTGGATCTCGACGATCGCCTTCTCGAGCGACTCCTTCGAACGCGCCATGCCGACGTTCTCCCACATGATGTGTCCCAGCTTCTTGTGAATATCGTCCACCGACTGCTTGCCGTTGATGGAAAGCAACTTCGAAATCTTATCCTTCACACCCTTCTCTGCCTCGTCGAAGGCCTTGGTATCGGTCTTCACCTTCGGAGCCTGGATCTTGTGCGACAGGTAGTCGCCGATCGTATAAGGCAGCACGAAATAACCGTCCGCCAGACCCTGCATCAGCGCCGAAGCACCCAGGCGGTTGGCACCGTGATCCGAGAAGTTGGCCTCACCGATGGCGTAGAGACCCGGGATCGTAGTCATCAGGTTGTAATCGACCCAGATACCGCCCATCGTATAGTGTACGGCAGGGAAGATCTGCATCGGCTGTTCGTAGGGATTTACGTCGGTGATCTCCTCGTACATGTCGAACAGGTTGCCGTAACGTTGTTTGATGACATCCTTGCCCAGACGCTCGATCGCGGTCTTGAAATCGAGGAACACGGCCAACCCCGTTTCGTTCACGCCGAAGCCCGCGTCACAACGCTCTTTGGCGGCACGCGACGCCACGTCGCGCGGCACGAGGTTACCGAAGGCCGGATAACGGCGCTCCAGGTAGTAGTCACGGTCCTCTTCGGCAATATCCGAAGGTTTCTTGGCACCCGAACGGAGGGCTTTCACATCCTCGATCTTTTTGGGAACCCAGATACGGCCGTCGTTACGCAGCGACTCCGACATTAGGGTCAGCTTCGACTGCTGATCCCCGTGCACCGGAATACAGGTCGGGTGGATCTGCGTGAAACAGGGATTCGCGAAGCCGGCACCCTTGCGGTAGCACTGGAAAGCGGCCGAACCGTTCGAAGCCATCGCGTTGGTCGAAAGGAAGAACACGTTGCCGTAACCGCCCGAAGCGATCACTACGGCGTGTGCGCCGAAACGCTCCAATTCGCCCGTCACCAGATTGCGTGCGATGATACCTCTCGCCTCGCCGTCTTCGATCACGATGTCGAGCATCTCGTGACGGGGATAGCTCTTCACCGAACCGGCAGCGATCTCCTTGTTGAGTGCGGCATAAGCTCCCAGCAGCAACTGCTGGCCGGTTTGGCCGCGGGCATAGAACGTACGCGAAACCTGCGCACCGCCGAACGAACGGTTGTCCAGCATACCGCCGTACTCGCGTGCGAACGGAACGCCCTGGCCGACGCACTGGTCGATGATGCAGTTCGAAACCTCGGCCATGCGGTAAACATTGGCTTCACGGGCACGGTAGTCGCCGCCTTTGATCGTATCGTAGAACAACCGGTAAATCGAATCGTTGTCGTTGCGGTAGTTCTTGGCCGCATTGATACCGCCCTGCGCCGCGATCGAATGCGCACGGCGCGGAGAGTCCTGGATGCAAAAAACCTTCACGTTGTATCCCAGTTCGCCGAGCGAAGCGGCTGCGGAGGCACCGCCCAGGCCCGTACCTACGACGATAATATCCAGTTTGCGTTTGTTGGCAGGGCTTACTACCTTGATCGCCGCCTTGTGGTTGCTCCACTTTTGCGCGAGTTCCCCGGCGGGTATTTTTGAATCTAATTTGAAAGCCATATCTCTATATTTTTATAATTCAACGTAAGATGTTAGCAGACACAACCGCAGCAAAGACTCCGGAAGAAATAGACCAGCACGACCACAGCGAAACCGAGGAACACGACGGTCGCCACGATGTTGGCGATACATTTCAGGCGCGGATACCAGATGTCGTTGCCCCAGCCCACCGACTGGAACATCGACCACACGCCGTGCGTAAGGTGGAACCAGAGGGCGAAGAACCAAACCAGGTAGATCACCACGTAGTACCACTGCGAGAAGGTGTACTGAATCAGCGCAGCGCCGTCCTGCGGCGAGAAGCCGAGCGAATTTTCATGGTGTCCCAGCACCTCGACCAGCTGCATCTTCGACCAGAAGTTGAACAGATGGAGCAACAGACCACCGAGGATGATCCACCCCAGCGCAAGCATGTTTTTCGATGCCCACTGCACACCCTTTTCCTTCACGGTAACAGCATAACGCTGCGAACCGCGCGCCTTGTAGTTGTTCACGGTCAGCACCAGCGCATAAATGAAGTGGATCAGGATACCGGCGACCAGCACCAGCGTTCCGACCAACGCATACCAGTTGGCACCCAGGAATGCGCAGACCGTGTTGTACGCCTCGGGCGAGAAGATCGCCACGATGTTCATCGACATGTGGAAGAGGATAAAGAGCACGAGGAAACAACCGGTAATGCTCATTACCAACTTCTTGCCAAGAGAAGAATTAGTTAGAAAACAGCCCATAATGTTTGAAATTTGTTTATTTTTGTTAAAAATTTGTTTGCGCTCCGGCAAAGATAGTCATTGTTTGCATAATAACAACACAAAACAATTCGAAATTTACGCTTAAAATCAGGCATTTTATGACCAAAACGGAAATCCGGAAACAGATGAAAGGGCTCAATACGGCCCTTTCTTCGGAACAGCGCGAAGAGCTTTCCGCGCGTATTTTCAACGAAGCGGAGAGGCTTCCGGCCTTCGCACGCGCCAAAGTGGTGGCCCTTTTCGCTTCACTCAAAGACGAACCCCTCACCGCCCCAACGCTCGAACGCTGGAGCCGCTCCAAACGGATCGTGCTGCCCCGCGTGGAAGGCGACATAATGCGATTCTACGACTACGATCCCGCCTCGATGAACGACTCCGGCTCGTTCGGCATTTCGGAACCGGAGGCCACTGCGCTGTGCTGCCCCGAAGAGATCGATTTCATCATCGTGCCGGGTGTGGCGTTCACCGCCGCAGGCATGCGCCTGGGACGCGGCAAGGGATTCTACGACAAATACCTGTCGCAGCCGGGTTTCCGGGCTTTCAAGGCAGGCGTGTGCTATCCGCATCAAGTCGTGGAGGAGCTGCCCGCCGATCCGTTCGACGTTCCGGTCGATCACCTTTGCTGCGGACGGTAAAACGAGTGCCGACTTTGGTCCCACAGTCAAATCCGACCGTTCCCACGTGTTCTCCGAACCGAAGACGTACCCCTTCGGGATTCCGCCATCGAAAACCGGCAAACACCGGTTACGGCAAAGAATCGTAAAAAGAGAAAACACCGCATCAAAGAAGCCTGCATCGGTAGATGCAGGCTTCTTAACTAATATCATACACTACTGTCCAAAGAAATTACCCCATAGGTTCAGTTGATCTGAATCGGAATCAT
>ENA-OYVZ01000095-OYVZ01000095.1-human-gut-metagenome-genome-assembly--contig:-NODE-95-length-18565-cov-4.550405_pt1 | contig 18565 bp, 14 predicted proteins | sample MGYA00244162_ERZ653381 | MGnify/ENA primary metagenome ERZ653381 (study PRJEB26926, sample SAMN06165033) | human gut metagenome | biome: ENVO:00009003; feature: ENVO:2100002; material: ENVO:00002003...
ATGAGCGTCTCGTGGGCTCGGAGATGTGTATAAGAGACAGCAATGACAATAAGCTGGGGCGGTGTAGGCATTATGTGGGGTAAGCCCGTTGTATTCACCTTTATTCGTCCGCAGAGGTACACATTTGCTTTTATGGAGAACGGCGACCGCTATACAATGAGCTTTTTTGACGAAAAGTACAGAGATGCCCTCAAATTCTGCGGTTCAAAGAGCGGCAGGGATTATAACAAGGTAAAGGAAACAGGTCTTACTCCTGCGTTCACGGAAAACGGCTCTGTATATTTTGAAGAGGCAAAGCTTGTACTTGAATGTAAAAAAATGTATGCCCAAAACCTCAATGCCGAAAGCATTACCGACCGTGAAAGCGTTGACAAGTGGTACAATAACGACTTTCATAAAATGTACATCAGCGAAATCACAAAGGTTCTCGTAAAAGAATAATCTGCGTCTTAAAATTTCATATGCGGAATCAGTCAGACAATCGCACGATTGTCTGACTTTTTTATGTAAATACACTTAAAAAAGCCCCTCGCAAAACGCGAGGGGCTTTTCCTGTAATATCGACTAAGCGGAACGATATATCAAATTTTATTCAGCTTAATTAAAAGTTGCTGATAAGATGAACTACATACTTCTGGATGAGAGTAGCATCCTTAACTGAAATTATATTGTTCTTATCAACATCTGCTGCTGTGAGCTGCTGTTCTGTGAATGGAATATGCTCTGTGATATGCTTCTGAACAAGTGTTACATCGATAGCGGTAATCTTGCCGTCCATATCAACATCACCGAGGCGGACATCATTTGCAAATGAAGTTGTTGCACTCAGCTTAACATTCTTAAAGCCTGCAAAGCCTGATATATCACGAACCTTGCTGTTATCAACAACTGACTGCTGATTAAGCTTGTTGTTTGTAACATAACCTACTGTAAGATACTCTGTGTCAAGATATACGCTTGCACTGCCTGCACCGATAACCTGGAAGGTAAGTGAAATGTATGTACCACCATCGTACTTTGTAGGATTCTGCGGGTTAGTAAAGTTACCCTTAATTACATTGCTGTAAGCGTTGTAAACAAGATTTGACTGGCTTGGCATAATTGTCTGGCTGCCGTTAACCTTGTTGTCTGCCTTATCGAACTTAAGCTTGCTTGTGTCATACTTAACAGTCCACTGACCGTCAACAATACCCATATTAGCATCGAGCTTATAGAGAACAGTTATCTTGTCACCTACTTTTCCGTCGGTCTTTGTAGCAGAACCGAAGTAGTTAGATGTTGCATTTACTGTGAGTGTCTGTGAAGGAGCAGTTGTAGGCTCTGTCGCAGGCTGAGTTGTCGGCTGTGTAGCCGGCTGTGTTGTCGGCTGTGTTGTTGGCTTTGTAGCCGGCTGTGTTGTTGTTGGCTGAGCTGAAGTTGTCGGCTGTGTCGGTGGGATCGGACTTGTCGGAACAATGCCGCTCTTGATGTCGCCGTTCTTCATAGCATATGAGTATGTGCCGTTTACGCCGTTTCTTGTTGCGTCAACCTTGATTGTGCTTGTTTTCTTGAGAGCTGATGTTGCAACTGTGAATGCACCTGTTACATCGTCTGCAGTAGCAGTATATGTCTTACCGTCAACTGTAACAGTTACCTTTGCAGCGCTGGCTGTAACACCTGATACAACGCTCTTGCCTGCAACGGCATATGTGAGTGTTGCAGGAGCAAGTACAAGTGCCTTCTGAGCTGACTTGAGGTCTGCAATCATAGCATTCATAGCTTCAGCTGTTGTAGCGTCTTCGCCTGCTTTAATCATAGCCTCGGCTGACTTGAGAACCTTCTGAGCATTTGCCCAGCTCTCTGCTGTGTAGTCTGATGCTGTCATAGCAAGAATCTTTCTTGCTTCTTTCTTGAGTGATTCATAAGGTGAAACAACGATTGGCTTTGATGTAAGCTTGTATGTTGTACAACCTTCGTTTGTAATTTCGATTGTAGCGCCGTCTCTAACGCCTGTGATATCTGCTGTCTGACCTGAACCGCTGCTGAGAATAATGTTTACTTCGTCAACATTATCGAACTTAACAACATAGTTGCCGTCAGAATCTTTTTCTGTAAGAGCAACGCCCGGCCATGCGCCTGTGAGCTTCTGTGTATCATTCCAAGCATAGATTTTGTAGCTTGCAGATGGGCTGTAAGGCTTGATTGTTACGGAAACAGAACCCTCTGCAGGCTCTGGATCGCCGCCGCCTCCCTGCTGATTACCGTTGGTTACTGTCTTAACTGATGTGTAGTTGCCGTTCTGAATTTCGAGAACAGCACCGTCATAAAGACCTGTGATATCGCCTGACTGTGTGCCGCTGCCGTTGTTGAGAACAACGCTGAATGACTTGTCAGCTGAAACAGGAAGTGTGAGTTCATATGTGTTTGCCTGACCTGAAACGGCTGCTGCCTTTTGACCCGGCCATGCACCGTTGAGTGCTGTGCTTGCACCTGTCCAAGCGTAAACATTCGGAGCGCCTGCTGTGCTCTTGATTGTAAGCTTTGATGTCTGACTTGCTGTCGGACCGGGAACAGTTGTGCTCTGTGTCGGGCTGGTTGTAGGTCTTTCGTCGTTTTCGCCGAGCTTGAGGAATGTGAATTTAGCCTCTGAGGTTGCCTTGTCGTTTGTAGCTTCAACAGTTACTTCGATTGTATCGTTCTTGTAAGCTGTCTGACCGATTGTGAATGTGTCGCCGTCCTTAACAACAAACTTGTTACCGCCGTCAACAGAAACCTTTGCGCTGTCGCATTCCTTAAGAGAAACAGTAACCTGCTCTGTGCCGTAGAACTTCGGCTCGCCTGTGATTGATACAAGCGGCTGACCGTCAGCATTTTCCATAAGGATTGTGCCGTTTGCACCGCTGTTGAAAGTTACCTTACCGTCAGTAACAACTGAAGATGAGTTGTCATAAGTATTGATTATATAACTGCCGTCTTCCCAAAGAGTTGAAACATCAACAGTTACGCTTGAATTTTTGTTACAGCCGATTACTGCAGCTGCCTGATCTGTTACGCCGTTCTTATCGTATGTACGGCCGAAAGCAACACCGCTTGTAGCTGAGAGCTTAACATTTGCGCCGGCACCGATAGATACGTGCTTGTTACGGAACTGACCAACCTTCTGCCACTGAGCAAGAAGAGTTTTGTCCATGTCGTTCCAGTTCATATCACTTCTGAGTGCGTGACCCGATCCGCCGTAACCGTCAAATGCAACGCCGGGATAGAGCGGACGGTTGGTTTCGTCACCGTAGAAAATCTGAACTCCGCCCGGGAGAAGGAGGAATGCAGCCGCATTGTAAAGCATTGTGTTCTCATCGCCACGGGTAAGTGTTTCATCGTGTGATGACATAAATGAAAGAACGTTAAAGCCTTCCTTTGTGTTGATCTTGTCTGCATAGCCCTGATATGTGTTTGCAACACTACCGCTTGCAAGAGCACCGCCGCCTGTAACTGCGAAGTTAATCATTGAGTCGAAGCCGCCCTCGGAATAGTATGTGTCGTAGCCTACACCGTGATCCCAATGCTCGCCTGTCATCCAGAAATCTTCTTTCCAGTCAGCACCTGCTTTGCCCTTGTTGTTGGATCTCCACTCTCTGAGAGCAGAAACACAAGCCTGCTTGAGCTGGTTCCAAGAAGCCTTATCAACATGCTTTGCAGTATCGCAACGGAAACCGTCAACACCGTACTCCTTAACCCACTCTGAAAGCCAGGTTGAAAGGTAGCCTGTTACTGTGTTTTTGTCACCGTATTTTGCGACCTTCTGATCATATGTACCTTCCTGCTTCCACTTTGTTTCGAGGATCGGAGGAATTGTAACATCCTTTGTCTGCTCTGTTCTGAAGTCGGGAAGTCCGCTGAGTGACATTGTAAGATCACCGCCGGCACCCTCTGTATATCCGGGAAGACCGCTGCGGATCCAGTCATTGCTCCACCATTTGCCCCAGTCTTCTGCTGATGTTTTATAGTCAATGTGGTCGTTTACTTCACCTACATCTGCGAGCTTGTATTTGAAGTCTAACGCACCGTCAAGGAGAGTACCGAAGCCGAACTGCTCCATATCTGCAACGGTGTTGTAGCCTGTGTGGTTCATTACGATATCCATGATAACTCTGATACCGTGCTCATGCGCTGTGTCAACGAGAGTTTTGAACTCCTCTTTTGTACCGAAGTTTGCATCGGTTTCGGTATAGTCAAGAACATAGTAGCCGTGATATGAGTAGTGAGCAAAGCCCTTACCTGAATCACAATAGCCGTGAGTCTGCTCATACGGAGCTGAAATCCAAATTGCGTTTACACCGAGGTTATCAAAATAACCCTCTTCAATTGACTGAGTAACACCTGCAAAGTCGCCGCCGTGGAATGTACCGGGGTTTGTATCCCAGCCGTCAAGCGGTTTGCCGTCCTTGTCAAGTGTTCTGCCGTATGAATGGTCATTTGCGGTGTTTCCGTTCTTAAAACGGTCGGTAAGCAGGAAATACACATTGGCATTATCCCATGTAAAGCCGTCATCTTCAACAAGTGAACCTGCGGCAGTTGATGATGCAGATGTGCTGCTGTCATCAGAAACTGTTGCAGCACTTACCGAACCAAATGCTACGGAAGCACCGGGGAGAGCCATACAAAGTGTCAATACGGCACTGAGTGCTCTCTTCATACTTCTTTTTTTCATTGTTTGATTACTCCTTTCAAAGCTTTTAAAACGTAGGGTCAAACATCCCTAGACAATTTGATTTTATCACAAAACTCTCACAAAAACTACACATAATCCTTTTATTTTGTAAAAATAGCAAGTTACACAATCTTTGCACTGGAATTTTATGCAAAATTACCCTTGTCGCTCTTCTGTTTTTATTTATAAAGACAGTTTCAATTGCCCCCCTGCCGAAATTTACATAAATACGGTCGGGAATAATAAGATTTGTACTTAACAAAACTTTATTCCCGACCGCAATTTTCGCTTTTTAATTTTTATCTTATCTGAGTCTTACATTCAAAAATCTGAGTTTAAAGGTTGAGCCGACGCCGAGTTTGGAATCTGCGGTAATATATCCGCCTGTTTTTTCAACAATTGATTTTGCAAGCGACAGACCTATGCCGACGCTTGACGGGGACGAATTTTGTGCCTTATAAAACCTCTCAAAAATGTGGGGCAAATCCTTCGGGCTGATTCCGCATCCGTTGTCGCTTATGATGATTTCCGAATACACGCTGTTCCTTTCGGCTGAAATTCTGACATAACCGCCGCCGTCGGTATGCTCAATGCAGTTCTTAACGATATTTGAAACCGCTTCGCAAATCCAGCGAAAATCGCAATTAAGATTAAAATCATTTTTGACGGTTTTTTCAATTCTCACATCACGACTATCGGCAAGAACCTCTGTGCGTGAAATGCACTCGTCAATAATTTTGTTCACCGACTCTTTTTTGAACTTCAATTCAACAGTTCCCGAATCAAGCATTGAGAGCGTGAGCAGACTTTTTACAAGGAAATTTATCGAATGGGCATTATGCGCTATATCCATAACAAAATCCCGTCTGATTTCAACGGGCATATCATCGTCATCAAGGATATTTTCGGTTGTAATCAAAATTGAAGTCAGCGGTGTTTTAAGCTGATGTGAAATGTCGGCAAGCGAATTTTTGAGGATTTCTTTCTCTCGCATTGAATTGTCGGCATACTCACGAAGCATTACCGTTGTTTTTTGAATCTCCTGCTTTAACAGTGACATATCGTCGTCGGTTGAGCCGTCAAGGTCGAGGTCGTACTCTCGGTTGTTGATTTTTTCAAGACACTTTACAATTTCAAGTCGCTGTCGCTTCTGCTTTTTACAGTATCTTATGAACACAACGCAGAGCAAAATTCCGAACACACAAACACCTGCGGTTGCAATCACAATTGTAATCGTTGCATAACTTCCGCTCTGAATGTCAACCCAGCCGCTGTCGGATTTTATTCCGTACTTTGCAAAGTCGCCTTTTATGACAGCAGTGTCGCTGTTCAAAATTTGAGCAAGCTCCTTTTCCGAAATGTCGGGATATTGTTCCCTAACCTTTTCGGCAACGGCAATTATCTTTTTGTCGTTGCTTTCACGAACAGCGTTAAAGCCTGCACCCACTCCCACCGCAGCAGCAATGCAGAAAAGTGCCGTTAAGACAAGCATTACAGTAACAAATTTTGATGTGCTTTTCATTATACCTCCAGCCTGTAACCAAGGCCCTTTACGGTTTTAATCATATCTGTATCAAGTTTTTTGCGAAGTCTTTTTATATAAACGGTCAGCGTGTTGTCTTCAACATAATTCCCCGACAAATCCCATATGCGTTCAAGAATTTGTTCACGGGTCAGCACCTTGCCGCTGTTTTTGGCAAGCATTGCAAACAGGCGGTACTCAAGCGCCGTAAGCACAACGGGATTGCCGTTTTTGCAAACCTGTTTTTTGTCAAAGTCAATGCTGATGTCGCCAAAATTCATAGCCATAGTTTTGTCGAGCTTTTTGGTGATTCGTTTAATTCTTGCGAGTAGTTCACGGCTTGAGAACGGTTTTGTTATGTAGTCCTCCGCTCCGAGGTCAAAGCCTTTGACAATGCTGTCCTCATCGTCAAGTGCGGTGAGAAAAATCACGGGAGTTTCGCACACTCTTTTTATCTCGTCACAAAGTTCAAAACCGTTGCCGTCGGGGAGCGACACATCAACAATAAAAAGGTCAAAGTCACCGCCGAGAGAGTTAAGGGTTGATTCGGCATTTTCGCACAACGCAACCTCAAAGCCGTTTTGTTCAAGAGTGTAAACAAGTCCTTTTGAAATTGCACGGTTGTCCTCAATAAGAAGAATTTTCACAACAAGTCCTCCAAAATGAAATTCGGGCGGATTAAATCAATAATCCGCCCGTCAGCAATGAAAACATACAAAATATTGTGGTATCTGTTGTTACAACTACATTATAACAGAGTGTAAAACTATTGTCAACAAATTTCAACAAAATAGAGTCTGTTGGCTGAATATGACGCTCAGATATTGTCATTTCTGATTGTTTCAATAATATTTTGCTTGTTAACCTTTGAAATTGAGTATTTCATAATCAGCCATACTGCAACAAACACAACCGCAATGCTAATCAAAATCGCTTTCCACGGGAATACAAAGCTCATTGGAACATTTCCGATTGAAAATGCGGAGAAGATTGCAAATACACCGAGAACGCCGAGAGGAATACCGATAAGCAAAGATTTTATGCCGTACATAAGGCTTTCAAGGCGAATCATACGGTTAAATTCTTTCTTTGTCATACCGATAGATTTAAGCGACGCAAATTCCTTGCTCCTCAACTGCATATTGGTTGAAATCGTATTGAAGATATTCGTCATTCCGATGAGCGAGATAACGCCGATGAAGCCGTAAACAAATATTCCGACAATCAGCATAACGGCATTGAACTGTCTTACAATTTCTTCATAGTCATAAATGTAAATGCTGTCGTCCACACCTTCCATAGACTCAATACGTTTTGTAAGCGAAGCGTGGTCTGATGTATTGGCGTAGAGGGTAATATAGCATTCGTGTTCGCCAAGCTGAGGTGAGATTACACCCTGTTCACCGATTATCAATCCCTGACCGAAAATTGTTCCTTCGCCGATTACAGAATCAGCCGACTTTGGAATTTCATCAAACACTGACGAAACCTTTAATTTGCCTGCTATCAGCTCATTTCCGTTATCATCATTTCCGTAAACGATAAACTTTGTCGGGGCGTCTTTGCCGTACAGCGGTACAGGCTCATCATAACTCCGGCTGTCCTCGTCGTTATCGGGCGTCACCTTTGAATACGCAAGTACACCGCCCTTAACCTTGTTGTAATCAAGTTTTAATTCCCTGCAAATCTGAACAAAAGTATCGTGTTCAAACTCAAGAAATTCCACGCTGAATGACTTTGTACCGTCAGCATTGTCATAAAGGAAATTTTCTCCGCATTCGTTAACAGGCACATCTGCCGACACATGACCGTACTGTAAACCGACTGTCAGATAATTTTCAATTTCAGGCATTTTTTCAATTGTCTGAGCCTGTTTTGTATCAATTCCGGAAACCATATAGCTGTAGTCTGTTTTGCCGTAGTAATGCTCTGTATATGTCATTCCATAGTCCATAAATGCCGAAACTGCAATGAACATTGCAACGCTTACAACGATTGAAATAACCGTTGTGCGATACTTTTTCCTACTGCGTTTAAGGCTCTTTGAGGCGATTTCACCGCCTACACCAAAGAGTTTTTTGGTAAGCTTAGATGTGCGGTACGGTTTGTTATTCTTTACCTTGATATCCTTGTTGCCTCTGATTGCAACAAGCGGTGGGATTCTTGACGCACGCAGTGCAATGAAGAATGATGAACAGAATATAGTAACAGCCGAAAGAACGATTGCACAAATAATCGGAATTGTCGGAGTTACAAATACAAATGTTGCACCGCTCAGCATATCACTGAGAACGCTGTTGAGTATTGTAATAAGAATTGCGTTTACACCGAGTCCGAGAAGTATGCCGAGAGGGATACCGATTAAGCCGAGAATGAAGCCCTCAAAAATCACATTTCTGCGGATTTGCCTTTTGGTTGCACCGACTGATGCAAGCATACCGTACATACTCGTTTTCTCGGTAATTGAAATTGCAAAGCTGTTGCGGATTACAAACACGCTTGCAAGCATTACTATAATAATGATAATAACGGCAAGGCTGAAAATCACAGTATTTGTTGCCTCATTTGAACCGTAGCCTTTCATACTGAGGAGTATGGAATTGAATTCGTATGCATTTATTCCAGAGGTCTGCTGATCTTCGGGTGAAATTTCATCGCTGATTACATTACTCATATCATCAGCTTTAAAGCCTAAAATATCCGCTGTATTTTGAAGATAATTGCTTTCGCTCTGAGGAGTATAGGCGATATACAGCTTATTCATATGCTTTGTTTTGATTGCCTCGACAGGAGCTTTTTCATCAGACACGGTATATATCATAGAAAGATTTGACGGATCATAGAGTTCGCTCGTTTTCGGTCTTTCAATAATACCCGTTACGGTATAGGTTCTTTTTACCGTGTCAATAATGCTGCACTTATTAAAATCTTTTTGCAACAAATTATGAATGCCTTCCTCATCGAGGACATTGCCGTCTTTGTCGGTAAGAACACCGACATCAAGTGTGATTTTGTCACCGACTTTCACATTTTTTCCGTCCTGTGTTTTAAACGATTTTGTAACAACAGCCTCACCCGAATTTGTGGGGAACTTGCCCTTTATAAGGTCTATCTTAAAACAGTTGCCGTAGGTATTTTCGCTCATGGCAAGAATGCTGTAATCGCAGATTTCGCCGTCAGCATTTTTTGTCCTGGCATATCCGAGCCTTTCTTTATAGAAGGCATTTTCAACATTACGGTTCTGTCGGATTTTATCAATTTTTGCGGTGTCGATAATATCAAGTGCAACATCATAATTGCCCGACCAGGTTTTTTGACCGTCAATCATAGTCTGTCGTCCGCTGAGTGCCATTCCCGAAACTACCGTGATGAGTGCCGCCGAGAGCATAATGCCCACGATTGTAACAATTGTACGCACCTTGTTAAGCCGCAGGTTTTTAAGAGTAAGCTTGTTGAGAAGTTTCATAATCAACCCTCCTCAACGATTTTACCGTCGCTGATTGTTATGATTCTGTCTGCCTGTTTTGCAATGTCGAGGTTGTGCGTAATCATTATAACAGTCTGTCCGTAACTCTGATTGCACATTTTGAGAATACTCATAACCTCTTCGCTTGACTTTGAATCAAGGTTGCCTGTCGGTTCATCGGCAAGCACAAGAGACGGATTGTTAATGAGCGCTCTGGCAATAGATGTTCTCTGTTGCTGACCGCCCGAAAGCTGGTTTGGAAGGTGTTTTCTTCTTGCACGCAGTCCGAACGAATCAAGAATCATCTCAAGTCTTTCTCTGTCAACACCTCTGCCATCAAGGTCACAGGGGAGCGTGATGTTTTCTTCAACAGTCAGAATCGGGATAAGATTGTAGAACTGATAGACAATGCCCACCTGTCTGCGGCGGAATACGGCAAGCTTGTCGTCATTCATTTTGCTTATATCGTTGCCGTCAACAAAAATTTTTCCGCTTGTGGGACGGTCAACACCGCCGATAAGATGAAGAAGAGTTGACTTGCCACTGCCGCTTGCACCGACAATGGCAACAAATTCGCCCTTTTCAACCGAGAACGAAACATCGTCAACCGCATGGACAAGGTTTTCACCGCTTCCGTAGGTTTTTGTAAGATTTTCAACTTTCAGAATTTCCATAAAATATACCTCCAAATTCATTTTACACCCATATTATAGTGACGCAAAATGACTGTAAAGTGACCCCACACAAATAAGAAATAGCTTTCATATAAACAAAACGGTCGGGAAACAATGTTTTGCGTTGTGCAAACCTGCTACCCGACCATAATTTTCAATTTTTAATTTAAAGAGTTCCGCTCGAGAATCTTAATTCTCGCACTGATGATACTGTCTTCACGAATTGGGAACGGCGGCACGCCGTGCGGCAAAACAAGCCCATCCGTTGTCAAGATGTTCTTCGATGATGTCAAAATACTGACTTACGGATGCCTTGACTTCTTCGGCACGAGTGTCGATGATACCGCTCATAATGTAAACGGCATCGTCCTTCATAAAGTTCTTAATGCCCTTTGAGAGAAACATAATCGCATCGGCAACAATATTGGCAAGAACAATGTCATACTTGCCCTCAACCTTGTCGGTAAAGCTGCCGCAGATAGCCGTAAAGCGGTCAGCAACGCCGTTAATTTCTGCGTTTTCAGCCGCAGTTCTCACCGCAGTTTCGTCAATGTCAACACCGACGGCACGGTCTGCACCCAAAAGCAATGTTGCAATACCGAGGATACCGCTGCCGCAGCCCACATCAAGAACAGAATCGCCCTCTTTAAGGTACTTTTCGCACATTTCAAGGCAAAGCCTTGTGGTTTCGTGACCGCCCGTGCCGAACGCAAGGCCCGGATCAATGTTGAGAACCTTGCGGTTGCCGGCATCGTAATCATCTCGCCAGCTCGGACGGATAAGAAGTTTTTCACCGACTTCAATCGGGTTGAAATATTTCTTCCAGTTGTTTCTCCAATCCTCTTCAAGGCAGTCAAGAAGTTCAATTGAATGCTTTATACCCTCCGCATGGTAGCGTTCCGAAAGGAATGCAACCGCCTCTGACGGCGAAACATCGGGTTCAAGATAAATGTGAACAAAAGCCTTGTTTCTGTCCTTTGCAAGCAAATCCTCGTCAATAAGGTCAATATGGGCAATGTCCTCAACCTCTTGCTCAAGGTTTGTGTAATCTTCAATATAGATGCCGTAGGGAACTACGACATTTGCAATATCACTTGCTCTGTCAATATCCTTTGCGTCAACGGATATTTTTATTTCTGTCCAGGATTCCATTTTAACCTCTGATTCACGGGCATTTTATGCCGATATTTTTGTTTGTAATGTAGTGGCAGATAATATCCACCACTACGAAATTGTGCAAATAATAACAATACTGCTTATCTTCACGAATTTGGAGCGGCGGCACGCCGTATAAAAAATTTGTGGGGACAAATGCCCCACAAATCTTATTTATTCTGTGTTACTCGTTGAACATCTTCTTGATTTTATCAAAGAAGTTTCTGCGTTTTGCGTAGTTCTTGTCGCCTGTTGCGCCGTCAAGCTGTTTGATAAGCTCTTTCTGCTTGCCGTTAAGATTCTTCGGAACTTCAACGGTAACTCTTACATACTGGTCGCCTCTGCCTCTGCCGCCGAGTCGCTGAATACCCTTGCCCTTGAGTCTGAAAACATCACCCGGCTGTGTACCCTCACGAACCGTGTAGGAAACCTTGCCGTCAAGAGTAGGAACGACAACATCTGCGCCGAGAGCAGCCTGTGTAAAGGTTATCGGAACTTCGCACCACACATCGTCACCTCTGCGTTCAAAAACAGGGTGCGGACGAACATTTACATAAACATGAAGGTCGCCTGCAGGACCGCCGTTTGTGCCTGAGTTACCTCTGCCGCTTACATTAAGAATCTGCTGATCCTTGATACCTGCCGGAATCGTTACATCAACGGTCTTGTTCTTGCGCTGTTTGCCCGAACCGCCGCACTTTTTACAGGGATTGTCAACAATCTTACCTCTGCCGTGACAGGCATCACAGGTACGCTGAGTCTGGACAACACCGAAAGGTGTTCTCTGGTTGATTGTTACCCTGCCCGAACCGCCGCATGACGAACAGGTCTTGGGGCTTGTGCCGGGCTGAGCGCCTGTTCCGTGACAGTCATCACAGGTTGTTACGCATGAATAGTTGATTGTCTGCTTGCATCCCTTTGCCGCCTCTTCAAATGAAATGTAAACCGTAGTTTCAATATCACTGCCACGCATAGGAGCGTTTGCATTGTTGGAGCGTCTGCCGCCGAATCCGCCGAAAAAGCTTGAGAAGATGTCGTCAATATCAATACCCTGACCGAACGGACTTCCTGCTCCGCCTGCACCTGCACCGTAGTTGGAATCAACGCCTGCGTGACCGAACTGGTCGTAACGAGCCTTTTTATCGGAATCGGAAAGAACCTCATAAGCCTCGTTTACTTCCTTGAATTTTTCCTCACATTCTTTATCGCCGGGATGCAAATCCGGGTGATATTTTTTGGCACAGGCTCTGTATGCCTTTTTTATTTCATCGTCGCTTGCGCCCTTTTGAACGCCAAGCACCTCGTAGTAGTCTCTTTTGTCTGCCATATTACTCTCACCTTTGTCAAAATACCGAAATCACGCAATATTGCAAGCCGGTTATCGTCTTATACAGCCAAAAGGAGCCGCCATATAACAGCTCCTTTGACTATATGTTATTCTAACATAAATTACTTGTTATCGTCAACATCGGTGAAATCAGCGTCATATACATTAGGATCTCCGCCGTTGTTGCCTGTAGGATTACCGCCGTTTGGCTGAGCACCGTTCATATCGGGAGCACCGCCCTGCGGAGCAGCCTGCTGATAAAGCTTAGCGGCAGCATCGTTAAGAGTCTTCTGGAGGTCTTCCTTAGCTGTGCCGATGAGTGCGGCATCGTCCTTTGAGATAGCCTCTTTAAGAGCTGCAACCTTTGTGTTGATTGCGTTCTTGTCAGCCTCGGGAATCTTGTCACCGCTTTCGCTGACGAGCTTTTCTGCCTGATAAACAATGTTTTCAGCTTCGTTCTTAGCGTCAACTGCCTCACGGCGCTTTTTGTCTTCTGCGGCAAACTGTTCAGCTTCCTTAACAGCCTTATCGATATCTTCCTTGCTCATTGAAGTTGAGTTACTGATTGTAATCTTCTGCTCTTTGCCTGTACCGAGGTCTTTTGCAGATACATTAACGATACCGTTGGCATCAATATCAAATGTTACTTCAATCTGCGGAATACCACGCATTGCAGGAGCAATGCCTGTGAGAGCGAAAAGACCGAGCTGCTTGTTGTCACGGGCAAATTCACGCTCACCCTGAAGAACATTGATTTCAACCTGTGTCTGATTATCAGCGGCAGTTGAGAAAATCTGGCTCTTCTTTGTTGGGATTGTTGTGTTTCTGTCGATAATCTTTGTCATAACACCGCCCATTGTTTCAACACCGAGTGAAAGCGGAGTTACATCGAGGAGGAGAAGACCTTCAACTTCACCGCCGAGTACGCCTGCCTGAATAGCGGCACCGATAGCAACACATTCATCAGGGTTGATGCCCTTGAACGGCTCTTTGCCGATGAGCTTCTTAACAGCGTCCTGAACAGCAGGGATTCTGGAAGAACCGCCAACCATAAGAACCTTGTCAATCTGACCGATCTGAAGACCTGAATCCTGAAGAGCCGATCTTACAGGACCCATTGTAGCTTCTACGAGGTCTGATGTGAGTTCGTCAAACTTTGCTCTTGTAAGAGTAAGGTCAAGGTGCTTAGGACCTGTCTGGTCTGCTGTGATAAACGGGAGGTTGATGTTAGAGGTTGTAACACCTGAAAGTTCAATCTTTGACTTCTCGGCAGCCTCTTTTAATCTCTGCATTGCAACCTTATCCTGTGAAAGGTCAATGCCTGTTTCTGTCTTGAATGATGCAACCATCCAGTCGATGATTCTCTTATCGAAGTCATCACCGCCGAGACGGTTGTTACCTGCTGTTGCAAGTACTTCCTGAACACCGTCGCCCATTTCGATGATAGATACATCGAATGTACCGCCGCCGAGGTCATATACCATAACCTTCTGGTCTTTTTCCTTATCTACACCGTATGAAAGAGCGGCTGCTGTAGGCTCGTTGATAATTCTCTTAACATCAAGACCTGCAATCTTACCGGCATCCTTTGTAGCCTGACGCTGTGCGTCTGTGAAGTAAGCAGGAACTGTGATAACTGCCTGTGTAACTGTTTCACCGAGGTAAGCCTCTGCGTCCGATTTAAGCTTCTGAAGAATCATTGCCGAAATCTCCTGCGGTGTGTAGCTCTTGCCGTCAATTGTTACCTTGTGAGCAGTACCCATTTCTCTCTTGATTGATGCAACTGTTCTGTCAGGGTTTGTGATAGCCTGACGCTTGGCAACCTGACCGACCATTCTTTCGCCGTCTTTTGAAAAAGCAACAACAGACGGAGTTGTTCTTGCGCCTTCTGCGTTAGCGATAACTACAGGCTCGCCGCCTTCGATAACTGCTACGCATGAGTTTGTTGTACCTAAATCTATACCTATTGTCTTAGCCATGATAAATTCCTCCAATTGAATTTTTAATTGTTTTTGTTTGTGTGTTTTCTGCTGAATATTTATATATGAAATCAGTCACAGTTGGCAACCTGTACCATTGCGTGACGGATAATTTTGTCGCCGATTTTGTAACCTGTCTGATAAACGGCTGCGATTGTGTCGGCACCGAGGTTTTCGTCTTCAATCTTTGAAACCGCATTGTGCAGATTCGGATCAAACGCGTCGCCTGCTTTGCCGTAGGACTCAATCTTTAGCTTTTCAAAGCTCTTTGCAAGCTGATTTGAAATAAGCTCAATACCCTTGATGATGTCGGGATCGGCATCCTTCAGATTTGCAAGAGCAAGCGTTACACTGTCTGCAACGGGAAGAAGCTCGATACAAGCCTTTGAAGTTGCATCGTCATAGATTGAAAGCTTTTCGTTTGCCGTTCTTTTACGGTAATTGTCGTACTCGGCGGCAAGTCGCATATACTTATCCTTCTGTGCCGAAAGCTCATCTTCAAGAGCCTTGATTTTGTCTGCACTTTCATCCTTTGCAGGCTCTTCGGTATTTTCAGCCTTAGTTTCTTCTGCGACTGTTTCTTCGGAAACCTTTTTTTCTTCGGTTTTCTCGGATTTTTTCTTAGTCATCTTTATCCTCCTTCAAGGATTTTTATTTATCATATTTCTATCAGCTCATCAATGAGAGTGCTTACGCTGTCGGACACACATTCAAGAATTGAAATTGCTCTTGCGTAGTCCGTTCTCACGGGTGCTATCACCGCAAGCACACCTGACGGATTGCCGTCAAGTCGGTATCGTGCGGAGATTACCGCACTCCCTGCAAGCTCTGTTCTGCTGTTTTCGCCGCCTATGCTGACGGAGGTGTCAAGCGGAAGATTTTCAAGCATTTCCGCAAGGTCGTGTCTGTTGTTCAAAAACTCCATAACATTTCGTGCGTTAAGAAAATTGACATCGGACATAAACAACGGCTTTGTCACACCGCTGAGATAAACGCTGACTTCCTTTGCCGTTTCACAGGCCTCCATAATTGCCACAAGCACTCCGGGAGTAAACATTGAAAGCTCACCGAGCCTTGCCGCCGCTGTTTGAATGAACGGTCGGTTGACCGATGAAAGCTTCATTCCCGAAAAGATTTCGTTGAATGCCTTGTCAAACACGGTCAAAAGTTCGGGGTTCAAAAGGAAATCGCAACGAAACAGCTTTGTTTTTATGATTCCGTTTGAGGCAATCACAACAGCCATTGCCGTGTGCGAACCCGTCTGAACAAATCTTATTCTGTGGATTCTGCTTTCCTCACCCGAAGGTGTTGTTGTTACCGCCGTGCAGCCTGTCAGCCTTGAAATAACGCCGCTCGCCTCTTTGAGAATACTCTCGGGGGAATCTGCGCTTTTGTAAAGCTCGGACTCAACATATTCCCGTCCGCCTTGGGTTACGGGGGTAATTTTCATCAGATTGTCGATGTAGTATCTGTAGCCCTGCAGCGTTGGAATTCGTCCTGCCGAGGTGTGCGGCTGAACCAGGTAGCCTTTATTTGTAAGGTCTGCAAGGTCATTTCGCACCGTTGCCGATGAAACCTCAAGCCCCGTTTCGTTAATCAATGCTTTTGAACCAATCGGCTCGCCTGTGTTGATATAGCTTTCAATTACTGCCGATAATATTTTCTTTTTTCTTTCAGCCAGCTCCATACCGTTCACCTCATTTCGTGTCGGATTTTGCTGTTTTAGCACTCTCAATGGTTGAGTGCTAACTGCTATACTCATAATATAATACCAAAGTCAGTAAAAGTCAAGCGTTTTTGAAAAATTTTTTCGTTTTCAGAAAATCATCACATAACACGGTTTGACAATGCACAGCCGATACTCTATAATCTACTTAGCAATAATATAAGGGTGAATTTTATGGGCGAATTTCTTCAAAATATGTATGTATGGCTTTGGGCAGCTCTTGCCATTCTTATGGTTGTCATAGGAATCAAATACCGTCATGAACACCAAGGCTTGCTCGCTGTTTTGATGGCTTTGTTCTTTATCTTTATGACCGTGTGGTACGGTCTGCGAACCTTTGCAGGCTATCCGATGTTTGAGGGTACGCTGAATATAGTCTTCCGTTGCATCCTCGGCGGTTTTCTGATTGTGCTTGGATTGATATATTGGTTCACAAGAAAAAGAAAATAAGTAAACATTACACACAAAAGAATCGGACGGCAGAAATAAAAATTCTGCCGCCCGATTTTTTCAAATGAATAACAAATTTATTTTACCGTCAATCAACCGAAAGCATTTATATATATCATACATAACAGAAGGAACAGCCGTAAAATCGGCTCAGCCTAACACACAGCATACTGCGGCTGTACTTCACAGTCCGACTTTACGAACAGCGTGCAAGGTACTCGCCGATCAGGCAGTACAACTTGCAGTCGCCGATTTCTATTGCTCTTTCGAGGGTGTCGGTAAAATGTGTGACTTCTTCGGGAATGTCACAGTAGAGGTACTGCTCGTTCACGGCAAAATCCTCCGCCTCTCTCGACTGAACACACACTTCGTACATTCCGTTCGGGTGTTTATAGACCTCGTAACGAAACATTCTGTCATCTGTGTACATATCGTAAATCACATAGTCACGCATTTTATCACTTCCTCTCAAATGTATTATGTTGCAGATTGCAAACAGTATTTGGTTACTTCGTTTCTAAAAACTCCTGTACTCTTTCAAAAAGGTACGGCTGAATTGTAGGGTATGTCAAATTTTTTGGTATATCGTCAAAAAGATTAATCTTTTCAATTTCAAGCGGCGGCAGTTCTTCGAAACTGCGAATTTCCGCAAAATAGAGCATTCCGTAATCCGTGAACGAATAGATGCACACGGGACAGATCTCGAAATCCTTCGCCCCTGTTTCTTCCCAAAGTTCACGCTTTGCTGTTGTTTCAATATCTTCGCTGTCCTCACGGTGTCCGCCAGGAATTTCATATGTGGTGCGTTCTCTGTGCTTGCAGAAAACCCATTTTCCGTTGTATCTCGCACAAATAACGGCATATTTCAACGGCTTGTCTGTATTGATGTCATAAAATTCAACCTGCATATTTTCTCCTTTAATCAAAATATCTTACAAGCGAGATCACCTTGCCGAGCAAAGCGACTTCGTCAACTATAATCGGTTCAAAGTTATCGTTTTCAGGCTGAAGTCTGAAGTGACCGTTTTCTTTGTAAAAACGCTTTACGGTCGCCTCGTCACCGACAAGAGCAACAACGATTTCGCCGTTCTCCGCAACAGGTGTGCGGTGAACAATTAAAATATCGTCAGGAAAAATGCCTGCGTTAATCATACTTTCGCCCTGAACACGCAGAGCAAAAAGCTCTCTGCCCCTTTTTAAGCTGTCGGGAACAGGCACATAACATTCAATATTCTCAACGGCAAGAATCGGATAACCTGCCGCAACTCTGCCCAAAACAGGAACATCGGTGTTTTTCTCCATGCCGTTAATCTGAATACAACGGTTCACACCGTGTTCTCGTGAAATAAGACCTTTTTCTTCAAGTGCCTTGAGGTGGTGGTGAACGGTTGATGTTGAACTCAGTCCCGTTTCTTCGCAGATTTCACGAACTGACGGAACTCTGCCCTCGCCTGCACATTCCTTTAGATAATCGAAAATTTTCTGTTGGCTTTTGCTTAAAGGTTTCATATCGCAACGCCCCTTGTTTGTCTGTCTCTTATACACATCTGACGCTGCCGACGATATGCAGTGTGTAGAT
>ENA-OYVZ01000107-OYVZ01000107.1-human-gut-metagenome-genome-assembly--contig:-NODE-107-length-17954-cov-8.397564_pt1 | contig 17954 bp, 14 predicted proteins | sample MGYA00244162_ERZ653381 | MGnify/ENA primary metagenome ERZ653381 (study PRJEB26926, sample SAMN06165033) | human gut metagenome | biome: ENVO:00009003; feature: ENVO:2100002; material: ENVO:00002003...
GAGCGTCTCGTGGGCTCGGAGATGTGTATAAGAGACAGCTGGGACTGTCAGATAAGGGGGGATGATAAAAATTGTGACGGTTTCTGCGGAATGTTGGAGGCAATGCGGCGAAAAAAAGCTTGTGTTAGCACAGGGTTTTTATTATAATAAAAAAGAAGTGTCAAGATGCTGGTACCGCACGTTAAGATTTCGACAAGAAATCGGAAGGGTGAGGTCGGCGCCGTGCCGCTTCTGCCGTTTTACGACGCGACGCGGCACAAAAATTTTACCGGATGCAAAAGGTGAAAGAAGAATGGAAAAAAAGAAGAAAACAAGGTTCATTGTGGGGTGGCTGCTGATCACCGCGGCGTTCCTGGCCGGTTCTCTGCTTGTTCCCGGACACGGGAAGTCGGAGTCGGTGCAGGAGGCCATGCGTGACGCAGTGCTCCACGGGACGAACCGCATCAGCCTGTTCGGGCTGAAGGACGTGAACCCGGCGTACATATCCTCGCTGGTGGTGGTGGGCGCACTGCTGCTGGCGGCGATACTGCTGCGGGTGTTCGTCATCCCCCGGTTCAAGATGGTACCGGGAAAGCTGCAGATGGCGCTGGAGACGGCGGTAGGGCTGTTCGACGGGATGGCCAAGGGCAACAGCCCGCATCGCAACAAGTTCCTGGGCGCATACATCTTCGGCGCGGGCGTGTACATCTTCGTGGGAACGCTGTTTGAGCTGTTCGGCTTCCAGGCCATCACCACGGGCGGACACACCATCGCGCTGCCGGCCCCGCTGTCGGACGTGAACGCGGCTATCTCCCTGGGCTGCCTGTCCTACGGCGTGATCCTGGTGGGCGGCATCGTGGCCAACGGTGCAAAGGGCGCGGGCAAGGCCCTCAAGGATTTCTCCCTGCCCATCTCCATGAGCTTCCGTATGTTCGGTGCGCTGCTCAGCGGCCTGCTGGTGACGGAGCTGGTGTACTATTATGTGTCCCTGAGCTTCGTTGTGCCGGTGGTGGTGGGCGTGCTGTTCACGCTGCTCCACGCGCTGATCCAGGCCTACGTGCTGACCACGCTGACCTCCATGTTCTACGGAGAGACTACGGAAAAGCACGCACCCAAGCCCAAGAAAAACAAAAAAATCAAAGCTGAAACTGTAAATAACTGACGGAGGAAAGAGAAACCATGAAAAAGCTGTTCAATAAGAAGGCCTTTGCCCTGCTGCTGTGCCTGGTGCTGGCACTGACCGCCCTGCTCACCGTGACCGCGTTCGCCGATACCGCACCCGCCGACGGCACCGCCGCCCAGACCGAGGAAGCGGCCGACAGCGGCGTGAGCGCCAAGGCCATCGCTTCCGGTGTTGCCATCGGTGTGGCTGCCGCTGGCGGCGCCATCGGTATGGGTATGGCTATCGCCAAGTCCGCCGAGGGTATCGCCCGTCAGCCGGAGGCCGAGGGTAAGATCCGCACCACCATGATGCTGGGTCTGGTGTTCCTGGAAACGGCTATCATCTATGCCCTGCTGGTGGTCATCCTGATCATCTTCGTGCTGTAAGAAACGGGGAGAGACGCTATGAATATCCCTCTGAATATTGATTGGCAGCAGATATTGCTGCACTTCTTCAACTTCTCCATCCTGGTGGGCGGTCTGTATCTGCTGCTGTTCAAGCCGGTGAAGCGCTTTATGGAAAAGCGGGAGAAGCACTATGCGGATATGGAAGCCGCCGCCGTGGCCCGGGAGAAGGACACCGAGGCGCTGAAGGCCGCCATGGCCCAGCGGGAGGCGGACTTTGACGCCGTGCTGGAGGAGAAGCGTGCCGCCGCCGCCAAGGAGGCGGAGGCCTTTGCCCAGCAGCAGCGCGACGCGGCCAAGGCGCAGGCGGACAAGATCCTGTCCGATGCCAAGGACGCCGCCGAGAGCGAGCGCCAGAAGATCGTGGCCGAGGCCAACCGCGAGGCGGTGGCTATTGCCGAGGACGCCATGGAGAAGCTGATGGCCGCCCAGACGGCCCAGGCCTATGACGCCTTCGTGAATGCCGCGAAGGAGGAACAGAATGAACACTGATGCACGCCTGACGGCGAAACTGCTCAGCGCTTGTCCGCCGGACAGCGCGCAGAAAGAGAAGCTGGAGGATGTGCTGTCGAAAAAGTACGGCAAGGCCGTCGAGCTGGTCTGGCAGGAGGACCGCACCGCACAGGGCGGATTCCGCATTGAGCTGGGCAGCGAGGTCATCGACTGGACGGCGGAGGGCCGGCTGGAGCAGCTGAAGGAACGGCTGACCGGACTGAAGAGTGAGGGCTCCGTCATCCCCCTGATCCGGGACGCGGTGAAGAGCTGGGTGCCGGAGGTATGCGCCCGCGAGGTGGGCAGCGTACTGACCGTGGCGGACGGGATCGCCTATGTGGAGGGCCTGGAGGGCGCTACCTACGGCGAGATCCTGCTGTTTGAAGGCGGCATCCGGGGCATGGTGCAGGAGCTGCGCTCCGGCCGTATCGGCTGCATCCTGTTCGGCCGCGTGGAGGAGGTCAGCGAGGGCACGGCGGTGTACCGCACCGGCAAGACCGCCGGTATCGGCGTGTCCGACGGTATGATCGGCCGCGTGGTGGACGCCCTGGGCGCGCCCATCGACGGCGGCGGAGACATCCCCGTGGACGAATACCGCATGATCGAGAGCCCGGCACCCGGCATTATTGACCGCCAGCCGGTGAATACCCCCATGCAGACGGGCATTCTGTCCATCGACTCCATGTTCCCCATCGGTCGGGGCCAGCGTGAGCTGATCATCGGCGACCGCCAGACCGGCAAGACCGCTATCGCCATCGACACCATCCTGAACCAGAAGGGGAAGGATATGATCTGCATCTACGTGGCCATCGGCCAGAAGGCCAGCTCCGTGGCGCAGATCGCCGAGCTGCTGCGGAAGCACGACGCCATGCGCTACACCATCGTCGTGTGCGCCGGCGCGGGCGAGTCCGCGTCCATGCAGTACATCGCGCCCTATGCCGGCGCGGCCATCGGCGAATATTTCATGAACAAGGGCAAGGACGTGCTGATCGTGTACGACGATCTGAGCAAGCACGCCATCGCTTACCGTGCGCTGAGCCTGCTGCTGGGGCGGTCCCCCGGACGCGAGGCGTATCCCGGCGACGTGTTCTATCTGCACTCCCGTCTGCTGGAGCGCGCGGCGCGGCTCAGCGACGAGCGCGGCGGCGGCAGCATGACCGCCCTGCCCATCGTGGAGACCCAGGCGGGCGACGTGTCGGCCTATATCCCCACCAACATCATCTCCATCACCGACGGTCAGATCTTTCTGGAGAGCAGCTTGTTCTTCTCCGGCCACCGGCCGGCGGTGAACGTGGGTCTGTCCGTGTCCCGTGTGGGCGGCGCGGCCCAGACCAAGGCTATGAAGAAGGCCGTGGGCACCCTGCGTCTGGACCTGGCCCAGTACCGCGAGATGGAGGTGTTCACCCAGTTCTCCAGCGACCTGGACGAGGAGACGAAGAGCCAGCTGGCCTACGGCCAGAGCCTGATGTATATCCTGCGGCAGGGGCGCAGCGCCCCGCTGAGCCAGGGACAGCAGATCGTCACGCTGGTGACGGCCATGGCGCACCTCTATCAGCAGGTGCCGGTGGCCCAGGTGTGCGCCCTGCGGGACTTCCTGCTGGGCGAGTTCGCCGCGCAGCGGCAGAGCCTGATGCTACAGCTGGAGCAGGGCGCGGCGCTGGACGACGAGCTGCGTGGCCAGATCAACGACTTTGCCAGGACCGCGCTGGAGAAATTCAAGCGCACGGGCGGGCGGTGAGCGCATGGCCAGCACCAGTGAGATCCGCCGGCGCATCGGAGGCGTACGGCAGACCCAGAAGATCACCCACGCCATGTATCTGATCTCCCAGGCGAAGCTGCGGAAGGCCAAACAGGATCTGGACAACACACGGCCTTATTTCCAGGCATTGCAGACGGAGATCGGCCGCGTGTTCAACGCGGACAGCACCATAGAGAGCCGGTATGTGGATCCGGTGGATCCCAACGCCAAGCCCCTGCCCGGCGTGCCGGCGTGCCTGCTGATCACGGCGGACAAGGGACTGGCCGGCGCGTACAACCAGAACGCCATCCGGCAGGCGCAGCAGCTGTTGACCGCCCACAGCGACGCGGCGTTGTATGTGGTGGGCGAGTACGGCCGGCGCTGGTTTGCCCAGCGGGGGATCGCCATCGAGGAGAGCTTTCACTACACGGCGCAGAACCCTACGCTGGACCGGGCGCGGCACATCGCGGAGCTGCTGCTGGAACGGTTCGACGCGGGAGAGATCAGCGCGGTATGGGTCATCTATACCGACATGAAGAACGGCCTGGAGGCTGTGGTGCGGCAGGAGAGGATCCTGCCGATGCACCGGGAGCACTTTCACGCCGCCGCGGCGGCTGCCGCCGGGGATAAGGCGTATGAGTTCGTGCCGTCCGCAGGGGCGGTGCTGGACAACGCCGCCCGCAGCTGCCTGACCGGCTATATTTACAGCGCGCTGGTGGACAGCTTCTGCAGCGAGCAGAGCGCCCGCATGACCGCCATGAACGCGGCGGATCAGAACGCGGAGGAGCTGCTGAAGGACCTGTCCGTCCAGTACAACCGGGCGCGCCAGGCCGCCATCACCCAGGAGATCACCGAGGTCTCCGCCGGTGAGCGCGCCCAGCGCAGCAAGAAAGAAAAGGAGGGCTGACCTCAATGAAACAAGGTACTATCACGGGCATTTCCGGCCCTGTTATCGACGTGCGCTTCCCGGAGGGGAGCCTGCCCGCCATCAATGAGGCCTTGACCGTGGAGGCGAACGGTCAGCGCTATACCATGGAGGTGGAGCAGCACCTGGAGAACAAGACCGTACGCTGCGTGATGATGGCAGGCAGCGACGGGCTTGCCCGCGGGCTGACCGTCACCGCCACAGGACACGGTATCCGGGTGCCGGTGGGTGAGAAGACGCTGGGACGTATGTTCAACGTGCTGGGCGATCCCATCGACGGCGAACCGCCGGTGGACGAGAGCGCGCCCCGGTGGGAGATCCACCGCGCCGCACCGACCTTCGCCGAGCAGATGCCCGCCGCGGATATTCTGGAGACGGGCATCAAGGTCATCGACCTGATCGAGCCGTATCCAAAGGGCGGCAAGATCGGTCTGTTCGGCGGCGCCGGCGTGGGCAAGACCGTGCTGATCCAAGAGCTGATCCACAATGTGGCCATGGAGCACGGCGGCTATTCTATCTTCACCGGCGTGGGCGAGCGCAGCCGCGAGGGCAACGACCTGTGGGGCGAGATGCGGGAAAGCGGCGTGTCCGACAAGACGGCGCTGGTTTTCGGGCAGATGAACGAGTCCCCCGGCGTGCGTATGCGCGTGGCGCTGTCGGGACTGACCATGGCGGAGTACTTCCGCGACCAGGAGCACAAGGACGTGCTGCTGTTTATCGACAATATTTTCCGTTTTGTCCAGGCGGGCAGCGAGGTTTCCACGCTGCTGGGACGTATGCCCTCCGCCGTGGGCTATCAGCCCACGCTGGCGGGGGAGATGGGCGCACTGCAGGAGCGCATCACCTCCACCAAGAACGGGTCTGTTACCTCTGTGCAGGCGGTGTATGTGCCCGCGGACGACCTGACCGACCCGGCGCCGGCCACCACGTTCTCCCATCTGGACGCTACCACGGTGCTGAGCCGTAAGATCGCGGAGCAGGGCATCTATCCCGCTGTGGACCCGCTGGAGTCCACCTCCCGCATTCTGGAGCCCGACATCGTGGGCGAGGAGCACTACAACATCGCCCGGGCGGTGCAGTCCACGCTGCAGAAGTATCGGGAGCTGCAGGATATCATCGCCATTCTGGGTATGGAAGAGCTCAGCGACGAGGACAAGAAGACCGTGGCGCGGGCGCGCCGTATCCAGCGGTTCCTGTCCCAGCCCTTCTATGTGGCGGAGAAGTTCAGCGGCGCACCCGGTGTATTCGTGCCCCTGCACGAGACGCTGCGGGGCTTTAAGGAGATATTGTCCGGCGCGATGGACGAGTATCCCGAGGCGGCGTTTTTCAACGCGGGCACCATTGATGACGTGAAGCGCAAGGCCGAGGAGCTGAAGAAAGGCGGTATGTGATGGCGGCCGTGTTCCAACTGGACGTGCTGGCGGCCAGCGTGCCTTTCTTTCAGGGCAAGTGCGTGTCGGCGGTCATCCCCGTGACGGACGGCGAGTACGGTGTGCTGGCCGGCCACAGCAACGCTGTGGGCGCGGTGTGCGCCGGCGAGCTGCGGTTCGAGACAGAGAACGGCGAGCACCGCCGGGCGGCGGTGGCGCCGGGGCTGTTCAAGATCGACGGGGACCGGGTGCTTCTGCTGCTGGACGCGGCGGAGTGGCCGGAGGATATCGACGTGAACCGCGCGCTCCGGGCCCGCCGGGAGGCGGAGGAGGAGCTGCGGCAGAAGCGCAGCATGGCTGAGTACCAGCTGGCCCAGGGCAACCTGGCCCGTGCGCTGAACCGACTGCGGATCAGCGGAAGAATGTAATAAAAAAGAGACCGCAAGGGCGACTCCTCATAAGGACATCTTGAAAACACCAGATTAAACCGATTGAGAGAATCTCTTGGTGTCGACCAAACGGGAATAGCCATCAACCATTTCATCGTGGTTGGTGGCTATTCCTGTTTAAAGGTATATTCATGTTGAAATCCGAACCGGAATCTTTGTAAAATTCCCTACCGCTCTTTAACCAGAAACAATGGGTAACCGCATGCCTAACCGGGAGAGCAGTTCGTTGGTAATCGTCCCACAGCATGCAGCCAGTTCCTCTGCCCGAATCACCTGACCGCCATCCCGGCCGATAATAGTCACTGTATCGCCAGGAGCGACCTCCGAAAGATCGCTGACGTCCACCAGCAACTGGTCCATGCACATCCACCCCACCATAGGACAACGCCGGCCCTGAATCAGCACCTGGCCGCCCCGCTGAGGCAGATCCCGGGGCAGACCGTCCGCGTAGCCGATGGTGACCACCGCCAGTTTGGTTTCTTGCTCTGCCTGAAAGACCCGCCCGTACCCGGCGCTCTCTCCGGCTTGCACAGTGCGGATACTGGCCACTCTGGCCCGGAGAGACAGAACCGGCCGCAGGTCAAGGCTTCGCTGAACAGGCGCATCATCGCTTCGAACTCCATAGAGTGCGATTCCAGCCCGGACATAGTCACAGGGCTGAGCTGGGAGGTTCCAAAGTCCATAGCTGGACTGGATATGAACTTTGCCGGGATCATATCCGGCAGTTCGGAGCCAGGCCACCGTATCATAGAACAAGGTCAGCTGCTCTTGGGTGTAGGCAACATCTTCGGCTTCCAGGCTGTCCGAGACGTATAGATGAGAAAAGACACCGTCCACTACCAGGTTTGGAAGCCGGAATGCCTCCAGGATCTCCTTCCGGTTTTCCGCCAGGATGCCCAGCCGGTGCATCCCCGTGTCCAGGGCCAGATGGACATGGACACGCCGCCCTCTGGCTGCCAAGGCCCGCCCGTGGTCAATATCCGCCACCGTCTGGGTCAGATGCCATCGTGTCAAGAGCGGAGCTTCCTCCGGGGAGGTATAACCTAAGATCAAGATCGTCCCCCGGATGCCCGCCTTTCGCAGAGCAATCCCCTCGGCCAGGCAGGCCACGGCAAAGGCCCGGACGCCCGCTCGCTGTAAGGTGCGGGCGGTCACTGCCCCGCCGTGACCGTAGGCCTCCGCCTTTACCACCGCCATCAGCTCTGTCCCCGGGGCCAATGTGTTCCGCAGCACCTGGGCGTTGTGCCCAAGGGCCGCCAGATCCACCTCCCGCCAGGCCCGAGCGGTGGGGCTGGGCTTCTTTTGAAGCCTCAGCAGGCAAAGGGCGGAGAGCAGCGCACTGAGCGCCAGCACCACAATAAAATGGAGAACACTGTTTTCAATGAGCATTTCTCCCAGTCCCAGTAGCTTTGCCGCTCCCCGGACCAGTACGATGCAGAGGGGATGGAGCACATACATGGCTGTGGAAAATTCCCGGACTTTCCTGGACTCGCCCTTGTTTCCGCCCAGCAGCAGAGAAAAAAGGCATACTATGCACAGGGGGAGGGCGAGGTACATGCTGTCGTGGCGCTGGACATCCATGCGATGGAGCCACAGCCCCTCGGCGCTCATGGCTGCCAGAGAGAGGAAGAAGCCCGCCAGAGACAGCTTTTGGCTCCACCGCCTTCCGGCGGCCCCAAGCAGAAGGAACAGTGGCGCGAAGAACAGGCCATTGCGGGTATAGCCGCACAGTGTAAAAATGCCGTCGTAAAGGGTCCGAAGCAGCGGGATCTGGGAAACCAGTCCATAGTAACTGTCCCCGCCCAGACCGATGAGATAGAGTAGCGCCGCCACAGGCAGAGCCACCCGCAGGCCCAGCCGGCTGAGCCACCGGGCGATGACGATGCCCAGAATGGTCGCCGGGAAATACCACAGGTGGTAGAAGGTGCCGTCCACCAGCAGTTTCCGCAAAACATCCGCCGGACCGGTGAAGCTGCCGGCATAGAGATTCACTGGCAGATACAAAAGGATGCAGACGCCGTAGAGCAGGCAGAGCTTTTTCAGCTGCCGCCCCACACCAGCCCAGTGATTCCGGCTCAGAAAGTACCCAGTGGTCATCAGAAAGAATGGGACTGCCACCTGGGCCAGTACCCGGGTAAGCCAGAAATCAGCCATGGCAGACACATCCGCCAGGGGCGAGGTGTGGTTCATCACCACCAGCAGGACTGCCGCCAGACGAAAGAGGTCCAAAGTCGGGACGGTTTTCTTAGCCGTTCTCATGGGTATCCCCCCACCATGTCAGGATAAATCCCTCCACATTGTCGCCGGATATCTGGCAGCAGCCCTCCGGCACTTCCACCTCTGTGACGGCTCCGGCGGCGGGCACATAGAACACCTGGGCCATGCGGCCGTTTTCCAGAGCGACGCTCCGGGGACCCTGCCGCAAAAAGTCCCGGTACTCCTCCAGACACAGCCCGTTGGTTTCCATCAGCTGGGCGTGGGGCGCCCCCACATAGCGGAAGTGCCACGGCTCAGCCGAGATCCCGGTGACTTCCTCCTTGCCCCGCTGGTAGCGTTCGATAAAGCCGTACCGGGCCGCCAGACGCCTAAATCTTCCGCAGACGCCGTCGTAGGGAAAGGCAGGCCGGATGAAGTCGATGTATCCGGCAGCCTTTCCCAGGTCGATGGCGAGGCCGGTCTGATGCTCACTGCATCCTGGAAGGGCCACATACTGGCGGGTAAATGTCTCCCCATGCTCCGCCATGGAGTCGTCCCAGATCCGCTGCTGTTCCTGCTGGCTCCGCCAGCCGGACACCGGCACGATCTCCCGCTGTCCCCCCGCCTTTTGGATACAGGCAGACAGTAGCTGCCGTGCCCGGCTTTCAAGAAGAATGTCGGGGTGGTGCGGGTCCACCGAGGTCAGCGCAGATCGCTCTTTTTCATGCAGGGGATGCGCCCGGTTGACCAGGACCAGCGGCCCCTGAAAAATCTGCTCCCGGGGAATCGACACGGTTCTCATCCCGCCACCCCCAACTCGATCAGGCGGGTCACCAGCTCCCCAAAGGAAATGCCGATGCCCTGCATCATGCTGGGGTAGCGGCTGTGGGCGGTGAAGCCGGGGATGGTGTTAACCTCATTGAAGACAATCTCCCCATCCGGGGTGAGGAACAGATCCACCCGGGCGAATACCCGGCAGTCCAGGGCACGGTAAATGGTTTTTGCCGCTGCCTGGATCTCTGCCGCCTTCTCCGGCGGGATGCGGGCGGGACAGTGGATGGCGGAGGTCTTTAAGGTGTACTTCTCCTCATAGTTGAAAAAGCCCTCCGACAGCGCAATCTCGTCCACCAGACCCACGGTCAGTTCCTCGTTGCCCATGACCGCGCAGCCCACCTCAAAGCCGGGGATCGTCTCCTCCAGGATCACGGCGCTGTCGTGGCGGAAGGCCTCCTCCATGGCGGCGGGCAGCTCTTCCGGCCCGGAGACTTTGGTGATACCGAAGGAGGAACCGGCCCGGACCGGCTTGACAAACACCGGGTATCCCAGTTCCTCCGCTGCCTGGGCGATCCGGCTGAAATCATCGCTGGAATGAAAGACGTGGCTCCGGGGGACCCGGATGCCGGCCAGGGCCGCCAGCTGGTGGGCCCGGTCCTTGTCCATGCACAAGGCGCTGGACAATGTCCCGCAGCCGATGACCGGGACCCCGGCCAGTTCAAAGAGTCCCTGTACCGTACCGTCCTCGCCGTTCTTGCCGTGGAGGACTGGGAATACCGCGTCAAAGAGGAGACGGCGGCCGGAGCCGTCCAGCAGTAGTAAAGCGTGGGCCTCCCGTTCCACCAGCGGGGTGCAGGGGATACAGTCTGCCGCCTGCTGCCAAGTACCGTCCTCCAGCCGGGAGAGGTCGCCGGTATAGCAGAGCCACTGCCCCTCCCGTGTGATGCCCACAGCCAAAGGAGTATAGCGGGCGGGGTCCATGTGGGACAGCACCGCATAGGCGGAATGGAGAGAAACTTCGTACTCCGTGGAGCATCCGCCGAAGAGAACGAGAATGGTTTTCATGGGATAAGACCTCCTAATCAAAATAAAGCGCCTGGTTCTGATACTGAAATGGTACCAGAACCAGGCGTTTCATACTTGTCTATCTACCAACGGATGCCTTGCAAGTTTTCTGCGAAATTCTTGTGATTTTCTTACGGCGCTTCTGAATGGTCTGACGGAAGACAGATGGTGAAGGTGATCCGATCCTCGGTGCTGTCCGCCCGAATGGTCCCGCCGTGGAGCTCCACGATCTCCTTGGCGATGGCTAAGCCAAGGCCCGCACCACCTGTCCGGGTGGCGCGGGAGCTGTCCAGACGGAAGAACTGTTCAAAGATCCGGTCCAATTTCTCCTGGGGGATGTTCTTTCCCGCATTGGAGAAGGTGAGTACGATTTTCCCGGCCTCTATCCGTCCGGCAATTTCCACCGTGCTGTCCGGCAGGCTATAATAAGACGCGTTGCGCAGGAGATTATCAAAGACCCTTGCCAGCTTATCCGGGTCACAGGAATAGTGCAGCTTGGGCGGCAGATCCAGGCTGCATGACAGCCCCGATTCTGCGAAAATGGGGCGGAATTCGCTGGCGACCTGCTCCAGCATCCGCGTCAGGTCCACGCTCTGCCGCTCCAGCTCCAGGCGAGAGAGGTTGAAGCGGGTGATGTCGAAGAACTCGTTGATGAGGTCCTCCAGCCGCTCCGCCTTCTCCAGGGCGATGCCGGTGTACCTGGCCCGGATCTCCGGGGAGATCTGAGGCTCATCCCGCAGGAGGGTCAGGTAGCCGATGACGCTGGTCAGGGGCGTTTTCAGGTCGTGGGCCAGATAGACGATTAGGTCGTTTTTCCGCTGTTCTGCCTCCCGGGCTGCCCGGGCGTCCCGGAGAGCCTGCTCCCGGGCCAGATTCAGCTGGATGGAGATGTCCTCCAGGGAATCCGGCAGCTGGATGGGCTCCTCACTGGGGCGGGATAATTGCTCTGCCGCATTGGCCACCACGTCCAGCTGCTTGATGGGCTTGGAGATAAAATAGAAGCTGATGACCACCCAGCCCGCCAGCACTGTGACGATGCAGACCAGAACGATGTAGTCTCGAACCCAATTCAGGAAGTCGTAGAGCGGCGAGGGCTGCCAGGTGATGCTGGCGCAGATGATGAAGCCCAGGAATGCCAAGGCCATCACTGCGACCACCCAAGCCATGAGGACCAGCAGGTAGCCGCCCCAGATGCGCAAAGATCTCCGGCGGCTGCGGGTATTTCCTTTCTTACTCAATGGTGTACCCCACCCCCCAAACGGTCTTGATGAATTTGGGCTTTCGGCTGGGCTCGTGCATCTTTTCCCGTAGCCGGGCGATGTGACTCATGACGGTGTTGTTGCTGTCCATAAACGCCTCGCCCCAAACATGTTCAAACAGTTCCTCGCTGGACACCACATTCCCCCGGTGCTCACATAGATACCAGAGAATGGAGAATTCCAAGGGCGTCAGGGCCAGTTCCTCGCCGAACAGGACGCACTTGTGAGTGGCCTTGGAGATCTGAAGGCCTCGAAAGTCGTATTCGGTGACCTCCTGGACTGTCCCCTCCCTGGGGTTGTACCGGGTGTAGCGGCGCAGCTGAGTCTTGACCCGGGCCACCAGTTCCAGAGGATTGAAGGGCTTGGTGATGTAGTCGTCCGCTCCCAAGGTCAGCCCCATGATCTTGTCCATATCCTCCACCTTTGCGGTGAGCATGATGATGGGGAACAGGTGGTCCTCCCGGATGCGCTGGCAGAGGGTAAAGCCGTCCATGTCCGGCAGCATCACATCCAGCACCGCCAGATTCAAGCGTGTCGTCCGCACACAAGCCAGGGCGTCGGAGGCATTATAGAATTTGTGGATGGTGAAGCCTTCGTTTTTCAGATAGACCTCCACCAGATCTGCGATCGCAGTCTCGTCATCGACGACTAAAATATGTGTAGCCATAGTTGCCGGCCTTTCGTGTTTTTCTGCATTATAGCACGGAACGTATAAAAAAGCGAGTATGACTCTTGATTTTTCCTAAACATGTCCTAAAGGGGACTGTTGCGGTCTCCTGTCTGCGCAAAATTCTCACCAGACTGTATCGAAACTACGATCTTCCAGACTCCTGATTTCGTAGGGTCGAAGTCGTGAAGCTGCGCCGCAGTGCTCTGTCATCCTTCGCTGGCAGGATCGGTCTGCGTATCATACGATGAACATTCCTCCAGATCTGCAGCCTGCTACCCGGATAGGCTTTTTTCAGCTTTGTGACAGCACGCTCCTTTGCCTTTTCCACGGCGGACTCCTTCATCATGTGGTACATGCCGATTTCCTTCAGCGAAGTTTTTTCAAATCCGAATACGCCGTAGAATTTTCCGAGGATGTCCCTGTCCTTCTTCGGGAGAGCATCAAATAGTTCCTGCAGCAGCTCAATGCAGACTTTTCGATACACGACCTGCTCCGCAGAAACAGAGAGATTCCCAGGCATCAGCCGCTCAAAGGGATCACCGTCATAGCTCCCAGGGATAAGATCATTGACACCAACAAAATGGGTGTTGTAACGGATGTGCTTGACAGCCTGTTCCAGAAGGACATCCATTTTCTCCGCGATCTCTTCGATGCTGAACTGACCTGAATGATATAGCCTTTGTGCCTGCCGGACAGCATCCATCTCGTGCTTGCTCAGAGAAAGATTTCCGATATGTTGCTCCAGCCAACGGGTCATCCGGCCTTTCAGATGTGGGTACAGGTAGGTGGCAAGCACAGCACGGCTCTCATCGTATTCTCTGCTCTGGACCCGTGTCAGAAATTCCAACGCACCCTCGCCGCAAAGATCCTCCAGAATCGTTTTCGTATAGCCGGACAACTCTCCCGGTCTTTCCCTGTCCATATGCAGACAGTTGAACTCTCTGGCAGTCTCCCGGGCGATGCGCCGGATCAGCCCGAGATTCCTGCGGTACAACTCCTCCAGCGCGCACTCATCACCGCCGTAATATCGGCGGACCAATTCCTCATTGGTCATGGGTCCCACCCGCCTTTGCTTTCGGTGGACGCCCTCGGGGCTTGCTCACTCTGGTGATGCGGCAATATTCATACACTTGCGCAGTAGATATTTGTTCAGAAAACTCCTCAACAGAGATATCCGGGCTGCGCAGCGCATCGTAGAGCCGGTCTCGCACATGATCCTTGGCTCTTCTGGCATCCTCCTGAGAGATAGCTCCCCGCTGCATATCCTTCGTGATCCTGGAAAAGGCAGTCAGCTTGGCCTTCACCTTGGGGTTGTTCTTTGCCAGTTCCTTTTGAACTTCCACCGTGCCAAATTGCCGACAGGTGTAGCCAGGAGCGTGGGGACAGGCCCCTTCGCAGTACAAAGCGTGGACGCCGCTCTTCAGCATGAAGTATTTCCCGCAGATGATGCAGCGGCGGATGTTGTGTCCGCTATTCAGGGCCAGCATATAGTCTGCCTTCATCAGCGCCTGTAAGCTGTCCGTCACATGCTCCTGACAGATGGCCATGGAGCCGTCCGGCAGCTCCCGCGGGACATAGGAGAGCATATATTCATCGTGTCTCCTGTAGCAGTCCCCGTGGTAAGTGATGGGGTTGACGATCAGCTTCTCTGCGGTGCGATCATCGTTATAGAAACCATAGAGCGCTGCCGCATAACTTTCCGGCCCATTGGTCGTGAGTGTGGAGAGGATAAACTTGATGAAATTCCGGATGGTAGGAACAAAGGCACGGATGTCGTGAAGATACATCATGTAGCGGTCGATGTATTTCTTGTAGGCACTCCAGGTATCTTCGCACGCTCCCAGGAGGCGAAACATCTCGTAATAAAACAACTCGCCCTTTTCCTCGCTGCCCTCTCTGCGACGAAACAGATCCAGCAGTCCCAAGGAGATTTCAGGATCGCTGTCCCCATCATCGCTCTGGAGGAATTCTTCCGCTGAGGCGCTGAGAAGTTTTGTCTGATCATCCTCTGAAAGGCTGTGCTCCTCGGGAGGAAACAAGCTGAACTGTCCTGTGATCTCCCGTATCACCGAAAAGAAAGCGTCATAGCAATCGTCCGGTAGCAAGCGGAACACAGTATATCGGCGAAGTTCCTGACAGAGCTGCTCCATCTCATCATTCAGTTTCCACCAAAGTTCACTCTTGCGGACATACTCGTAGATGTCCATAAGGGTACGGATGCGCACCATCCGTTCGTGCAGGGGGTGATAGTCATCCGGTGATAGATTCAGCAGATCTTCGGTCAGCCTGCCTGCCTCAAACTGCTGCCCGTTCAGCTCCAAGGTGCTGCCGTAGGTATAGAATATGATGCTCCCCTCCATTTCCGCTGGCCCCCTCCTCTGCAATAATTTGTCCTACTTGATTTTTAATCTGTCCATGCTTTTTATCAGGATACCATCTTTTCCACCACAATACAAGCAGAGGGGCAAGGGGATGCTCAAAAGTCCTGTGGGCACTGCTCCTCTAAAAGAATACTACTCCCACTTCTTTCGAGGTGGGAGATTTTTGTATTCAGATATTTTGAATTGGAGGTACTGACTATGAGCAACAAAATGGACCGTCCTCTGGTCACGGTGGACGGTAGGACGCTGATGGACCGTCCGCTGGAGCCGCCCAATTTTGTGGTGGACACGCTGATCTCTCAGGGTCTGCATATCCTGGCGGGTTCACCCAAGGTGGGCAAGTCCTGGCTGGCCCTGTGGCTGGCGGTGACGGTGGCCAAGGGAGAACCGGTCTGGGGAATGAGCGTGAAGCAGGGCACCACCCTCTATCTCTGCCTGGAGGACTCCGTCCTTCGCATCCAGAACCGCCTCTTCGAGATCACAGAGGACGCGCCGGACAGCGTCCATTTCTGTACGGAGTGCGCTCCCATCGGCCAGGGGCTGGAGGAGCAGGTGGAGGGCTTCCTCGTAGCTCACCCGGATACTGTTCTGGTCCTCGTCGATACGCTGCAGATGGTCCGCCCCGTCCACGATGCCACCTACGCCAATGACTACCGGGACCTGTCCGTGCTGAAGCGGCTGGCGGACAAGCACGGCATCGCCATCCTGCTGATCCATCATCTGCGAAAGGAAACTGCCGATGATGTGTTCAACCGCATCTCCGGTACGACAGCCATCAGCGGGGCGGTGGATTCCAGTTTTACTCTGGTGGAAGATCGGCGCGGCAGCGGTAAGGCGAAGCTCTCCTGCATCGGTCGTGACATTGAATACCGGGAGTTGTCTCTGGAACGCAACGTTGAAAACGTGTGGGAGATGGTAGCAGACAGCAGAACGCAGCCGGAGCTACTGGGCGACCGGATCACCTATCTGGTCTCTGAACTGATGCGCGACCGTACGAAATTTATCGGCACTCCCACAGAGCTGTCTGAAAAAATCGACCCTGTCGGTATGGAGCGTATCTCGCCTAAGAAAGTGTCCCGCCTGATCCTGCAAAACCTTGACGCGCTAAGCAAAATCGGAATTTCCGGTATGGTGCGCCGCAGCAACGGGAAGCGGCTCATCGAGCTGCGCCGTGCCGAAAGTGACGATGCCCAGGGTGTACCTGTGGTCGCCCCTGTTGACCCTGTTGGGGCGCTGTGCGGCGATTTGCGGGAGATTGCCGGGCATGGCGAGTAAACACCCGCAGGGAAAAAGAAACGCCGTTTGTGGCCATTTGTGGCCGAAAGCGGAGCGCGGGTGTTCGGTGCAGGGAAATCACCTCCTTGGAGGTGGCCAGCATCGCGTTTGTCTGGTCTGCGGCAACGCCGCTGCCCGACTTCCGCATGAATTCCGGGCAGAAGCCCGGACCCACTTTATCTACGATTTGGAGGAAACGACATGAAAAAAGATGTTAAATTCAGCACCCGCATGGCGTCCACAGACCGGGAGGCCATCAAGGAGTTGGCGAAGCAGTCCGGGATGTCCATGAGCGACTACGTCACTGCCTGCTGCCTGGGAAAGCAGGTGGTGGTCATCGACGGCCTGAAAGAAGTGCTGAAGGAGCTGAAGTCCATCGGCAGAAATCTGAACCAGCTCGTCACCCTGGCGCACATGGGACGAGTGACCGTGATCGATCTGGAAAGCGTATGTCGGGCGTTCTCTGAACTCTGTGGTGCCGTTCGGATGATCCTTGAACGAAAGCGCTGGTAAGCTATGGCTATCATCAGCTTCACAAACTACAAGCGGGGCCAGACCACCGGATGCATGAGCGCCGTGATGCGGTATACCATGCAGGATAAAAAGACCGAGTTCGAGGGGCAGCAGTTGGTCACAGGTATCAACTGTCAGCCGGAATCTGTCTACGCGGATTTCATGACCACCAAGCGGCTCTACCACAAGACGGACGGTGTACTGTTCTATCACATGGTACAGAGCTTCCCGAAAGGCGAAGCAGTCGACCCGGTCACCGCTCACGCGGCCGCGCTGAAGCTGGCCGAGTACTATGAGGGATACGAAGTTCTGGTCTGCACCCACACAGACCGTGAGCACATCCATTCCCACTTCCTCATCAACTCGGTCAATTTCGATACCGGACGGAAACTGCATATCGCAAAGGAGCAGCTCCAGGAACTGCGGCAACGCAACGACATGGTCTGCAAGGAGTTTTCACTTCCTGTATTTCAACCCAGGGAACAAAAGCAGAAAACAAAGACTATGACCATCGGAGAGTATCACACGGCGGCCCGTGGTCAGAGCAAGAAGCTGCAGCTCATGAATATCATCAATGACTGTATGCGCCACGCTTCCAACCGCGAGGAGTTCATTGCGCTGATGGAGAGCGAGGGCTACAAGGTTCGCTGGGAAAAGTCCCGAAAGAATATCACCTATACCACGCCGAGTGGCTGGCAGTGTCGGGACCGTTTGCTGTTCGGTGACAAATATCTAAAGGAGAACATGGAATATGAATTCAGGATCAGAGAAGAAATTATCTATGGACGAGCTCATGGCCCTGAACCGGCCCGAGCCTTCACCGCAGTCGACAGCGCGGGAGTCGAGTTCACCGATCACGCCCATTGTCATCCAGTGTCCGCTGCCGGAGGCTCTGACGATGCTGACACAGAAGACAGAATCCATCGGGTGGGAAGTGCGTGGAATGCGGGAGTATCTTCCGGACCTGAGATCACACACAGACCTGACAGCGGTGCAGAACAGCATGGCGGAGATCCAGAAATCGTTGACGGAGATGACCACTCTGCTGGAACAGGCTGGGAAGAAGAAAGAAAAGCATTCCTGCAAATGGCTGGACTGGCTTCCGGACTTCGACCTGATCGTAGTGGCCAAATGGATCGTACTGGTACTGCTCATCGTGGCGGCACTGCTGGGGATGGGGTATGGCACAGCGACAGTGGTCAGCAACATCCGCAACCTGTTTCTATGAAGCCGCTCCACGCTGGACTGTATGGTCTGGCGGTAACTGGAGCGTTACTGGATGATGGTAACGAAGATGTCGAG
>ENA-OYVZ01000118-OYVZ01000118.1-human-gut-metagenome-genome-assembly--contig:-NODE-118-length-17565-cov-4.051628_pt1 | contig 17565 bp, 16 predicted proteins | sample MGYA00244162_ERZ653381 | MGnify/ENA primary metagenome ERZ653381 (study PRJEB26926, sample SAMN06165033) | human gut metagenome | biome: ENVO:00009003; feature: ENVO:2100002; material: ENVO:00002003...
GCGCAATCCACGCCAGCGCCACGGTCAGGAAGCCCTCCCGCGCGCGCAGATTCCGCTCGCCTGGCCGCACCAGAAACCGCAGGGGCGCACCAATCGCAATCAGAATCAGCATCGTCGCACCCAGCGCCCATGCGTCGCCGTCCTGCTGGAACAGCGCAATCACAAGCGCCGGAGTCATGCAGGCGGCTTCAATCAGCAGCACTGCCCCCTGCATATAAGCTACAAGCCGTTTATTCATTTGCTGATAACCTCGTTCAAATCGCCGATGCCGTTTTCGCAGACGATAATAACCACATGGTCGCCCTCTTCAATCTTATCGTCGCCGAAAGGCACGATGACCTTCCCCTGCCGGGCAATCACGGCAACCAGCGCGTTCTTGCGGATGTGGAGATTCTTCAGCGGAATGCCGATGTAGGAATCCGACGCGCGCGCAATAAATTCCAGTGCCTCCACGCGTCCGTTCATTAGGCGATACAGGCGCTCCACCTTCGTACCGTCGCTGTTGACCAGTGCGCGGACATAACGCAGAATGGTCGAGCAGGTGATGGTCTTCGGGCTGACCATGCTGTCCAACCCCATGCCGTTCATGATGTCCGCGTACGCCAGCCGATTGTTCTTCACAATAACTTTCGGCACGCCCTGCTTGACTGCGAACAGCCCTGTCATCAGGTTCTCCTCGTCGCGGTCGCACATGGCGATAAAGGCGTCCATCGACTCCAAGCCTTCCTGTTCCAGCAGCTCCTGATCAGTGCCGTCGCCCAGAATCACGTTGACGTGCGGCAGACTTTCGCTCAGGCTTTCCGCTTTCTTCGGGTTGATTTCAATCATCGCGACGTGCATTCCCATCGGCACAATCATCTTCGCCAGATAGTAGCTGATGCGCCCGCCGCCCAGCAGCATGACGTTCTTCACGCGCAGGGAGTGCTTGCCCAGGAAGCGAAAATAGTTCGTAATCGTCACCATATCGCCCGCAACGTGCACCCGGTCGCCCGCGTGGATGACGAAATCGCCGTTGGGGATGATGACCTCGCCGGAGCGTTCGACAATCGCGTACAGCACGCGGGGAATCCCCGGCAGCCGTGATGACAGCGCGTGCAGCGGACAGCCGACAACCACGTCATTCTCCTGTACGCGGAATTCCACCATTTCGATCTGCCCTTTGGCGAACGTCTCGATATTGTTGGCGAAGGGGAAGCGAAGCAGACGGCTGATTTCCAGCGCTGTTGCGCGCTCGGGGTTAATGGCGTTGTCGATGGACGTTTCCCGCTGCAAGAGGGACAAACTCTCGTTGTATTCCGGGTCGCGAATGCGGGCAATTGTATAGCGTGCGCCCAGCCGCTTTGCAATCAGGCAGCAGAGCATGTTTGTTTCGTCACTGGCGGTGGCCGCAACAACAAAATCCGCCTTTTCTACGCCGGCATCCAGCAGTGTGCGTGCGTTTGCCCCATTGCCACGGATGCACAGCACATCCAGCGTATCCTCGCACCGCTGCAAAACGTCCTCGTTCTTGTCGATAATCACAACGTCGTGTCCCTCGCGGATCAGCTGCTCCGCAACCGTATGACCGACTTTGCCGTCCCCGACGACCAGTATGCGCATAATCCGTAAATCCTCCCACTGCGCCGTGCATCAAATTTTCGCCCGGCATCACCTATTCTATCACAATTCGCTCAAAAAAGAAATACCCTCCTGCAGCCGCGAGAGTGCCCACGCCGCGTGTGTGCTGACGGCGGGCGATGGGTGATGCAATAGCGGCATCAGCAGCGGAATGAGCGACGTATCGCCGCTGCAGCCGGCAAGCAGGCAGCTTTGCGACAATACCCGGTTTGGCAGCGTCAGGTTTACGCCGATGAGCGGGCGCAGCGAAAGCGCCGTTTCCTTTGGCTGACGCAGCAAATCCGTCAGCGGCACGGCAGGATGTGCCTCCCCCTGCGGCGGCGGATTATGTGGACACACTCGCTGGCACACGTCGCAGCCAATCAGCCGGTTGCCCATCTTTGCGCGGATTTCCTCAGGAACTTCACCGCCGACCATCATCCAATTGCGGATGCAGCGCTCCCGGTGGAACACGCCGCCCTTCAAGGCGTTCGTCGGACAGGCGTCGACACACTTTCGGCATTCCCCGCAGTGCAGCGGTTTATTCTCCGACAGAAGATGCTCCGTTGCGGGCAGACGCGGCGTGTACGTCAGAATCTGTACATGGAAGCGGCTGCCGATGCCGCGAATGTAGGAGATGGTGTTTGTTCCCTGCGAAAAATCCGGCAGACGCGCAAAAATCGGCTTCACGCGAATCTCGTCCCGCAGCGCAAGCCCCGGAAACGCCCCGCTTTTGACCAGCGATGATGCTGCTGTATACGCTTTCTGGGATACAAAATAGTACGGGTGAATCCATGCGCCATCCGATGCAGGCTGCTTCTCCGCCTCGTAGCACCACAGTGCCAGTATCAGCGACTGTTCTGCGTCCAGTCCGCACTCTGCGCCATCCAGCACGACGGCGCGATGAAACCCGCTGTCCAGCAGCGCCTCCACAGGATCAAGCACCCTTGCTCACGCTCCCTCACGATATTCCTTCCCATCATAGCACGAAACCGCTTTTTCCGCAAGCAAAACGGGAACTTCCCGGCAATGCACCGAAAAGTTCCCGTTGGGATTATGCGTCCCGTTTCGCCATCATGTCTTTGACCTTCATCAGGCGCGTGGTAGCGCCGCGCTCGTTTTCTTCCAGCTTCATGCTGATTTCGCGAATCGTCATCTCGAACTGCGGAATCATCACATATTCGAGGGCGTTGACGCGGCGGCGGGTCTTTTCAATCTCGTCCGCCAGCATGTCGCAGGTCTTTTCAATCTCCGCCAGGCGTACCAGCTTCGGCAGAACAGACGCCAGCGTCGCAATCGAGCCGTCCAGCTCGGCAGACGTTTCCGCAAAACCGTAGGACTGCACGGTCGTTTCCAGCGACGCCTGATCCGCTTCAATCGTCGGCACATGCACGGAAAGAATGTTCCGCTCGCTGACATGCAGTTCCGCCTGACGCGCCGGATACAGCACAGCGGCTTCCAAACTCTGCGGCGACATGACCGCGCGTGCCATCGCGAAATCGCGCAGTGCACCGCTGAGTTCCGCCTCCACCTCGCGGCGGAGCGTGTAGTTCTCCCGAATCAGCAGGATGAACTGGCGCACCATTTCGTCCCGCTTGTCCTTGAGCAGTTTATGACCGCGCGTGGCTGTAACGAGGCGCTTCTTGATGCGGGTCATTTCCATGCGGGTCGGGTTGACGCGAAGCGCCGTTGGCATTAGGCTTTCACCTCCGCCTTTGGCAGGAACTCATCCAGCATGTCGTCGCGGATACGCTTCAGTTCGCCGCGCGGCAGCATCGCCAGCAGTTTCCAGCCGATGTCAAGCGTTTCCTCGATGGAGCGGTTCGTTTCAAAGCCTTGCGAAACATATTCCTTCTCAAAGGCATCCGCGAACGCCGCATACTTCTTATCCACGTCGGTCAGTGCCGCGTCGCCCAGAATGACCGCCAGTTCCTTGGCTTCCTTGCCGCGCGAATAGGCAGCGAAGAGCTGGTTCATCGTGGCGGCGTGATCCTTGCGGGTCTTGCCCTCGCCGATGCCCTTGTCCTTCAAGCGGGACAGGCTCGGCATGACGTCAATCGGCGGCTCGATGCCCTTGCGGAACAGCTCGCGGGAGAGGATAATCTGCCCCTCGGTGATGTAGCCGGTCAGGTCGGGAATCGGGTGTGTCTTGTCGTCTTCGGGCATGGTCAGAATCGGAATCTGCGTAATCGAGCCTTCCTTGCCGACGACGCGGCCCGCGCGTTCATACATGGAAGCCAAGTCGGTGTACAGATAGCCCGGATAGCCGCGGCGGCCGGGAACTTCCTTGCGGGCGGCGGAAACTTCACGCAGGGCTTCGCAGTAGTTGGTGATGTCCGTCAAAATCACCAGCACATGCATTCCCTTTTCGTACGCCAGATATTCCGCCGCCGTCAGTGCCATTTTCGGCGTCGCGATACGTTCAATCGCCGGGTCATTCGCCAGATTCATGAACAGCACAGCGCGCTCGATAGCGCCCGTCCGGCGGAAGTCGCTGATAAAGTAATCCGCTTCCTCATAGGTGATGCCGATAGCGCCGAACACGACGGCGAAGCGGTCGCCCTTGCCCAGCACGCGCGCCTGACGCGCAATCTGCGTCGCCAGCTGTGCGTGCGGCAGACCAGAGCCAGAGAACACCGGCAGCTTCTGACCGCGAACCAGCGTGTTCAGACCGTCAATGGCGGAAATGCCCGTCTGGATAAATTCACTCGGATAGTTGCGCGCGGCGGGATTCAGAGGTTCGCCGTTGATATCCATCCGCATTTCGGGAATCAGCTCCGGGCCGCCATCCTTTGGCTTGCCCATGCCATCGAAAACGCGGCCGAGCATGTCCATCGAGACGCTCAGTTCAATGCCGCGCCCCAGAAAACGCGCCGTGGAGTCGGAGATGCGCAGGCCGTTGGAGGATTCAAACAGCTGCACCATCGCCTTGTCGCCATCCACTTCCAGCACTTTGCCGGAACGAACTTCGCCGTTTGACTGATGGATTTCCACCAGCTCATTGTAGGTCACGCCGCTGACGCCTTCCACCAGCATTAGCGGGCCAACGACCTCTTTAATCGTATGGTACTCTTTGAGCATCAGCCTTCGCCTCCTTCATCCATCAGCGCCGCGCACTGACTGCTCAGGTCGCTTTCAATCTGCTCGAAGCGCTTCATTTCCGATTCGGGGATGTACTTGGCGCGGCCAATCTGCTCGCGGACGGGCAGTGCAATCACGTCGGAGAGGTTCGCACCCGCGTCCAGCGCCTGATTGCCCTTTTCCTGATATTCCAGAATCAGCCGGAGCATGGCAAATTGCTTCGCCAAGCTCGTGTAGGTGTCCACCTCGTCGAAGGCATTCTGATGCAGGTAGTCCTCGCGGATGCTGCGGGCGACTTCCAGCGTCAGGCGGTCTTTCCAGCTCAGTGCATCCACGCCGACCAGCTGCACAATCTCGTTCAGTTCCGCTTCCTCCTGCAGGACACGCATGGCTTTGGCACGCAGCTCGTTCCATTCAGGCGAAACATTGTCGCTGAACCATTCCTGCAAACGGCTGATGTAGAGCGAATACGACTGCAGCCAGTCAATCGCCGGGAAATGGCGCTTGTACGCCAAGGAGCTGGACAGCCCCCAGAACACCTTGACGATGCGCAGCGTCGCCTGCGAAACCGGCTCGGAAATATCGCCGCCGGGCGGGGAAACAGCGCCGATGGCGGAAATGCTGCCGCGGCGATCATCACCGCCAAGGCAGACGACCGCACCTGCGCGCTCATAAAACTCCGCAATACGGGATGCCAGATATGCCGGATAGCCTTCTTCGCCGGGCATTTCTTCCAGACGGCCAGACATTTCGCGCAGCGCCTCTGCCCAACGGGACGTGGAGTCCGCCATAATCGCGACCTTGTAACCCATATCGCGGAAGTATTCGGCAATGGTGATGCCGGTGTAGATGGACGCCTCACGCGCCGCAACCGGCATATCCGACGTGTTGGCAATCAGCACGGTGCGCTTCATCAGGCTCTCGCCCGTGCGCGGGTCATGCAGTTCCGGGAACTCGCGCAGAACGTCCGTCATCTCGTTGCCGCGCTCGCCGCAGCCGACGTAGACGATGATATCCGCATCCGCCCACTTTGCCAGCTGATGCTGCACGACGGTTTTGCCCGAACCGAACGGGCCGGGAACAGCCGCCACGCCGCCGGAGGCAATCGGGAAAAACGTGTCGATAACACGCTGACCCGTGACCATTGGCGCTTTCGGTGCGAGCTTTTCCGCATAGGGACGCCCACGGCGTACCGGCCATTTTTGCAGCATGGTCAGTTCATGCTCCACGCCCTTTTCATCGCGGACAACTGCCACCACGTCCGTCAGCCGCGCGACCTTGCTTTCGCACTTGACAATTTCGCCGGAAATGCCGTGCGGCACCATGATGCGGTGCTCGACGACGGCGCTTTCCTGCACCTGCCCGATAATCGTGCCGCCTGTCACCTTGTCGCCGGGCTTCACAAGCGCCTCAAAGCCCCATTCCTTTTCGCGGTTCAGGCTCGGCACTTCCACACCGCGCGTGATGTGCATCCCGTACTTCTCGGCAATGACAGTCAGCGGACGCTGAATGCCGTCGAAAATGGATTCAATCAGCCCTGGTCCAAGTTCCACGGAAAGCGGCGCGCCGGTGGATTCCACCGGTTCGCCGGGGCCAAGACCAGACGTTTCCTCATAAACCTGAATGGAGGCCTTGTCGCCGCGAAGTTCAATCACCTCGCCCACGAGGCGGTTTTTGCTGACGCGAACGACATCGTACATACGCACGTCCGCCATATTTTCCGCGACAATCAGAGGGCCGGCGACCTTTACAATTCTTCCTTGCTGCGCCATTGGGTCAAGTCCCCTCTTTCTCATTGTTGAACAGAATATCCGCGCCGATGGCCTTTTCGACATTGGCCTTGACACGGCTCAGCCCGAAGCCGTTTGCGCCGCTGCTGCCCGGAATCGGGATAACGGCGCACTTCGGGTCGGTCTTGTAGCGTTCCAGCGTTTCCGGCACCTGCTGCGCGCACGTCTCCGTCAGAAAAATGACGGGAATGCCCTCGCTGTACAGGCGGTGGAGCGCTTTCGTCGTTTCTTCAGGCGTACTGACAGCAATCACGCGCATTCCCAAGGCCTTAAATGCCAGCACAGCATCGCGTTCGCCAACCACGCCCATTTGCTTCTTTTCCTGCTGCATTGCCCCTGTTTCTTCAAACATACAGATCACGCAGCCTTTCCCGGATATTTTCCGCATCGAAGCCATTCTGCTTGCCCGCCAGAATCAGGCGGACAGCCGCGGTTTCGCGCTGCACGGCGAGGAAATACGCCGCCGCCCGCTCCGGACAGATTTGAAAGCGGAACGGACGGTACAGCTCCAGCAGCGCGTCATCCATTGCCTTTTCCAGCGCAGGCAGACGCTTGCCGTCCATGACCGCATTCTTCGCTGCTTCCGTGACCGACGCGCCGTACGGGGCGAGCATCGCGGACAGCATGTCCGGCTGCGCAAAGCAGAGCCGCCACGACTGCGCGCGAATCGTGCCGCCGGACAGCAGTACACTCATGAAGAATGTTTCATCCTTCTTCATCTGCCGCACGCGCAGCAGCGCCACCGCGTTGAGCAAATCAACATGCCCGCGGAAATACTGCAGCGTGACCGGGCTATGCGTCCCTTTCAGGCGGCTGAAAATCAGCTGGTACATGGCGCGGTCAATGGCAACGTCGATGCTCATCGGGTCAATGCCGGTGACGATATTCTGCTCCAGACGATTCATCGCATCCCGGAAAGCGGCAGGCAGCGTGCTGTAACGATGGTCAGTGACGGCGTGGCGGAGCGTATCCGCCGGAATCGTGCCGCAGTCCGACAGCGCGGGCGCAGACAGCCCCAGCAAACGCGCTTTGAGCAGCATTTTGAGGTTCGCTGCGTCATAAGCGTACAGGAAGCAGTCCACCAAAGCGGGTTCGGGCGACAGGGCGCGTGCGTCCTGTGCCGCCTGATTTACCCGGTCAGCGGCAAGCTGTTCGGGGTCGGTGATGTCCGCGCCCGTCCAGCCGAGTTCGGAGAGCGTTTTGCGCGCTTCCGGCAGGGATGCCGTGGAGAGAAGCCGCTCCATGCCTGCAGCATCAAGCACATTCCGCTGCAGCATCGTCAGCCGCCCGGCGGAAAAATACACGCTTGGCTGTGCCATTTCGTGTCCTCCTCTCGCGATTATGCCGGACGATCCGGAAAGAGAATCGCCGCAATGTCTGCTTCCATATCCAGCCGCCGACTATCCAGCAGCGACGCGAACGTGCAGCTGATTTCCATGCCGTTTTTCGCCAGAATCAGCCCCGTTTCGCTGTCGCGCGTTTCATTCCCCAGTGTGAGTTGCCCCCGCTTGCCCTGCTTTTGCAGCAGCGTATTCAAATCCGCAAGGAACTTGTCATCAAACCAGCTGGGGTTCTTGCTGCCGAGACTGACGGTTTCGTCGCCATCCGCCACGGCAGCGGCTTCCGTCATCAGGAAAGCCCGCGCCTGCTGAGGCGGCATGGCTTCCAGCTTGTCAAGTGCCTGCGCAAACGCCTCGTCAATCAGCGCGCGCTTGTCGCTGAGCAGGCGCTTGCGTTCTTCCAGTTCTTCCATGCGCTCCATGCGCAGCCGAGCCGCCTCCGCATCCTCAGAAGCCTGCATCATCAGGCGGCTGTGCGCGGCAGCCATCCGCTTTTCTGCCGCGTCGCGCAGGCGGGCAGCTTTTTCGTTGGCATCGCGCATGATGTCCGATGCACTCGTGCGAGCGTCAGACAGGATTTTTTCCTGAATCGCGTTTGCGTTCATGATGTTCCCCTTACAGCACGATGGCGTTGACGCACAGGAAGGAAATCAGCAGCGCCAGAACGGCGTAGGTTTCCACCATCGCGGTCATCATCATGCCCTTGCCCTGCATTTCCGGACGGCGGCCGACCATCAGCATAGAACCGGCGGCGCACTTGCCCTGCGCAATCGCGGAGAAGTAGCCCACGAGCGCGATCGGCAGCGCGGCAGCCAGCAGCATCAGCGCTTTATCCACCGGCACAACGGCACCGCTGCCGCCCATGATGCCAATCTTCGCCATAATCACGATAGCGATAACGAATCCGTAAATGCCCTGTGTTGCGGGCAGCAGCTGCAGAAGCGTCAGCTTCGAGCTGGCTTCCGGCGTTTCAGCGGAAACACCTGCCGCCGTTTCGCCCGCCAGACCAACCGCCTTGGCAGAGCCCATGCCGGGCAGAATCGCGGCAATCGCCGCAGCAAACAAACCAATCGCCAAACCCCATTCCATGACAGGTGACCTCCTTCAAAATCAATCGAAAGTTATGCATCCTTGTTCCCGGTTTCCGGGCGGATGCTGACGTACTTTGTCCGGCGCTGCAGCGGGCGGAATGCCACGCCGCCTTCCTCAAAGAACTTGCCGAAGAACTCAATATACTGCAAGCGGCAGGCATGAACATACGCGCCCAAGGCGTTGATGCCAAGGCTGAACGCGTGCGCGCCGACGAACAGCACCGAGCCGAGAATCCAGCCAATCGGGCCGTTCTGGAAAATCATGCCGACCAGCATGTCGATGACCTGCCCCATGACGCCCGTCGCCAGACCCATGCCGAACAGGCGCATGTAGGACAGAATATCGGAAATCCAGCTTGTTGCGCCATAAATCTGGCTCAAACCGCCCAGCAGACGCGCAAACGGATTCTTCTTCTCGCGTCCGCCGAAGAGGAGCAGCAGCGCCACGCCGAAGATGGTCAAGCCCAGCCCAATCATCTTCAATGTACCGCTGCACAGCGCGTACAGCCCAAGACCCGTCAGTGCGAAAATCCACGAGAACTGGTCGTAGAGTGCATCCAGCGGCTTCCCACGCTTGAAATTCAGGTACGCCGCCATGCCAAGACCGGCGTACAAGTGAATCACGCCGACCGCCAGACAAATCATCATGACGGGCATCGGGTCGTTCATCGGGTCAAGCAGACCACCCCACGGGGCTGTAAAGCCCATCCAAGTGTTGTACGCCGCGCCCCAGACGACGGTCATTACCGCGCCGCCGAAGAGTACCCAGAGCAGCCGGGCATTCTTTTTTGCGGGCTTTTTGAGGAAAATCAGCGCCAAGATGCCGACAATCATCACCAGACCGTAGCCGGCGTCGGACAGCATCATGCCGAACAAACATGCATAAAATGGCGCCATCACCGCAGTCGGGTCAACGGAGCGGTACGCCGGGAGCGCAAAGCCCTCGACAACGCTCTCGTAGGGTGCATTGACGCGGTTGTTATCCAGCAGAACGGGCGGTTCGTCCCCTTCCGCCGGGTCGGTAATATCCACAGAACAGGTAGATGCAAGGCTGCGGCACTTGTCTGCCACTTGCTGGGCGACCTCAGCGGGTACCCAGCCGCGCAGGAGAAACGCCTTGCCTGTGCCGATGGTCTGGCGGGCGGCTTCCAGCTGATCGCGTTCAATCGTCAGCGCGTCATACCAAACCTTGAGGTGCGTCAGCTCGGCGGAGAGGGCTTTCCAGTCCTGCACAAGCGCTTCCTGCTGACGAAGAATTTCGTTCTTTTCGTTTTCCAGCCGTGCGGACTGCTCCGCGGCAGTTCCCGTAAATTCCGGAAGCTGCGCCGGGGCAAAGCCCGCGTCCCGCAAATCTGCGGCGACCTGCTCCCGTGCGCTTTGATGCGCACAAATCCAGACGGCGGCGGTGTCGTGTTCGGCGCTGAGCTGCTCCACCACCACGGGGAGCGATGCCCATTTTTCCTGACACTGCTGGAGCTCTGCGGCTTTCACCGTGCCGAGGAAATGCGCCACACGGCGGGTGTTATGCATCTGCTCCATCGGCAAATCAAACGATAGCCACGGTTTCAGCTGCGACTGTGCTACTTGCAGGCGCATCAGCTGGCCGCGGTATTCGCCGCTGCGCTTTTCCAGCGTTTCCGCCTGACGGAGCGTTTCCTGCAAGGCAGCTTCCTGCTGCGTGATATAGTGGACGTCCTGCGCGGACGCCTCAGGCAGATTGCCCATAAAGGGCGCAGGCTGATGATTGTAGGCGGCGCATTCATGGATGACCCACGAGAGCCGCGCAAGGAGCGCATCGACCTGTTCCAGCCGACCGTCGTCCCTTGTGCGGTACTCCGCGAGTGCCTCATCCTGAAGCGGTGTGATTTCTACACAGCCCATATCCTGCAGCGTCCGAAGAAGTTTGCGCTGATCCTGCCGCATTGCCAGCAGGTCGATGCGCTTCATTTCAACGATTGCCATGCTGCAAGACCCTTTCATAGATCGCGCTGACGGCTTCGGGCAGGTGCTTGCGTGCCTGCTGGCAGAGCGCTTCCCGCTGCTTGCCTGCCTTGGCGCGCTGTGCAGTCAGCTGATGCTCAACCTCCTGCTTTTTGTCCTCCATCGCCTGCGCATACTGTGCGCGATTTTCAATGGCGGCGGCGCGTTCCTGCTGCGCGATGGCGGCTTCGACGGCTTTCACAACGTCGCGTGCCTCACGCTGCGCAGTTTGGCGGATTTCGTCTGCCTGCGCCTCCGCCTGCTGGATTCCTTTCATGATTTCCAGCGACAATCCATTCACCCTCTTTCCGGATGAGTGTCCATATTATTTGGTGCCGAAGAGGCGATCGCCCGCGTCGCCCAGACCCGGAACGATGTAGCCATGCTCGTTCAGGTGGTCGTCCATACCCGCGACGTAGATGTCCACGTCCGGATGGTCTTCCTGCATCCGCTTGATGCCTTCCGGCGCTGCAATCAGGTTGACCAGACGGATGTGACTGCATCCGCGCTTTTTGATGAAGCTGATGGCTGCGGACGCGCTGCCGCCGGTGGCAAGCATCGGGTCGAGGACAATCAGTTCACGTTCCTGCGCGTCGGCGGGAAGCTTGCAGTAGTATTCCACGGGGTTCAGCGTCACGGGATCGCGGTAGAGGCCGATGTGACCGACGCGGCAGGCAGGAATCAGGTTCGTAACGCCGTCCACCATGCCCAGACCAGCGCGCAGAATCGGCACAATGCCCAGCTTCTTGCCCGCGAGTACCTTCGATTTCATCTTGCAGATGGGCGTTTCAATCTCGACTTCCTCGGTAGGCAGGTCGCGAGTGACTTCGTAGACCATCAGTGTAGAGATTTCTTCCAGCAGTTCGCGGAATTCCTTGGGACCCGTTTCCTTCTTGCGCATGATGGTCAGCTTATGCTGAATCAGCGGATGGTTGAGAACGTGTACTTGACTCATGGGGATGCCTCCTTTATTTTTTCCGAGGGTACCAGAGTGGTTTACAGCGATATTATAGCATTCTCAAATTCATTTTGCAAGTATTTTTGCAGATTCCGCAAAAATTTGATTCATATGCGCGGAAAATCGCACTTTTCTCCTATTAGATATGCAATATTTCGCGGCGACCATGCATTTTGTGCTGCTGATTCTGTTCAAAAATCAACATTGACAGCGCGAAGTGATTGACATACAATAGTCTTATCCTATTATATAGGAGCAGCTTTTCGCCAGCGCCCAATTTGACCCGGTGCATCCTCTTGTCTGAAAAATGTCAAATTGCGTGTTTAGGCGTCAGAACATGATAATATAATTGGAGGAAACTGAAATGCTGCCTGTGATTGGGGTTACAGCAAGTGTGTCGGACGATCGCCTTTCGTTTCAGCAGAAGCGGATGTACTGCGAGGCGATTTCCGCGTGCGGCGGACTGCCGCTGATTCTGCCGCCGCAGGAAGATGTGTCGCGCGCATCGCAGGTGCTGTCGCTGCTGGATGGCCTGCTGCTGGCGGGCGGCGACGACATTGACCCGCATTATTACGGCGAGGAGGCACTGCCGGAGTGCGGGTTGATTACGCCCATCCGCGATACATGGGAAATGCCGCTGTGCCGGGAAGCGCTCCATCGCCATTTGCCATTGCTGGGCATCTGCCGGGGGCTTCAGGTGCTGAATGTCGCGCTGGGCGGCTCACTGGTTCAGGATTTGCCGTCGCAGTGCCCCGACTCCCCCGTTCACCACCAGCAGACGCAGCCGCCGGAAGTCGCGACGCATCCCGTGCGGGTGGATGCACAGAGCCGCTTGGCGCGCATCATTGGCGCTGAGTCGCTGATGACGAACTCGCACCATCATCAGGCGGTGAAGCGGCTTGCGTCTGGGTTGACGGCGACGGCGTGGGCGCAGGACGGCGTCATTGAAGGGGCGGAAAAGATGGACGAGCCGTTCTGCGTCGCGGTGCAGTGGCATCCGGAGCGGCTCTGGAATCAACCGGACGGATTGCCGCATCGGGCGCTGTTCGCAGCGCTGGTGGATGCGGCGAAATCAGCTGCAGTCTGATAGACAAAGCGTTCCCTTTGTGGTATGATGGACATGAAACCACCTCCAGACTTCCGAAATCAGGAAGGAGAAAATTGCCATGTGGAAAAAATTCTGCGCCGCTTTGCTCCTGATGCTTCTGCTGCCCGCCTGCGCACTGGCGGAGGTCGTCATCAGCGAAATCATGACCTCCAACGGCACATACGAGAATGGACATGCCTACGACTGGATTGAGCTGCACAACACGGGCAAATCCACTGTCGATATCAGCGGCTGGTATTTGAGCGACAGCAAAAAGAACAAGATGAAGTTCCAGTTCCCGCAGGGGACGAAGCTCAAAGCGGACGGCTATCTGACCGTCTTCTGCACGGGCAACGACGAAGTGAACATCGGCAAGGGCAGCGAGTTCTACGCGACGTTCGCGCTCAGTTCGTCCGGCGAAAGCATCTATCTTTCGGACGCGGACGGCAATCTATTGCAAAAGCTGAAATATTCCCAGCAGTATGGCTGCGTGAGCTACGGTACAGCCGATGACGGAGCAACCTACGGCTTCTTCGAGAACGCGACACGCGGCAAGAAGAACGATGCGACCATCTATTCCGGACGGGTGGATGCGCCTGTGCTGGACACGGCGGGCGGCTTCTACACGGACAGCGTGACCGTCATGGCGCACTCGGTGCTGTCCGGCGCGACATTGCGCTACACCACGGACGGCTCCACCCCGAACGCGAAATCGAAGGAGTTCCCGGCGGATGGCTTGACCATCAAGGAAACGACCGTCGTTCGGATTCGTGCGTTTCAGCCCGAACTCGTCCCGTCGCCCACGGTCAGCGCGACGTACTTCATCAACGACGACCCCGCGACGCCGATTGTCTCCTTGATTACGGACGAGGACTACCTGTTCAACAAGAAAACTGGCGCGCTGGTCAAGGGCACCGGCAGCATCCCCAACTACGACAAGGAGCTTGAATACCCCATCAACATCGAGTATTTCACGGGCGACGGCATGTGCGAAATCAATCAAATGGGCACATTCACCTGCTCCGGGCATTCCGCGCGCATCAACGCCCAGAAGTCGATTGCTCTCTACGCCCGCAAGGCGTACGGCAACGACCGCTTTGCCTTCAACCCCTTCCCGACGCGCGACTACGATTCCTACAAGTCCATTCTGCTCCGTGCCGCCAATTCTGATACATACGCAACCCGTCTGCGCGACATTGTGGCATCGTCGCTGGCGGAAGGCGAAGGGATTCTGTACCAAGACCACGTCGTGATTCAGGTGTACATCAATGGACAGTACTGGGGGCACTACAACCTGCGCGAGAAAATCAACAAGTATTTCATCGCGCAGTACGAGGGCGTGACGGACGAAAAGGACATTGACAGCATCGACATTCTCGCCCGCACCGGCACAGACCGCTTTACGCAGAACGGCAGCAACGAGGATTGGCTGGAACTGGCGGATTTCTGCAAGAAAAACGATCTGAACGACCCGGAAAACCTGCAGTACGTCACCGACCGGCTGGACGTGGACAGCCTGTTCACCCATGCTGCGTACGAAATCATATTGGGCAATGTGGACTTCACGAACGTGCGCGTATACCGCGTGCCGGGCGGCAAGTGGAAGTATCTTCTGTTCGACGTGGAAGCGTGCTGGCGGAATCTGGATAAAACGCCGTTGGAGTATTACATCAAGCCCGTCACCGCGAAGATTCAAGGCTTCCGGCACGAGCCGCTCAATGCGCTGCTTGCCGTGCCGGAAATGAAGGCGAAATTTCTCACGCGCGTGGCGGAAATTCTGGAAAAGCACTTCCAGTGGCCGGATGTCGAGGCGCACTTCAACGAGGTTATCGACGTATTGGAGCCGATTCTGCCGCGCCATATTGCGCGCTGGAAGAACATGAAGCTCAGCAACTGGCAGAAAAACATCAGCGCGACGGAGTATTACGCACGCGTGCGCCCGAAGAAGATTCCGGAAATGCTGCAAAAGGCAATGAAGCTGACCGACGAAGAAGTGGAGACATATTTCGGCGAAGTGCTGCGCCTGTTGGAAGAAACGAATGCGAAGAAATAACTTGATGCATCCTCTCGCTTGACGGCGGGAGGGTGCTTTTTGCGCTGTTCGCCTTTTCAAATGCAAACAGATGTGCTATAATGGCCGTACAATAGGACGGAAAAGGAGGTGTACTGATGGCGGGACGGCTGATTTTTCACTGTGACGGCAACAACTTTTTCGCTTCCTGTGAGTGCATAGAGCATCCTGAATGGCGGGATGTACCGATGGCGGTCGCTGGCGACCCGAAAGACCGCTGCGGCATCGTCGTGGCGAAGAACGAGCTGGCAAAGAAAGCGGGTGTCAAGACGACGGACACCATCTGGCAAGCGCGGCAGAAATGTCCAAACATCCTCTTCGTTCCGCCGCATCACGACGAGTACGCGCGCGTATCCCGCCGCATGAACGCTATTTTCCGCGAATATACGGATTTCGTGGAGCCTGCTTCGATTGACGAATCGTATCTGGACATGACAGGCGCGCCGGGATTCTACGGGCTGTCCCCGCGCGAACTGGCGGATTTGCTGAGAGAGCGCGTGCGGGAGGAAATCGGCATTACCATTTCCGTGGGCGTGTCGTTCTGCAAGGTGTTCGCGAAAATGGGCAGCGACTACCGTAAGCCGGACGCGACGACACTGATTTTCCGCGAGAACTATCAAGAAATGCTCTACCCGCTGCCCGTCGCGACGATGCTCTACGCCGGGCGCGCGTCCGTGCAGACGATGGCACGCCACGGCATCCGCACCATCGGCGAACTGGCGGCGCGTTCCCGCGCAGACTTAAGGAGGATGCTTGGCAAGTCCGGCGAGCAGCTTTGGCTGTACGCGAACGGCTTGGATGACAGCCCCGTTCGGCGCTATGAAGACAAGCCAGAAGTGAAGTCCGTCAGCCGCGGCATGACCTTTCGGCGCGATTTGGTCAACATGGAGGAAGTGCGCTGCGGTGTGTCCGTGCTGGTGGATGAAATCGCGGCGACACTGCGGCAAAGCGGGTTGAAAGGCAGCGTCATCAGCGTGACGCTCAAAGCGCCGACGCTGCACACCCTGTCCCACCAAGTTACCCTGCCGCACCCGACGTATTTGCAGCAGGAAATCCGCACGGTGACGATGCAGCTGATTACAGACCACTGGTCGGTTTCGGCGAAGTCGCCTGTTCGGTCGATCACCGTCGGCGTATCGCATCTGTCCGGTGAAAACGAGGCATATACGGAGCAGCTGAGCCTGTTTGATTTGTGTACTTCGGTCGGTAATGCAGAAAAAGAACCGACGGTCGGTCTGGAAAAACAGGAAAAAGTGGAGGCGGCAGTGGCAAAACTGCGGCAGCGCCTTGGCAACGATGCGGTGTCCCTTGGCTGTTACGACAACGATGAAATCGGCGTGCGGCGATATGGAAAAAAGCGCTGAATTCAGTATGCTTGACAGCCAATTCCGGGCATATTATAATAGAACAAGCCAGTTCATTTTCCGGGTCTATTAGGAGGAAACGAAATGGGAGCAATGCCCGCAAGCCGCTATGCTTTTGGGTCAGTGCCGTGGTACAGCGTGCTGATTGTCAGCGCGATTGTGATTGGCCTTTCCCTGTGCGGTCACGAACAGAAGCGGCTGAAACTGCCTGCTGATTTGGCGATTGACCTCGCGCTGTGTCTGATTCCATCCGCCATTGTTGGTGCGCGCCTGTACTACGTCGCGTTCTCGTGGGACGTGTTTGCCGCCGACCCGCTGCGGATTCTGCGCATCTGGGAAGGTGGACTCGCCATCTACGGCGGCATCCTTGGCGGAGCGATTGCGCTGCTGCTTTTCTGTGCCGTGCGGCACATGCCGCTGCTTCAGTTAGCGGACGTTCTTGTTCCGGCGCTTGCGCTGGGGCAAGGCATCGGACGCTGGGGCAACTACTTCAACATGGAGGCCTACGGGCGGCTGATTACGAATCCGCAGTGGCAGTTTTTCCCGGCGGCGGTGCTGATTCCGGTCGATTCAGGCTACGAGTGGCATATGGCGACGTTCTTCTATGAATCGTGTGTCGATGCGCTGATTTTCCTCGTGCTGTGGTTCGGCGTGCGGAAGCGCAAGCGGTGGAACGGACAACTGCTGGCAGTCTACATGCTCATGTACGGCATCGGGCGCGCGGTCATCGAGGGGCTGCGGATGGACAGCCTGTATTCCGGCAGCATTCGCATCAGCCAGATTGTCAGCATCACGCTCGCGGCGGTCGGGCTGATTTGGCTACTGATTGGCACATTCGCGCGGAAAAATCCGCAGAGAGAGGGATAACTATGCCGACGACACCAGCGAAAAACCTGCTCTACCGCGCGGCGCTGCCGATTCTGGCACCGCGCAGCCGCGGGCAGATGACACACCACGCATCCGGACATCCGCTGACGACTCTGCCGAACTATGAACGGATTCTGGCGAAGCACCATGTGTTCGGCGCGTCGCTGCTGCTGCAGGATGGGGCGAATTGCGCCCTCTGCAACACATCGACGGCGAAACCGGAGCATCTGGCGCAGGAGAACACGCGCTACCGCGTCGCATCGATCACGAAGATGGCGACGGCACTCGTGCTGTCTCTTATACACATCTCCGAGCCCACGAGACGCTCATGAATCTCGTA
>ENA-OYVZ01000119-OYVZ01000119.1-human-gut-metagenome-genome-assembly--contig:-NODE-119-length-17507-cov-6.748567_pt1 | contig 17507 bp, 14 predicted proteins | sample MGYA00244162_ERZ653381 | MGnify/ENA primary metagenome ERZ653381 (study PRJEB26926, sample SAMN06165033) | human gut metagenome | biome: ENVO:00009003; feature: ENVO:2100002; material: ENVO:00002003...
GATTCATGAGCGTCTCGTGGGCTCGGAGATGTGTATAAGAGACAGGTGCAGGGGGAGAAAAAAGGAAGCACCCGGGCGGGTGCTTCCCTGTATGTTATTCGATGGCGATGATGTAGTAGTACACCGGCTGGCCGCCGGGAAGGGCGGCGACCTCGGCGTCGGGGCAGATCGTCTCGAACACCTCGGCGGCGCGGGCGGCATCATCCTCGGTGACACCCTGGCCGGAGTAGACGGTGACGAACTCGGCGTTCTTATCAGCGGCTACATGAGCCAGCTTATCCAGCAGTACGTCCAGGCTGCGGTCGGTGCCCAGGAGCTTGCCGTCGCACAGGGCCAGATAGTCGCCCTCGTTGATGGCGAAGCCGTCGAAGTCGGAGTTGCGGGCGGCGTAGGTGATCTGGGCGGTGGTGACGTTGGCGGCGGCCTCGGTCATGGCGGCCAGGATGGCCTGGGGATCGTCGTTGTCCGGGTCCACGGCCATCATGGCGGAGATGCCCTGGGGCACGGTGGCGGTGGGCACCACGATGACCTGCTTTTCCGTCAGGCCCACGCACTGCTGGGCGGCCATGATGATGTTCTTATTGTTGGGCAGGATGAACACGATCTCGCTGGGGGTGCGGTTGACCTCCTGCAGGATGGCCTCGGTGGAGGGGTTCATGGTCTGCCCGCCGGAGACGATACGGTCCACGGTCAGGTCGCGGAACACGGCCTCGAGACCCTCGCCGGCGCAGACGGCCAGGAAGCCGTAGCGCTTTTCCGGCGCGGCCACAGCGGTCTCGCCGCGCTCCAGCTCGGCCTCGACGGCGTCCAGATCGTCGGTGGACTGGGCCTTCTTGCCGGCGGCCAGGTCGGCGGCCTGGGTACGCATATTCTCGATCTTGGCCAGCTCCAGCGTGCCGTATTTCTGGGCCTCGTTCAGGGCGTCGCCGGGGGTGTCGGTGTGGACGTGGACCTTGAAGGCCTCGTCGTCCTCGCCGATGACCAGGCTGTCGCCGATGCTGTTCAGATAGGCACGCAGGCCGTCCAGGGGCTTGTCGGAGGTCTTGCGGACGATGAACACGGTGTCGAAGGCGAAGGTGATGTCCTCGTCGCCGATGGCGGCGAAGTCCGCCTTCTCCTCGGCAGTATCGACCACCTCAGGCACGGGCTCGCCCCGCAGGGCGCGGAGCATACCCTCCAGAATGATGAGGTAGCCCTTGCCGCCGGCGTCCACCACGCCGGCCTTTTTCAGCACGGGGTTCATCTCGATGGTCTCCGCCAGGGTGGTATAGCCGGTCTTGATGGCCTCGTCCAGTACGAACTCGGCGTCGTTCTTCTCGCCGGCGGCCTCCAGCGCACGCTGGGCGGCCAGGCGGGAGGCGGTGAGGACCGTGCCCTCGGCGGGCTTCATCACCGCGCCGTAAGCAGTGGAAACGCCCTCCTGCATGGCCTCGGCCAGCAGGGCGCCGTCGGCGGTGTCATGGCCCTTGAGGACCTTGCTCATGCCGCGGAACAGCAGGGACAAAATGACGCCGGAGTTGCCCCGGGCACCCCGGAGCAGGCCGGAGGCCGTCAGCTTGGCGGCCTCGTCCACGGTGGCGGGCTCGGCCTTGCGGAGCTCGTTCACCGCCGTCTGGATGGTCAGGGACATATTGGTGCCGGTGTCGCCGTCGGGCACCGGAAATACGTTCAGGTCATTGATGGCCTGCTTCTGCGCGGTGATGCAGGCGGCGCCGAAGGCGACCATCTGCTTGAAGGCGCCGCCGCTGATCTTTTCTGTCATGTCTGTTCTCCTTCCGGGCGCGTCACACGGTGACGGAATCCACGCAGACATTCACCGCTTTGACGGTGACGCCGGTGTTGAGGTTGACCACATACTTGACCTCGCCCATAATGGATCGGCAGACTGTGGCGATGTTGACGCCGTTTTCCACGACGATGTGCAGCTCAATGGACACGGTGCCGTCATCATTGTATGTGACCTTGACGCCCTTGCTCATGGCCTCGGGCCGCAGGAGATGCACCAGCCCGTCAGTCATGCTGCGCTGGGCCATGCCCTTGACGCCGAAGCAGTTGGTGGCGGCCGCGCCGGTGATGGTGGTGAACACGGCGTCGCTGATGGTGATCTCGCCGTTTTCGGTGGGGACTTTTATCATAGCGGACTTCCTTTCTGCGGAAATGGCATAATAACACACGATAATATGGAGTATTATATACTACTTTCTCCGGGATTACAATAGAGATTTTACCGGGGCGGCATATGGGCAGGTTTCCCGCGCGGCTTTGAAGGCGCGGCGAAGAAAGGGAGCGCCCCGCGGGGCGCTCCCTTGTGCGTTACTGCTTGTAGGGCACGTGCCAGATGGTGTCGGCGTACTGGGAGATGGCCCGGTCGGCGGCGAAGACGCCGCTGCGGGCGATGTTGGTGAGGCTCATGCGGTTCCACGTCTCCCGGTCGCGGTAGGTGTGGCGCATCCGGGATTCGGCCTCGCAGTAGGCGGCGAAGTCGGCCAGGACCATGTACTGGTCCGCCTGACCGTCCATGCCGGTGACCAGCCGCTGGAACAGGTCCTCGTAGGTAACGCCGTCCCGGAAGCCTACCTTCAGCTGGTCCAGCACGCGGCGCAGCACCGGGTCGCGCTGGTAGAGCAGGTTGGGGTCGTAGGTGTGGCGCAGGTGCTCCACCTCATCGGCATGAAGGCCGAAGAGGAACATATTGTCGTCGCCCAGCAGGTCGTGCATTTCCACGTTGGCACCGTCCAGGGTGCCGACGGTCAGCGCGCCGTTCATCATAAACTTCATATTGCCGGTGCCGCTGGCCTCCTTGCCGGCGGTGGAGATCTGCTGACTGACCTCGCTGGCGGGCATGAGGACCTCGGCCAGGGAGACGCGGTAGTTCTCCAGGAACACCACCTGGAGCCGATCTTTGCACAGCGGGTCGCTGTTGATCTGGTCGGCCAGGGAGTTGATGAGGTGGATGATGCGCTTGGCCACGGCGTAGCCCGGGGCGGCCTTGGCACCGAACAGGAACGTCTGGGGCGGGAGGTCCAGGCTGGGGTCATCCTGCAGGCGCTGGTACAGGTAGATGATCTGCAGGGCGTTCAGCAGCTGGCGCTTGTACTCGTGAAGGCGCTTTACCTGCACATCGAAGATGGCGTCGGTGTTCAGCACCACTCCCTGGTGCTTCCTGGCGAAGGCGGCAAAGGCAAGCTTGTTCTGATGCTTGATGTCCTCCAGACGCTGAAGGACCGCCTTGTCACCGGCGTAGGCCTCCAGCTTTTTCAGCTCCTGCGGATGGGTGAGATAGCCCTCGCCGATCAGGTCACGGAGCAGACCGTCCAGACCGGGGTTGATCTGGGGCACCCAGCGGCGGTGGTCGATGCCGTTGGTGACGTTCTTGAACTTGTCCGGCATCATCTGGCAGGCGTCCTTGAAGAGATCCTTCCGCAGGATCTCGGAGTGCAGGGCGCTGACGCCGTTGACGGCCATGCTGCCGGCGATGCACAGGTTGGCCATGCGGACGCCGCCGTCCCAGATAATGGCCAGCTTGGCGGTCTTGACCGGGTCGTGATAGAATTCCTCCACCTGCTGCTGCCAGCGGCGGGAGATCTCCTGCAATATCTGCCACACGCGGGGCAGCAGCGTTTCGAACAGCTGCTGCGGCCAGACCTCAAGGGCCTCGGAAAGCACGGTGTGGTTGGTGTAGGCCACGCAGTGGGTGGTGATGTGCCAGGCCTCGTCCCAGCCCATGCCGGCATCGTCGATGAGGATACGCATCAGCTCCGGGATCACCAGCGTGGGGTGGGTGTCGTTGATCTGGATGACATTCTTCTCATGGAAGTTCTTGAGGGTACCGTACTGCTGGATGTGCTTGCGGGTGATGGACTGAATGGTGGCGGACACGAAGAAATACTGCTGCTTCAGCCGCAGGGACTTGCCCTCGTAGTGGTTGTCCTCGGGGTAGAGCACCTGACTGATGGCGTCAGCCATGGCGCGCTCCTCGGCGGCATGGAGGTACTGGCCCTCGCTGAAGAGCTTCATGTCGATGGGCTTGGGGCTGCGGGCCTGCCACAGGCGCAGGGTGTTCACATGGTCGGTGTCGTAGCCGGCGATCTCCATATCGCAGGGGATGGCCAGCACACGGGTGTAGTCCTCATGGACCACCATCAGGTGGTTGTTGTCCCAGCGGGTGCGGACCTTGCCGCCGAAGCGGACCTCCTCGGCCTCCTGCAGCTTGGGCAGCAGCCACGCGTCGCCCAGCTGCATCCAGTCGTCGGGAAGCTCCACCTGCTGGCCCTCCACGATCTTCTGCTTGAAAATACCCAGCTCATAGCAGATGGAGTAGCCCGCCGCCGGGATCTCCAGGGTGGTCATGCTGTCCAGATAGCAGGCGGCCAGGCGGCCCAGACCGCCGTTGCCCAGACCGGCGTCCGGCTCCATGTCGAAGATGTCCGCCGCTTTGAAGCCCAGCTCGCCGATGGCGGCGGTCAGGGGCTCCAGCAGCGCCAGATTGAAGGCGTTTTTCATCAGGCTGCGGCCCATCAGGAACTCCAGCGACAGGTAGTGGACCTTGCGCTTTTCCTCGTGAGCCGTCTCCTCGCGGGTCTGTACGCCGTGCTCGGCCATGATGTCCCGCAGGACCATGGCGCAGGCCTTCATCATCTCGCCGTCGGTGGCCTGCTGCTCGGTGCAGCCGTAGTTGAGGCGCAGCTTCTGTACGATGGCCTCCTTCAGGGTCTCTTTGTTGTAGGTCATATCGGGTAACTCCTCCTTGGGTCAAAGGTTCTCATAAATGTGCCGGTAGGCCGCCGCACTGCGGCCCCAGCTGAAGTCCGCGGTCATGCCCCGGTATCGAACGGTGTCGAAGCCTGTCCGGTCGCCCCGGTACAGGCCGGTGGCCTGACCGATGACGGAGAGCATGGCCCCGGCGTCATAGTCGCCGAACAGGTAGCCGGTGCCGTCCTCCTGCCCCACCTGGCAGGAGCGCACGGTGTCCGCCAGACCGCCGGTGCTCCGCACGATGGGCACCGCGCCGTAGCGCATGGCGATCATCTGGCTCAGGCCGCAGGGCTCGCTGCGGGAGGGCATCAGGAACAGGTCCGCGGCGGCGTAGACGCGGCGGGACAGGTCCTCGGCGTACAGGATCTGGGCTGACACGCGGCCGGGGTACTGCCCGGCTTTCCAGCGGAAGAAATCCTCATACCCCCGGTCACCGGTGCCCAGCACCACGAACTGGCAGCCGGCGGCCATGATGCCGTCCATGGCCTGCTGCACAAGATCAAGCCCCTTGTGGCCCACCAGCCGCGTCACCATGGCGATCAGCGGCGTGTCCGGCTCCTGGGCAAGTCCGAGGGCAGCCTGCAGGGATGCCTTGCACACGGCCTTGCCGGCCGGGTCTGCCGCCGTGTAATGCGCCGGAAGCGCCGGGTCGGCGGCGGGGTCGTAGGTGACGGTGTCGATGCCGTTGACCACGCCGTGCATTTTCCAGCCGATGGCGTCCACTACGCTCTCCAGCCCCTCGGCATAGGCCGGGTCATGGAGCTGGGCGGCGTAGGTGGGGCTGACGGTGGTGACGGCGTCCGCCATGAGCATGGCACCCTTCATCAGGTTCACGTCGCCGTCCATGCGGAGAGTGCCGTCGTCGTACCAGCCACGATCCAGACCGAAGAGCTGGTCTACGCTGTCGCTGCCGTAGCGGCCCTGATACTCAATGTTGTGAATGGTGAACACCGTGCGGATATGGCGTATCTCCCACCAGCGGGTGGCCGCGTCCTTGAGATAGATGGGTACCAGCGCCGTCTGCCAGTCGTTGCAGTGGAGGATGTCCGGCATCCAGTCCAGGCTGGGCAGCAGGTCGACGACGGCCTTGCTGAAAAAGGCGAAGCGCTCGCCGTCGTCAAACTCGCCGTACAGGCGGCCGCGGCGGAAGTATTTTTCGTTGTCCACGAAGTACCAGGTCACGCCCCGGTCATAGAGGGAGAACAGGCCGCAGTACTCATGCCGCCAGCCCAGGTCCACGTAGATATACCGGCGGAAGGTCATTTTCTCCCGCCACTGGGGGCCAATTTTGTCGTACAGGGGCAGAATGACGGCGGTCTCGACCCCCTCCGTCGCCAGGGCGGGGGGGAGGCTGCCGGCCACATCGGCCAGGCCGCCGGTCTTGCAGAAGGGATAGGCCTCGCTGGTCACATACAGCAGCTTCATGGCAGGCTCCTTTCTCTCACACCGTCGCGCCCTTGGCGATGACGATGGGATAGCGCTCGTGGCCCATCAGGGTCACATTCTCGCTGACGGTGACGTATTTGTCGGTGATCACGCCCCGCAGTATGGCACCGCGCTTGACCACCGTGTCCTTGAACAGGATACAGTTTTCCACGCTGGCACCCTTTTCAATACGCACGTTGCGGAACAGCACGCAGTTTTTTACGCTGCCCTGGATGTCGCAGCCGTCGGCGGCCAGGGAGTTGACGCAGCCGCCCTCCGGGTCGATGTAGCTGGAGGGGGAGTCGTTCTCCTTGCCGTATACCGGACGGTCCGGGCAGAACAGGGCGCTGCGGGTGGCGGTATCCAGCAGCTCCATGCTGCGGTCGTAGTAGTTCTGCAGGGTGCTGATGTGGGCGGCGTAGCCGTCGTAGACATAGCTTTGCAGATGGAGGCGGCTGCTCATGCCCTGAAGGATATCCCGCCGCAGGCTGTAACGGTTGTGGCTCAGGCACTCCGTCACCAGCTGGATGAGCAGCTCGGTCCGCAGGACAAAGATGTTCAGGCAGCGATAGCCCTCCGGCGTGTGCAGGCCGTAGGCCGTGTCGGTGATGCGGCCCCGGGCGTCCAGCCGGAAGTAGGTATCCTGCCCGTCGCCGGGGACGGCGGTGCAGACGGCGGTGATGTCCGCGCCGGTGTCGATATGGCGGCGGAGCACGTCCTCCAGGGGTGCGTTGATGACCGTGTCGCTGTCGGACAGCACCACGTAGTCCTGACGGATGCTCTTCAGGTAGTTCATCACACTGCCCAGGGCATCCACGCGGCCGCGGAACTGGCCGTCGCCGCGGTGCTGCTCATTATAGGCGAAGGCCGGCAGCAGCGTCAGACCGCCGAAGTTGCGGCTCAGGTCCCAGCTCTTGCCGCTGCCCAGGTGGTCCAGCAGCGACTGGCACTTGCCGTGCATGATGACGCCCACGTCCGTGACGCCGGCGTTCACCATGCTGGAGAGGATGAAGTCGATGATGCGGTAGTCACCGCCGAAGGGGATGGAGCCGTGGACGCGATTTTCGATGAGCTCCCGCAGACCGTTTTCCTTGTCGTAGGAGAAGATGATCCCGTGCATTCCGTTCATGGCCGCACCTCCTTGCCGTTTTCACCCAGCATCATTTTCGGTTCGATGACCGCGCCGTCCGCCACGGAGGTCCGGGGCCCCAGCACGGCGATGCCCCAGTCCTCAAAGGGGACGCTGCCCGGGGCGCCGCCCACCACGGCGTTTCTGCCTACGCGGCAGCCCTCGCCCACGATGGCGTAGGACACCTTCGCGCCTGCCTCGATGACGGCGCCGGGCATGACCACGGAATAGGAGACGGACGCGCCCTCGGCCACGGTGGTGCCGGTGCTGAGGACGGCGTTCTTTACCTCGCCCAGCACGGTGCAGCCCTTGGCCACGGCGCTGTTGCCCACATCGCCCGTTTTACCGATGTAGGTGGGCGGGCAGGTGGGCGTGCGGCCGTAGATGCGCCACTTCTTGTCCAGCAGGTTCAGTCCGGAGCCGGGGGAGAGCATATCCATGTTGGCGTCCCACAGGGAGTCCAGCGTGCCCACGTCCTTCCAGTAGCCCTCGAAGCGGTAGGCGGACATCCTCTCGCCGTTTCGCAGCATAGCGGGGATGATGTTTTTTCCGAAGTCGTTGTCGCTGCGGGGGTCAGTCTCATCATCGATGAGGTACTGGCGCAGCTTTTTCCAGGTGAAGATATAGATGCCCATAGAGGCCAGGTTGCTTTTTGGTTCCTTGGGCTTCTCGGCGAACTCGGTGATATTATCATCACCGTCCACGGCCATGATGCCGAAGCGGCTGGCCTCCTCCCAGGGGACCTCCATGACGGAGATGGTGCAGTCAGCGCCGGTGGCCTTGTGGCGGCGCAGCATCAGGGAGTAGTCCATCTTATAGATGTGGTCGCCGGAGAGCACCAGTACGTACTCCGGGTCGTACAGATCCACGAAGCCGATGTTCTGGTAGATGGCGTTGGCGGTGCCCTTGTACCAGACGGCGCCGCCGGCGCTCTGGTAGGGCGGCAGGATATGTACGCCGCCGTTGACACGGTCCAGCTCCCAGGGCTGGCCGCTGCCGATGTAGGTGTTCAGCTCCAGTGGCCGGTACTGGGTCAGCACGCCCACGGTGTCGATGCCGGAGTTGGTACAGTTTGACAGGGGAAAGTCGATGATGCGGAATTTGCCGCCGAAGGGCACGGCGGGCTTGGCCATGCTGCCGGTGAGCACGTACAGGCGGCTGCCCTGGCCGCCGGCCAGCAGCATCGCCACACACTCTTTTTTCATCCTTGCGTACCTCCTGTGTTCTGTTTTTTCTGGGGGCGTTTTCCCTCCCGGCGCAGCAGCACCGCGCCCAGGGGCGGGATGGTCAGGGAAAGGGACGTCTCCCGCCCGTGGGAGGGGATCTCGTCCACGTCGATCCGGCTGCCCGCCGGAAGGGCGCAGCCGCTGCCGCCCCAGCAGGCGTCGTCCGTGTTGAACAGCACCTCATACCGCGCCGCTGCCGGCACGCCGAAGCGGTAGTTGTCCCAGGGCACCGGCGCGAAATTCACCGCGCAGATCAGCTCGTGGCCCCTGTGGTCCCGCCGCAGAAACACCAGCACGTTGTTGTGGTTATCATCGGCCACCAGCCATGTAAAGCCGTCCCAGTCCCGGTCGTTTTCCCACAGGCACCGGTTGCGCTTATACAGCCGGTTCAGCTGCCGCAGGCACTCATGGCTGGCCCGGCAGGTGGGATCGTCCAGCAGATACCAGTCCAGCTGGCCGCGGAAGTCCCACTCGTGCCACTGGGGCAGTTCGCTGCCCATGAACAGCAGCTTTTTGCCGGGGTGGCACAGCATATAGGCCCAGAAACTCCTTACACCGGCCAGCTGCCGCCAGTCGTCGCCGGGCATCTTGCCCCGGAGAGAGCCCTTCATGTGGACCACCTCGTCGTGGGACAGGGGCAGGACGTAGTTTTCCGAGAAGGCGTAGACCATGGAGAACGTCACGTCCCGGTGGTGGAACTGGCGGAAGTAGGGGTCCATCTTCAGATAGTGGCACAGGTCGTTCATCCAGCCCATGTTCCACTTCAGGTTGAAACCCAGACCGCCCTGCTCCGGCGGATAGGTGACCAGCGGCCACGCGGTGGACTCCTCCGCCACCATCAGCGCCGCCGGGTCGGCGGCAAAGGCTGCCCGGTTCAGCTCACGCAGGAAGTCGATGGCCTCCAGGTTCTCCCGGCCGCCGTCCTTGTTGGGACGCCACGCGCCGCCCTGCCGGTCATAGTCCAGATACAGCATGGACGCCACTGCGTCCACCCGCAGCCCGTCGATGTGGTATTCCTTCAACCAGTAGACGGCGGAGGACAGCAGGAATTCCCGGACCTCCGGCTTGCCGAAGTCGAATACACGGGTGCCCCAGCCGGCGTGCTCCCATTTCAGGGGGTCGCCGTACTCATAGAGGCAGGTGCCGTCAAATTCGATAAGCCCGTGGCTGTCCTTACAGAAGTGGGCGGGCACCCAGTCCAGTATCACGCCCAGCCCCGCCCGGTGCAGGGCATCCACCAGGGCCATGAAGTCGTGGGGCGTGCCGTAGCGGCTGGTGGGGGCAAAGTAGCCGGTGCACTGGTAGCCCCAGCTGTCGTCCAGGGGGTATTCCGTCACCGGCAGCAGCTCTACGAAGTTGTAGCCCATGGCCTTTACATAGGAGGGCAGCTCCTTTGCCAGCTCCACATAGCTCAGGGGAGAGCCGTCCTCGTGGCGCTTCCACGAGCCCAGATGCACCTCGTAGATCAGCAGCTCGCCGTTCACCGGCGGCTTTTCCAGCCGCTGCCGCCGCCAGTCATCGTCCCGCCACTGGTATCCGGACAGGTCGTAGACCTTGCTGTCTGTCCCGGGACGGGTGGCCGCATGGAAGGCACAGGGATCGGCCTTCCAGACCACCCGGCCGTCCGCGCCGGTGACCACATATTTGTAGGCGTCGTAGACCTTGGCGCTCTCCGCCGCCGTTTCCCACACGCCGGTATCCAGCCGGGTCATGGGCCGGGGCTGCCAGCCGTTGAAGTCCCCGGCCAGCGCTACGGCGCGGGCGTTGGGCGCCCACACGCGGAAGGTGAAGCCCTGCTCCGCCGGGTGTGCGCCGAGGTAGGTGTAGATGTCGTGGGCCGGGTGCCGCGTCATGTGCTCAGCTCCTTTTCTCTCACTCTGCTCGTCTGCTCTATGGTAGCACGCCTGTTCCGTCAAAGGACGCGAAACAGGTCGCTGGTAACGTTACCGACATTGTACCCCATTTTTCCCGTCCCGTCAACAAACAAGGCGCTTTTTGTGCCGCGGCGGGGGCGGAAAAGGGTCGCAAGCACAAAAGGGAAACGCAGGCGCGCTGCGTTTCCCTTTTCGTTTACTCATCCCGCTGCTGCACGGCGCTGCTGCCGTTCAGGCCGAAGTCGTCCGCCACGCTGGCGGTGTCCCGGCGCAGCATGGTCTCCATCACCCGGATATCGCTGTCGATATCCATGGCATCGGTGCGGTACAGCTCGTCCAGCTGGTGCTCGAAGCCCGCCACGATGCTGTCCATGGTCTTTTCGATCTTGGCCTTGGCCTGGCTCAGGTTCTCACCGCTGACGCCGGCCTCCTCGAAGCTGGCGTAGTTTTCCAGCAGCTTCAGGGTGGTGGGCAGGTAGTAGTTCAGGAACGTGCCGGCGGCGTCACGCTTGGCCTCGTCCTCTTCAATGAGTTTGAAAATACGGCCGGACACCTGCTCCATGCGGTCCAGCTTGGCGCTGATGGCCTCGTCGGCGATGCGGTCGTTCAGCTCGCGGATCTGGGCCAGGATGGCGGCGTAGCCCGCCGGCGCGGGCGCGGTCTGTGCGGGCTGATCCTGCTCCGCCTTGGCGCGGTGGGCGGCATCAAAGTACGCCGTGGCGGCGGCCTGGGACTTGAAGAGCATACCGCTGCCCATGTCGATATAGGCCTCGTCACCCCAGAGGCCCTTTTCCAGCATCAGGTTCACGTCCTTCTCCACCCGGCGGCGGGACACGTCGGCGGCCCGGGCCAGATAGTCCAGGGGCACGGCCTGCTTCTGCCCGACGGTGCGGAGGTAGGTGGCAAAGCGCCGCTGGCGGCGCTTCATGGCGCCGCTGCCCAGCAGCAGGGACGCGCCGCCGGCCATCATGCCCAGGGGATAGAACAGCTGCCGCAGCAGGTCCATCCATTCATGCCATTTGATGGCGTAGCGCAGTTCAAAGTAGTCCACCTGCTGCACCAGGAAAAACACGCCCAGAATACCCACCACCGCGCCGATGATCTTCATGGTTTTGGCGCCCTTGTCGGAGTAGTTCGGCGTCTCTGTGACCTTGCGGACGGTGTTCTTCGCCGCGGAGGCGCGCGCCTGCGCAGGCTTCGCCTCGGCGCTGCCCGCCGCTGTCCGCTGCCACGCATCCCGCGCCTGCTGGCGCATTTTCCTGCCGCCGCCCTCGCTGAGCTTGCTCAGCAGCAGGATCAGGCCCACAGGCCAGGCCACGGCAAACATCACCGCGATGAATATCCACGAACCCAGGTCGTTATTGTTCTTTTTCGGCGGCTTCGGCTGAAGGCCGTTGTTCTCGTCGTATTCGTAGCTCATGCTTCCCCTTCTCCCTTTCCCCGCAGCTTTCGCTTGTTGCCCTTTTCGTCCACGATATAGGTATTCTCCAGTACGCTGCGGGCATTGGCCATTACCGCGTTCAGGTACTCCTGCCGCAGTGCAGCGCGCTCCTCGATCTCCGCGTCTGTCAGCCCCTCGGCCTTGGCCTTGCGGGCCAGCTCGTTGATGCGTGCTATCTTCTTCTCGTCCATAGCTGTTTCTCCCTTATATGTATCGCCGTATGTCCACCGGCAGGCGGCCCTTTTTCGTGGGAGCGCCCACGCTGTCCAATACGCATTTTCCCAGACCGCGGCAGGTGATGGTATCCCCCGCCGACACGGGCTTGTCCGGCTTCACACAGGTGACGTAGTTCACCTGTACGGACCCCTTTTCCACGGCCTCCGCCGCCCGGCCCCGGCTGAGAGAAAATCCCGCCGCCAGCACGTTGTCCAGCCGCAGGGAGGAGACGGTGTCCCGCAGTTCCTTCACCGCCGCATGGGGGACCGCCAGCGCCGAAAGCGGCAGCGGTGTTACGGTGAGCTTCTCCCGGCCGGCGCTGTCCCAGTTCTGCAGCAGGAAATCCGTCATGGACGGGTCCAGCAGCACCTGACAGCCGCCCTTTTCCACAAGTATATCGCCTATCTTCTCCCGGGTCAATCCCAGAGCCATCAAACTGCCCAAAAAATCCCGGTGGGTCAGGTCGCCGCCGCTGCGGCACGCGGCCCGCACCGCCGCGACCTCCGTGCCGTCCGGCTCCGCCATCCACTCCGGCAGAAACAGCAGCCGCTTTCGCTCCGCGCCGTCATAGCCGCCCCAAAGCACATAGCCCTCCCGGCACCCCAGCGCGTTCAGCAGATGCTGCGCCGCCGTCTGCTCCTGGGGCGAGAGAAAGCCTGTGGCCGTGGGAATGTTCCGCGTGCGGCACTGCTCACACTTATCCCACACGCGGCTCAGCAGCAGCCGTTCCTCCGGGCTGTGGGCGGCTCTGTCCAGCAGTTCTCGTCTGTCCATGTTATGCCCCCAAATTCTGCGTGCGGTACAGTGTGGCGTACACGCCGTTCTTCGCCAGGAGTTCCTGGTGGGAGCCCTGTTCGGCGACGACACCGTCCTGTATCACCAGTATCCGGTCGGCCGAACGAATGGTGGACAGCCGGTGGGCGATGATCAGTGTCGTGCGGCCTCGGGCCAAACGGTCAAAGGCGCCCTGGATGCGGGCTTCCGTCACGCTGTCCAGCGCGGAGGTGGCTTCATCCAGTATCAGAATGGGCGGGGCCTTCAGAAACACCCGGGCGATGGCCACCCGCTGCTTCTGCCCGCCGGAGAGCAGCGCGCCCCGCTCACCCACATAGGTGTCGAACCCGTCGGGCATGGCGCAGATATCGTCGTAGATCTCCGCCTGCCGCGCCGCCTGCTCTACCTCAGCGTCGGTGGCGTCGGGACGGCCATAGCGGATATTTTCGCGGATGGTGTCGGCAAACAGGAACACGTCCTGCTGCACGATGCCGATGGCCCGGCGCAGGGAGCGCTGGGTGACGGCGCGGACATCACGGCCGTCGACGGTGATACTGCCGCTGTCCACATCGTAGAACCGGGGCAGCAGCTGGCACAGGGTGGTCTTGCCGCCGCCGGAGGGCCCCACCAGGGCCACCGTCTCGCCGGCGGGGATGTGCAGCGTTACGTTGTGCAGCACCTCGGTCTTTTCACCGTAGGCGAAGGAGACGTCGTTCACGTCCACGCGGCCCTGTACATGTTCGAGGGGCCGCGCGTCCGGCGCGTCCTGAATGGACGGCTCGGTGGCCATCAGCTCAATGAAGCGGTGCAGGCCCGCGAAGCCGTTGGAGAACATCTCGGCGAAGTTGGCCAGCTTGCGGATGGGACTGACGAAGGCGGTGACGTATAGGGAGAAGGTGATCAGATCCACATAGTCCATTTTCTCCCCCATGATGAGCCAGCCGCCCACGGCGATCACCGCCACCGGCAATATGCCGGTGCAGAACTCCATCACCGCGTTGAAGCGGCCCATCTCCTTGTGAAAGCCACGCTTGGCGGTCTTGAACACCTCGTTGGCCTCATCGAAGCGGCGCTGCTGGGCTTCTTCGTTGGCAAAGGCCTTGGTGGTCCGCACGCCGGACAGGCCGGACTCGATGGCGGCGTTGATGGTGCCGGTCTTGACCTTGGCAGCCCGGGAGGCGGCGCTCATCTGCCGGCGGCGGCGCAGGGCCATGGTCAGCAGGACAGGCAGCAGCACCAGCAGTACCAGCGCCAGCTCCCAGCGCAGGGTGAACATCACCGCCAGCGCGCCCACGATGGTCACCAGGGAGATGAACAGATCCTCCGGCCCGTGGTGGGCCAGCTCCGTCAGTTCAAACAGGTCACTGGTCAGGCGGCTCATCAGCTGGCCGGTGCGGTTGCGGTCGTAGAAGTCGAAGCCCAGCTCCTGAATGTGGCGGTACAGATCGCGGCGGATATCCGCCTCTACGCGGATGCCGAAGGTGTGGCCCCAGTAGGCCACCACGAAGTACAGCGCCGAGCGCAGCACATAGGCGGCCACCACCACCGCCATGACGATGAAGAATACCCGGAACTGCCGCTGGGGCAGCCAGGTATACATGGCGGCGCGGGACACCAGCGGGAACGCCAGGTCGATGCAGGCGATGAGGAACGCGCAGGACAGGTCCAGGGCGAAGAGCCGCCGGTGGGGTTTGAAGTAGGAGAGGAATATCCGCAGGGGGCTGCGGGTCTGATAATCTTTCGTGGTCATGCTATGCCTCGCTTGGTGTTTTTTTGAACATATAGTATAGCACATCGGCACGGCGTTCGCAATAGCACGCAGCGCCCCGGCTTGCGTGTCGGGGCGCTGCGTGTTATAATTGGGCCATGACCTGGCCGATAGGGCCGTCGATGGTGACGGCGGCGCCAAGACCGCTGCCGGCCCCGCCCTTGTTGATGACCGCCAGCTTATGGCCGCGGTAGTACTGTATCAGCCCGGCGGCGGGATAGACCACCAGCGACGTGCCGCCGATGATGAGCACGTCTGCCTGCCGGATATAGTGGATGGCGCGGGCCATCACGTCCTCATCCAGGGACTCCTCATACAGCACCACGTCCGGCTTAATGATGCCGCCGCAGGTGCAGCGGGGAATGCCGCGGCTCTCCGCGATGCGCTCCACACCGTAGAATTTCCCGCAGCGGGTACAGTGGTTCCGCAGCACGCTGCCGTGGAGCTCAAGGACCTCCCGGCTGCCGGCCTTCTGGTGCAGGCCGTCGATGTTCTGGGTGATGACGGCCTTCAGCTTCCCCTGCTGCTCCCATTCCGCCAGCTTGCGGTGGGCAGCGTTGGGCTGGGCGTCCAGGGCCAGCATTTTGGCCCGGTAGAAGTCGTAGAATTCCTCGGTGTGCGTCTCGTAAAATGTGTGGCTGAGCATGGTCTCCGGCGGGTATTTGAATTTCTGGTGATACAGGCCGTCCACACTGCGGAAGTCCGGTATCCCGGACTCGGTGGATACGCCGGCGCCGCCGAAAAACACGATGTTGTCGCTGCTGTCTGTCAATTCCTTCAGCCTGCGGATGGTTTCGTCCATACTGTCCCTCCATTTCTTTTGTAAGGAGCATACGCTATGAATATTCAGATCTTCGGAAAAAGCAAGTCCTTCGACACGAAAAAGGCGGAGCGCTGGTTCAAGGAGCGCCGCATCAAGTATCAGTACATCGACCTTGTGAGCAAGGGTGTATCGCCGGGGGAGTACCGTTCCATCCGGGCGGCCGTGGGCAGCTTCGACGCGCTGGTGGACAAGGACTGCCGGGCGTATGAGGCGCTGTACATGGCCTACATCACGCCTCAGGCGGCGGAGGAAAAGCTGCTGGAATACCCGGAGCTGTTCGCCGCACCCATTGTCCGCAACGGGAAGCAGGCCACCGTGGGCTATTGCCCGGAGATATGGCAGACGTGGGAATAGGAATAAGGGCTCTCATCCGTGCGCCGCAGGCGCACGGTTTTTTTCGGGCAGTACCGAGGCTTTCACTGTGCGGTGTTGCCCTTAGTCCGTGTAGCTGTGCTCCACCGTGACCACGGCGTAGTAATTGCCGTCCATGGCGCGGACCAGAGCGCGTATCTCCTGCGCTGCCTGGGCCGGGGTCTTGCTGCTGGAGAAGGGCAGCACCGCGTCGAAGATCAGGTTATCGTGTGTGGTGCCCCGGACCACGCGGAAGTCGTGGATGGTCAGGGACGGTTCCACCTGCTTCACCAGCTCCGCCACCTGCTCCCGCAGGCGGGCGATGGACGCGTCGTCCGTGTCCACGGGATCCATGTGGATGACGGCGTGGCAGTGGAGCTTCTCCATCAGTTCCTTTTCAATATTGTCGATCACATCGTGCATGGCCATGATGTCCCCGTGGGCGGGGACCTCCGCGTGGAGGGTGATCATCAGACGGCCGGGGCCGTAGTCGTGGACCACCAGATCGTGTACGCCCAGCACTGTGTCGTTGGAGAGGACGATATCCCGTATCTGCTGCACCAGCGCCGGGTCGGGCGCCTGCCCCAGCAGAGGGGACAGGGTCTCTTTTGCGGCCTTGTAGGCGGAGAACAGGATGAACAGCGCCACCACCAGGCCCACATAGCCGTCCACCGCCAGACCGGTCCATTTGCCGATGAGCATGGCAAGGAGCACCGCCAGGGTGGAGACGGTGTCGGAAAGGCTGTCCGTGGCGGTGGCCTCCATGGCGGCGGACTTGATCTTCCGGCCGACGGCCCGGTTGTACAGCCACATATAGACCTTCACGCACACGGAGGCGGCCATGATGGCGATAGCCATCAGGGAAAAGGTGACGGCCTCCGGATGGAGGATCTTGTCAAAGGAGGACTTGGCCAGCTCCACGCCCATCAGCAGGATCAGGCCCGCTACGATCAGGCCGGATATGTACTCGATGCGGCCGTGGCCAAAGGGGTGGTCGGTGTCCGGCTTTTTGCCCGCCAGACGGAAGCCCAGCAGCGTCACCGCCGAGGAGCCGGCGTCGGACAGGTTGTTGAAGGCGTCCGCCGTGACGGCGATGGAACCGGACAGCTGTCCGGCGAAGAATTTGCCGATGAACAGCAGAATATTCAGTGCGATGCCCACAGCGCCGCACAGGGTGCCGTAGGCGCGGCGGACGGCGGGGGAGGACACGTTGTCCCGGTCAGGAATGAACCAGCGGCTCAGCAATCGTATCATAGCAGTCGTCTCCTTTCGGCGGGTAGACCCGGCGCTTTGTCAGCCAATAGCACAGAGGGATGGCGTACAGCAGTATCTCATAGGGGATGGCGGACATGTCCGCGCCCAGCATGGCCAGCGGGATGGACACGGAGATGTTCCAGGGGATCAGCGGCGAGAGGACGATGCCGGAGTTCTCGATGTCAAGGGCCATCTCGCCCCTGCCGTGGCCGCGCTTGGTGTAGTCGTCCTCCAGCAGCTGGTTGCACACCACCGCGCAGGTGGACTGGTTGCAGAACACCATGCTGCACACCACGGAGATCGCCACGCAGGCGGGGAACCGCCCGGCTCTCCGGGCCAGGCGCTGGGCCAGATGCGCTGCGCCGTTCAGCACGCCCATGCCGCCCAGCAGCCCGGCGTACAGCCCGGCGCTGACGGCCATGATCTGTCTCTTATACACATCTGACGCTGCCGACGATATGCAGTGTGTAG
>ENA-OYVZ01000120-OYVZ01000120.1-human-gut-metagenome-genome-assembly--contig:-NODE-120-length-17505-cov-5.470258_pt1 | contig 17505 bp, 10 predicted proteins | sample MGYA00244162_ERZ653381 | MGnify/ENA primary metagenome ERZ653381 (study PRJEB26926, sample SAMN06165033) | human gut metagenome | biome: ENVO:00009003; feature: ENVO:2100002; material: ENVO:00002003...
CGGCGGACGCTGCCGTTCGGAAAGCAGGACGGCAGGCGGATGCTGCTGCACTTCGGAGCCGCCGACCAGCGGGCATGGGTGTACGTCAACGGCCTTCTTGCCGGGGCGCATACAGGCGGGTATACAGCCTTTACGCTGGATATTACAAAGCTTCTGCAAGATGGCGAAAATGTCCTGACCGTCGCTGTGCGTGACGATACGGACACCGTGCCCCTCTCGCGCGGGAAGCAGAAGACAACGCGCGGCGGCATCTGGTACACGCCGCAGAGCGGCATCTGGCAGACCGTCTGGGCGGAACAGGTACCGGAGCATTATATACAGTCGCTTCTGTTTACTCCGGAACTGCCGGAAGGACGCATCCGCTGGATGCTCACCGCGTCCGCGCCGAAAGGCGCTCGAATCGAAATTTCCTATCAGGGAACTCCGGTCACCGAGGGCGTAACGGACGAGGACGGCTGCGGCAGCGCCGTTCTGCCGCCGGAGCAGCTGCACCTGTGGTCCCCGGAGGCGCCGAACCTCTATGACGTAACCGTCACATTGGGGGACGATACCGTCAAAAGCTATTTCGCCATGCGCACCGTCGGCACCGGGATAGACGCAGCAGGTCATCCGTGCCTGCTGCTGAACGGACAGCCGTACTTCCACCACGGCGTGCTCGATCAGGGCTACTGGCCGGACGGGTTATATACCGCACCGTCGGACGACGCGCTGATCTATGATATCGAACTGATGAAGCGTCTGGGCTTCAACATGCTGCGCAAGCATATCAAGGTCGAGCCCATGCGCTGGTATTATCACTGCGACCGGCTGGGCATGCTGGTCTGGCAGGACATGCCCTCCGGCGGCGGACAGTACAATCTGCTGACCATCTCCGCGCCGCTCATCACCGGCATTCATCTCAAGGACAGTCATTACCGCCTTTTCGCCCGTACGGACGCGCAGGGCCGCGAGGACTTCACACGCGAACTGACGGAGCTGATCACGCAGCTGCAGAACTGCCCGTGCATCGTCTTGTGGGTGCCGTTCAACGAGGGCTGGGGACAGTTTGACGCGAAAAACGCAGTGCGGCTGATCCGCAGGCTCGACCCCACGCGGCTGATCGACCATGCCAGCGGCTGGCACGATCAGGGCGTGAGCGATGTGAAAAGCCTGCATGTGTACTTTAAGCCCTATCGCTTCCGGCCTGACAAGAAGGGCCGCGCAGTCGTTCTGTCGGAGTTCGGCGGATACAATCTGCCGGTTGCGGGACATACCTGGAACACGAAAAACTTCGGCTACAAGGGCTATCAGACGCCCGAGGCACTGGGCGAGGCGGTCAAAACGCTCTATGAAACGCAGATCATTCCTGCACGCAGAGCGGGGCTTGCCGCCGACGTTTACACGCAGCTGAGCGATGTAGAGGATGAGGTCAACGGCTTTGTGACCTATGACCGGCGCGTGGAAAAGCTGCCGGAGGCGCTGATGCAGGCCATCGCGCAGGACCTGAGAGGAGATTGACCATGAAAAAACGGATACTGGCGCTGCTTCTGGTGCTGACGCTGCTGGTGCTCGGCGGCTGCACGGTGCGCGACACGGTGCAGGTCATGGGAATCAGCGTTACGACGCTGCAGGAGTTGGCGGACGCTGCGCTGTCCGAGGACACGGAAGCGCCCGAATCGGGCGAGCAGTTTGTCACTGCCGAAGACCCGGAGGTCACGCAGACTGCCGACACGGTCGATGCGCACGGGTATTATTACGATGCAGAGCACGTCGTTCTGTATCTCGATACCTACGGCCATCTGCCGGAGAACTATATCACAAAGTCCGATGCCCGCGCGCTCGGCTGGGAGGGCGGCAGCGTTGAAGCATACCGGGAAGGAGCCGCCATCGGCGGCGACCGCTTCGGCAACCGCGAAGGGCTTCTGCCGGAGAAAACAGGAAGAACCTATACCGAATGCGACATCAACACGCTCGGCGCGGACTCGCGCGGGGCCGAGCGGCTGATCTTCTCGAACGACAGGCTGTATTTTTACACGTCCGACCACTACGCGTCGTTTACGGAGCTGACCGTGGACGGAGGCACTGTCATATGGAACTGACCTACCGGATCGACTGCCGGGAACTGACCTCCCGCGCTGCTGCGCACGACTGCTTTGCGCGCGTGTTTTCGCTGCCTGCGTCCTATGGGCGGAATCTCGACGCACTGTACGATGTTCTGACCGATCTGCCGCCGTGTACGCTTATATTGGAGCATATTGACTGCCTGTATGGTACACTCGGGCCGTATGCGGAAAAGCTGCTTGACACCTTCCGCGATGCAGCGCTGGAAAACAAAAATATCCAAATTCAAGAAGATGCCAAAACTTTTTGAGCATTTTTCGTGCCTTGTCTATATTGCCAGAAAACAGGCGTTTTTCCTTGTGTGAATTGTCAATTTACAAAGTGCGGCATTGTCGGATAAAATACGCAATATGAACGAACTGTGAATAAGTCGTTCAAGAAAGAGAAATCAAGGAGGAACTCTATGGAAATCCAAACTGGCGCATTGGTAATCGTTCTTGCGTACATGGTCGGCATGATGATCATCGGCTACGTCGTCGGCAAGATCAACATCAAGGGCAGCGCGGACTATCTCGTTGCCGGCCGCAGAATGGGCCTGTTCATGGTCGCGTTCTCGCTGTCTGCCAACAACATCGGCGGCGGCAGCACCACCGGCCTCGCGCAGAAAGCGTTCGGCGCATGGGGCGTCAGCGCGATCTGGTACGTCCTGGCCGCGTCTCTGGCTATGATCCCGCTGGCCTACTTCGCTCCCAAGATTCGCAAGACCATGGCTGTCACGATCCCCGAGGTCGTCGGCCGCCGCTTCGGCAAGGTTTCCAGCAACTTCACGGCAGTCCTCAGCGTCCTGTCGCTGTTCTGCCTGACCTCTTCCCAGATCGGTGCTTCCGGCGCTGTTATCAACGCGCTGATCCCGTCGATCCCCCTGAACGTCTGCCTGCTGCTGGCCGGTTTCGTCACCATTTTCTACACGACCTTCGGCGGCATGATCGCTGACCAGGTCTCCGACCTCATCCAGTTCGGCATCATTCTCGTCGGCCTTGCCATCGCAACGCCGATCGTCCTGAAGCATGCCGGCGGCTGGGCTGCGATCTCCGCTGCACTGCCCGGCGAAAAGCTGAACATGACCCAGATCGGCTGGGCCTCCATCATCGGCTACTTCTTCAACTACTTCTGCACCTTCCTCTGCGGCCCCGAAATGGTCTCCCGCTTCGAGACCTGCAAGGACGAGAAGACTGCAGTTCGTGCTTCCTTCCTCTGCGCCATCCTCATGGCTGCCATGGCAATTTTCCCGACCCTCCTCGGCCTCGCTGCCTTCGCTCTGAAGGATCAGCTGCCCAGCCTTGCTGAGAACGGCTCCAACGCCATGATGGTCGTCACTGGCACCTATGCGCCCGGCATCATCACCGGCCTCATCTCCGCCGCCATCATCTGCGCGACCATGTCCTCGGCAGACTCCAATCTGCTGTGCATGTCCACGATGATCATCAACGACATCTATCCCGGCTTCGGCGGCAAGAAAAAGCTGAATGACAAGCAGACCATCTTCTATACCCGTCTGTGCAACGTTATTGCAGCGCTCATCGCCATGTGCATCTCCATGTTCGGCGTTTCCCTCGTCGCCATGAACACCTTCGCATTCGGTATCCGCTGCGCAGGCCCGTTCGCGGCATACGGCCTCGGCCTTGCCGTTCCGAAGGCAACAAAGAACTCCGGCCTGATTTCCATCTTCACCGGCACCATCGCTTTCGTCGTCTGGCAGCTTCTGTCCAACGGCGGTACGCTGTGGTTCATGATGCCGGTCGTCTTCGGCAGCCTTGTCTCCGTCATCACGTTCTATGTTGTGAACCTGATCGAGTGGAAGCGCGGCGTTCCCGCTGCTCCCTCCGCTTACGCTGTCGAGAAAGCCAAGTAATCCCTCTTCCCCCAACTGAAACCGCCCGCCCTGCCATGCGGCAGGGCGGGTTTTCTGCCTCTTGACATTTTCTGCAGCGTTCGTTAAAATAGCTTCTGTTCATCGGAGGGTCGATTCATTGATTATTCGGCTGGATAAGATGCCGGGCATGCGTCCGGGGTTTTATCCGGTCTTTTTTTGAAGTTGAAGCTATGGAAAACCAGAAAAATGATTTCCTGAACGGGCCAATTCTTTCCCCGCTGCTGCGGTTTGCGGGGCCGGTGCTGCTGGCGCTGTTTCTGCAGGCGATGTACGGCGCGGTCGATTTGATCGTTGTCGGAAAATTCGCGGGCACAGCGGACATCTCCGCCGTCTCGACCGGCAGTCAGGCTATGCATCTTGTCACATCGCTTCTCGTCGGGCTCACAACGGGCGTGACCGTTCTTCTGGGCCAGAAGATCGGCAAGGGCAGGCCGGACGAAGCCGGGAATGTCGTCGGCAGCGCGATCTGCCTGTTCGTGTGCGTCGCGCTTGCGCTAACGGCGCTGCTTTCTGCGCTGACCGAGCCATTCTGCCGTCTGCTTCAGGCCCCAGAGGAGGCCTTTGTTCCCACGACACAGTATGTGCGCATCTGCTCGGCGGGAACGCTGTTCATTGTGGCGTTCAACGTCATCGGCAGCGTCTTCCGCGGGCTTGGCGACTCCAAAATGCCGCTGATCACGGTTGCGATCGCGTGCGTTACGAACATTTTCGGCGATCTGCTGCTGGTAGACGTATTCCAGATGGGTGCAGCCGGCGCGGCGCTTGCAACGGTGTTCGCACAGGCGGTCAGCGTGATTTTGTCCCTGTTCGTCATCATGCGCCGCAAACTGCCCTTTACGTTCCGCAAGGAGCAGCTGCGCTTTGACCGGCCGCTCACAGCCGGAATTCTGCGTCTCGGCATTCCGATTGCGCTGCAGGACGTGCTGGTCGGCGTGTCGTTCCTCGTCATTCTGGCTATTGTCAATTCTCTGGGACTCTTGCAGTCTGCCGGCATGGGCATTGCGGAAAAGGTCTGCGCGTTCGTCATGCTGCTGCCGTCGGCATTTTCTCAATCCGTGTCCGCGTTTGTCGCGCAGAATACCGGCGCAGATAAGCCGGAACGCGCAAAAAAAGCGCTGCGCTACAGCGTCGCCGTCTCGCTGTGCATCAGCGTGTTTGTGTTTTACTTCAATTTCTTCCATGGCGATCTGCTCGCTGGAATTTTTGCAAACGACCATGCCGTCATTCTCGAAGCGGCAGACTATCTCAAGGCCTACGCCATCGACTGTCTGCTGACCTCATTCCTATTCTGCTTTGTCGGCTATTTCTCCGGCCTCGGCAAGACAGTCTTTGTCATGACGCAGGGCATTCTGGGCGCGTTCGGCGTCCGTATCCCCGTGTCGTTCGCCATGTCCCGGCTGCCGAACGTGCGCCTGTTCTACATCGGCCTCGCGACCCCCTGCTCGACCGTTGTGCAGGTCCTGCTGTGCCTTGGCTATTATGCGCATCTGGCCCGCAGGGAACGGCGCGCATAGCTTGGACGCGGTTGGTGCATTCTACTGGTACAATTTCGCCATGGTTCATGCCATTTTATACGATTGTGCGCTTTCAGAAAACCCCGGACGGGCCTTGGCCTGTCCGGGGGTTTTTTATGCGATATCGTACTGACTCTTGTAGATTTCGTAATAGAAGCCCTTTTTCTCCAGCAGATCGCGGTGCCTGCCCTGCTCCACAATACGGCCGTCGCGCAGAACCAGAATGAGGTCGGCATCGACGATCGTGGACAGGCGGTGGGCGATGATGAAGCAGGTCCTGCCGCGCATGAGGCGGTCCATGGCTTTCTGGATGAGCAGTTCCGTACGCGTATCGACATTGGATGTCGCTTCATCGAGAATCAGCAGTTCGCGCTGCGCGAGAAGCGCCCGCGCGATGGTCAGCAGCTGCTTCTGGCCAGAGGAGATCGATGAGGTATCGCTGCCGACCACGGTATCGTAGCCCTTGGGGAGCGTGCGGATAAAATGGTCGCAGTACGCCTCATCGCAGGCGCGGATAATTTCCTCGCGCGTCGCGTCCGGCTTGCCGAAGGCTACGTTCTCGGCGATCGTGCCGCCGAAGAGCCATGTGTCCTGCAGCACCATGCCGAAGCGGTCGCGTGTGGAGGCGCGGGAATAGTTCGCAATGTCGTGCCCGCTCAGCAGGATGCTGCCGGAATCGACGTCGTAGAACCGCATGAGCAGATTCACAATCGTCGTCTTGCCCGCACCGGTTGGGCCGACGATGGCGACGTGCTGGCCCTTTTCCACATGCAGGTTCAAATCTTGGATGAGTTCGGTATCCGGCTCATAGGCAAAATCCACATGTCGGAACTCCACGCTGCCGTCTCCGCCCGCAGGAAGAGCTTGTTCGATCGGCGCTTCCTCCGGCAGCTCCAGCAGATCGACGACGCGCCGGGCGGCCGCCTTGGCCTGCTGCAGCGTACTCAGGCCGTTGGAAATCTGCTCGAGCGGCTCGGAAAACTGCCGTGCAAACAGCACCAGCGTCACAATCACGCCCACCGGAACGCCCTGCCGCACGATCAGCCAGCCGCCGAGCAGATTGATGGCGATATACGCCAGCGAGTTGGACGCAGTGATGACCGGCTGGACGATGGCGGAGAGATAGGTTGCTTTCGCCTCGGAGACGCGGCGCGCATCGTTGATCTCCGCGTGGCGTTTGGCGCAGTGCTCCTCGAGATTGTAAGCCTTTGTCGTCGCGTAGTTCGTGTAGGCTTCTTCCACGACGGAATACAACTCGCCGGACTGCTTGAACATCTGATGGAAATACATTTCCGACCGGCCCGCGATCTTTGCTGACAGCCAGATGGAAACCGGCATGAACGCAATCACGGCCAGCGAAAGCTGCCAGTTCTGCAAAAACATCACGACCGCGATGGCAAGGATCTGCAAAAAGCCGCCCGTGATGGTATCGAGCACGGTATGCAGGGAGCCGCCGATCCGGGACACGTCCTCCGTCATGCGCGAGAGAATATCGCCGACGGGCGTGTGATCGACAAAGCTGACGGGCAGGCGCTGGATTTTGTCGGAGATCTGGATGCGCAGATTGCAGGTAAAATACCGGCTGACGGCGCGGTTGAGCAGCTGCATTTTGCCGTAACTGATGGCGGCGCGCAGGAGATACACACCGGCCAGCGCCAGAAGCCCCGGCGCGAGCTGCGCCAGCACGGACGCGCCCGTCTCCGGCGCGTCAAAATAGTCAATTAAGATCTGCACCAGCGCGCCCATCTGCGTTGGGATGATCAGCGCGCACACAACGAGCGCCAGGCTCATGACGACGCCAAGCGCAAGCTGCCAGCGGATGGACTTCGCACCCTTCAGCAGCTGAATAAGCGCGTCGGCGGAAACGTGGGTTTTCTGTTCCTGCTTCACTTCGCGTCACCTCCTGTCTGCGAGGCGTAGATCTCCTGATAGATCTTACAGCGGGACGAAAGTTCCGCGTGTACACCGTGATCGACCAGCCGCCCGCGGTCCATGACGAAGATGTGATCCGCGTTCATAGCCGAGGTGATGCGCTGGGTAATGACGATCTGGGTCTTGCCCTGAATTTTCTCATTGAGGCTCCGGCGCAGGTTCGCTTCTGTCAGGAAGTCGAGCGCAGAGAAGCTGTCGTCGAAGACATAGATCGGCGCGTCCTTCAAAATCGCGCGTGCGATGCACAGACGCTGCTTCTGGCCGCCGGAGAGGTTCTTGCCGGACTGCTGGAGCGGATGCTCCAGATGCTCGGGCAGGGAATTGAGGAAAGGTGTGAGCTGCGCGATATCGGCGGCTTCGAGAATGTCCGCTTCCTCCGCGCCGGGACGGCCCATCTCGATATTGTGCCGGATAGTGCCAGAATACACGGCGGTCTTCTGCAGGACGCAGCTGATGTTCTTCCGGATCACGCCCCGGTCGATCTGCGAGGCACTGACGCCGTCGAAGAGGATCTGTCCCTCAGTCGGCAGGCGGAAGGACAGCAGCAGCTGCACGAGCGTACTTTTGCCGCTGCCCGTGCCGCCGATGACGGCGATCTTCTGTCCCGGCAGGATGTGCATGCTGACGTCCTGCACAGCAGCCTCCGATGCGCCCTCATAGCGGAAGGTCACATGGTCGAAGGTAATTTCGCCGCCGAACGTGTGCTCCGCGCCCTTGGCTGTCTCCTGCATTCCTGTGGCGTGAAAGATCTCGCCGATGCGATCAGCCGCGACCTTTGCGTGCGGCAGCATGACCATGGCAAAGCCGCCCATCAGAACGCCGTTGGCGACAAGCGCCAGATACTGGATGATGGCGAAGATATCGCCGCCGGAGATGGCGTGGCTGCCCGTCTCCATGCGCCAGCCGCCGAGCCATATGATCGCCACGCCTGCGAGATTCACAAGCAGCACGGCCGCCGGGCTCAGAAGTCCCATCTGCACGTTGGCATTGATGATGTTCTCGGCCATGACGTGTGTGGCGTCGGCGATCTTCTGCTGCAGACTTGCTTCCTTATTAAATGCGCGGATAACGCGGATGCCGTGCAGACGTTCGCGCATGACGTCGTTCTGGATATCGATGTACTTATCAGATGTTTCGTGCAGAGGGCCGATGCGCTTGCTGATGGGCCGGACGATCAGGAAAATCGCCGGGACGAACAGCAGCAGGATCAGGCTCATTGTCACGTCCTTGCGCAGCGCCAGAATGACACCGCCGAAAAACAGCACCGGAATCGTAATGAGGCTGCCGGAGATCATCGATGCGACCCAGGAGACGGTGCCGATGTCGTAGGTTGACCGGGACAGGAGCGCTGCCGCGCCGATAGAATTGAATTCCTCGAACGTCATATTATTGACGAGGGAAAACACGTCTGTGCGCAGATCGGCATTGAAACCCGCGACCACGTCACAGCTGATCTTCCGCCCAGCCAGAAGCGCGGCAAGACCCGCCGCCGCAACGGCCAGCATCCACGCGCAGCAGCGCACAATATATGCAAAATCCGACTGCCGGACACCGTTATTCAAGATGTCGTTCATAATCGTCGGCAGCAGCAGATCGCACACTGTCGCCGCCGCGACCAGCAGCATCGCCAGTGCAATGCGCCTGCGGTACGGCTTCAGATAGGGTAGGATATCCTTCATGAATGGCTCTCATTCCTTTCTGTCAATCAAATTCCAAGAGACAGTCTTAAAAGGTATTATATCATAGAAAGCAAACGTTCGCAAGCGTCAATTCCTTTCTATTTTGCAGACCCGCGGCCAGAGAAAACGGCAGATATTCCATCCGGCGGCCGTCTGGATTTCTTTTCCTATCAGCAAGGAAAATCCATATAATTATCGGCAAAAATGTCGAAAAGGGTTGAAATTTACGGGAAAAACTGCTATTATTATAGTCCGCAAAGAGGCATTTACTTTCATGAGGGCGCGCCGGGACATATATGCCAAGTCCCGGACGCACGCCGAACAAAACCGCATCTTACAAAAGGAACAGAGAAATCATGGGAAAGCGCACAAGCAGGCCTGTTGACCTGCCGACCGCAGAGCAGCTTGCGACGGAACGCAGGCGGCTGCGATATAAAAGCAAATATAGCCGGACGCTCAGAAGTACGGTTGCAATTCTGGTCGTCGTCGCAGCGCTGGCGGTGCTGATCGCTACGCTCTGGATGCCGGTGCTGCGCATTTACGGCAGTTCCATGTCACCGACGCTGCAGGATGGCCAAATCGTTGTCAGCATCAAAAGTTCACGCTTTGAGCCAGGCGATATCGCCGCGTTCTATCACGGGAACAAGCTTCTCATCAAGCGGTATATCGCAGGCCCCGGGCAGTGGGTTGACATCGACGAAAACGGAAACGTTTTCGTTGACGGGTCGCTGCTGGACGAACCGTATCTTATGGAAAAGGCTTACGGCCAAACCAACATCGAACTGCCGTATCAGGTGCCGGACGAGCGATATTTCCTGATGGGCGACAACCGCGACGTATCCGTTGATTCTCGGAACACGACGGTCGGCTGCGTCTCGACGGAGCAGATCGTCGGCAAGGTCATTTTCCGGATCTGGCCGCTCAACGTATTCGGCCCTGTATATTGATAATGTAATTAATGTAACAAAACACGCACAGAAGCGGAAAGAGATGAGGTATCGGCATGCGGAGACATCTGCCGGTTCGGACAATCAACTATCTGAAAACACATCTCCAAAAGAAAAAATGGCGCCGTGTCGTGACGGCGCTCTCCTGCATCGTCGTGTTCTGCACGACCTATGCGCTGATCCTTCCAGCGGTTACAATGTCGCAGCAGCCGTTCTGCGGAAAGGAAGAGCATATCCACGATCCTGAAAGCTGCTATGCGCGCGTGCTGGTCTGCGGACAGGATGCGCCGGATGAAGACACGCCGGAGCAGCCGGAACACGTCCACACGGACGCATGCTATCAGGAGGAGGCCATTCTGGTCTGCGAACTTGCAGAGGGCGAGGGTGCCCACCTGCACACGGCGGACTGCTTTGACGAAGCGGGCAATATCGTCTGCGGTCTGGAGGAGAACCTCGGACACCAGCATACGGCCGACTGTTACCGCACAAGTTGGGTGCTCATCTGCGGACAGGAAGAGGGCGCGGACGAAGAAGCCCCGACGCAGCACGAGCATACCGATGCCTGCTATGAAGATCTGCTTATCTGCGAACTGGAGGAGCATCAGCACAGTCTTGCCTGCTATTCAGACCCCGAAGCCGACCTGGAGTCCCCCGCCGTATGGGAGCGGACAATCCCGCAGGATCTCACGGACGATTTGGCTGCAAATGTCGCGGCAGTCGCAAACAGCCAGCTTGGCTACGCGCAGAGCAGCCGCAACTATGCCGTGGATGAAAACGGCGGGATTCACGGCTATACGCGCTACGGCGCGTGGTTCGGCGATCCATATGGCGAATGGTGCGCCATGTTCGCCTCTTTCTGTCTGCACTATGCAGGCGTCGAGCAGTCCGTCTTCCCCTATGCCTCCGGCTGCATCTACTGGACAGAGCAGCTGGCGGCCGCGGGACTCTATGCCACCGCCGGAACGATGGCTCCAAGGACGGGCGACCTTGTCTTCTTTGATCGAGACGGCGACCGCCTTGCCGACCATGTCGGCATCATCACAGACGCACAGCCCGAAGCGATCACAACTGCGGAGGGCAATGTTGGCGGCTGCGTCGTCAGAAAAACCTATGCCCTGGACGACGCCTCGATCCTCGGCTACGGCGTCCTGCCCGTCAGCGCGCCGGATACCCCGGATGAACCGGACACCCCTGACGAACCGGATCCTGGCCCGCAGCCCATCTGCGGGTTGGAAGCACACACGCACGGCCCGGACTGCTACAGCGAAGATGGGCTTTTGATCTGTCCGCTGCCGCAGCATACGCACACGGCGGACTGCTACGAGCAGTTGGAAGAGCAAACGCCGCTGTGTGGTCTGAACGAGCATACACATACGGAAAGCTGCTATGATGCGGACGGAACGCTTCTCTGCACGCTTCCGGAGCATACGCATACGGATTCCTGCTATCTCCCGCAAGAACCGGCCAAGCAGGACTTCAGCTATGATGATACACAGCTGCATCTGCGCGTCACAGTCGAAAGCCCCCAGCCGCTGCCGGAGGGTACAGCGCTTGCCGTGCAGACGGTGGACGCAGACAGCACGCTTCTGTCTGCGTCCGCATCGAGCGGCGCGGAGCAGTGGATCGTCCGGCAGATCGGACTGACACAGGCTGAAACGCCGGTCGATACCAGCGAAATGACGCTGACGGCGGAGGTTCTGGTCAAGAGCGCCGCTCTGTCTTCCCTGTTTGAACAGGCGGACGAAGATATGCCGGACGCAGATGCAGGCGTAACAGTCTCTGTCATGCAGCCGGACGAGGATGCAGGTCTGCAGGAGGTCGAAAGCGTAACGGTCACGCCGGGCGAGTCTGTGCCCGTGCTGACGGTCAGCGTACAGGATGGGACGCTCGTTCTGCTGGCCTCATCGGCGAATCCGGAATTCACGGTGCAGTATTACGCGGAAATTCCGCGCTTCGCCTCAGAGGGACACGCTGCACTGACCATTTTTGACACAAGCGGTCAAAAGCTCCCAACCAACGGCACAACGAACCCCACAAGGGAGCTTCACCTGACAGAGGCTGGGACGCTGACAAGCAAGAATGCCGGAAACGCAACGCAGGAATATGTCGTTGCGACTACGCCGGAACTGACGCGGATGTACGCCGACAATACCTTTGAATATGTCAGCGCGCCGGAGCCGAAATATGTTGACAAGCTGATGGACAACGAGCACTATCAGATCAAGGAGATTTGGGTGCTGAAGGACGGCCGGGACGGCGCCAGTACCAGCGCGGACGACTGGGATGTTTACACCTACTCCGACTCCATCCGCTTCACCAACCGGCAGGCTGCCGCCGCGCAGGATCCGAGCCTCATTTATATCAAGCCCGGAAAGCAGACTGTGCTCCGGCTGGTCTACGATGCGGTGCAGGACAACTTCACCACCCCCGCCGCGTTCTATGACTATGACATTTCCAGCGGAACGAACGGCGCCGGAAAGTGGTCAACCGGCATCACGGGCATCAATTCGCAGGGGAACTACGGAACCAGCACGAACGGTCAGCGAAAATGGGATTCGTACTGTGATGTGCTGGCCTTCGGCAACGCGAACTGCGGCACCGGCATGGGCAACTACAAGTTTTCCGGTGTTTATCTGAACCGCCACAGCGGCCAGAATTATGGCTGCGCGTTCGGGATCGCAAAGTCGCTTCAGGACGGTAAAATCGTTTACAACGACTATATCGTTGCGCCGAAGCTCTTCAACGACGGCGACGCCAACGGCAAGCACACCTATTCCGGCAGCAGTCTAACGTTCCAGCAGGTGGGCGATACCCATACGCTCACCGCGGCCAGCGTCGCAGGGCTTGGCTCCATCGACCGGCTGGACAAGTTCTTCAATCCGTCGCCCAGCGCCAGTACGACGCACACGCATATTTACACAAACGACTTCTGGCCGCTGGACGCGGCGAAAGAAAAGAAAGACCCGCTCTTCGGCAGTTACAGTAATCCGATCTATTATCAGGGTTTCAAGAGTGATGACGGTGTCAACGGATCAAACTGGACAGATGAATCCACAGCGCTTCCGGTCAGCGACGACGGGCAGGCGCACAACTCCTTCTTCGGCATGCAGTATGCCGTCGAATTCACGCTGACGCCGGACTATATCGGGCCGCTGGAATACACGTTCTTCGGTGACGACGATATGTGGGTCTTTTTGGACAATACGCTCGTCTGCGACATCGGCGGCGTCCATTCCTCGGTCGGCGAATACGTCGATCTGTGGGACTATCTGAGTCAGGAAGGCCGGACAGAGACCGAGAAGCACACGCTGACGGTCTTCTATACTGAGCGCGGCGCGTCCGGCTCCACCTGCTACATGAACTTCACGCTCCCGTCTGTCTCCGGCATCAACATCAAACAGACAACGGGCGGCCTGATGGTCTATAAGGAGGTCTCCGGCGAGACTGACCCGGAGCAGGCGTTCACGTTCCACGCCGTCTTTACCAGCTCAGACGGCAGCGCGCTCACGGACGATCATACCTGCTATCGCTATAACGCAAACGGCGTCAGAATTGATCAGTTTAATCTCCATTCCGGCGGCAGCTTCCAGCTGAAGGCCGGAGAGCATCTGGAAATTCTGAACCTGCCGGTCGGCACAAGCTACGCCATCGTCGAAGACAGCGCCGCCGGCTATACCACGACGCACACGGTCAACGGCGTCGTCAGCGCAGGCGCAAACGCCACAGGCATCATTGTCAAGGATACGCTGAACGAGGTCGTGTTCACCAACACACGCGGAACTGTCCCGCTGCGGCTGCAAAAGCTGGACCAAGATGGCAATCCCCTCTCGGGCGCAGTCTTCCGCCTCCAGAACGCGGACGGAGACACGATCAATGTCGTCAAAAATGGCGACGGCAGCTACTCCGCCGTCACCAGCGCCGCAGATGTGATCGAACCCGGCAAGCTTTACTACATCACCGCTGCCGGCGACCAAAGTTATGTGGTCGGACAGAACACCTCGCTTTCGAACTTCGACGCGCAGCTGCAAAAGAAAACCGGTGCAGATACGCAAAAGGTTCGCGTCTACCAGCAAACGGACGGTTCTTATAGCTTCCAGAGCGCTGCGAACGACAAATGGCTCGATCTGGACGGCGGTAAGCTGGACAACGGCACGCTGATTCATTTCTGGGAAAACGCCAGCACGCCGACAACGCACGACAACCAGAAGTGGTGTCTGTCCGTCAACAAAGACGGCACATTCAAGATCAAACCGCGCGTGGCCGTTCTGCACGAAAGCACAATCGTGTTTGACCTGAATCAAGCATCGTTCGCCGAGGGCCAGAAAATTCAGGGCTGGGCCGACAACGACTCTCCTGCACAGAAGTGGCTGCTCGTTCCGGTCGATCCAGTGCAGTCGCCCGCCGCGACGCAGGATCTGGAGGTCAGCGCAACCGGCGAACTGACTGTGACCGGCCTGCTGCCCGGCTGCTACACGCTGACAGAAACGAAAGTCCCAGCAGGCTTCCGGGACTCGCTCGGCGAGATTTCCCTCAAGGTCAATGCGGACGGAACCGTGATCGTGACAAAGCCGAACGTCTTTGTCGAAGTTGACGGAAAGGGCGCTCTGCTGAAGATCAAAAACCAGCATGAGGATGTTGATCTGACGCTGGAAAAGCGGCTGCTCCACAGTACCGTTACCACGAAATTCTCCTTCACCGTCACCTACACCACACCGGACGGGAGCACACTTCAGGAGACCGTGCAGCTGCGGGGCGGTGACCAGCAAACACTCACGCTTCCCTATGGCTCCGAGGTCACGATCACGGAGGAAAACCATGACGGCTTTGCCGTCGCGTTCCAGACCGGCGGAACGACGCTGGACTCGGACAACGGCTCCTGCACGTTCCGCCTTACGGAGAATATTCTCATCACTGCCGTCAACTCAGCCGGCTATGCCCTGCCCTCCACGGGCGGAGGCGGCACAGGCTGGTTTATGACCGCCGGACTGCTGCTGCTCTGCGGCGCAGCGCTCGCAGGCATCTGTCTTAGAAAGAGGAGGGATGCCCACTGAGGCCATATGGCGGACAAACCGCGTTTCTGTTTATCAGGATCATAAAAAACAAAAAGCAAGAAAGGAAGAACAAAAACAAATGAAATACATCAAAAGAACCCTGGCTCTGCTGCTGGTCGTTGTGCTCGTGCTGGCGCTGAGCATTTCGGCATTCGCAGTTGACACCAACGGTAGCATTAAGGTCGATAATGCGGTTGTCAACAAAACCTACACCCTGTACCGCATTTTCGATCTGGACAGCCACAACACAGACTACTCTGCAATCAACTACAAGGTCAGCGCAAAATGGGCAAACTTCTTCGTAACCGGAGCAGCAGGCCTGAACTATGTCACGATTGATGACATGGGCTATGTGACATGGAAAGACGGCGCAAATGCCGCTGACTTTGCCGCAGCTGCGATTGCGTACGCTAAAGCAAATGGTATTGCTAACGATGGCCAGCAGAAGGCCACAAGCAGCATTGTCGAATTTACAAACCTGCCGCTTGGCTACTATCTGGTTCAGTCCGATCTGGGCGCGCTGTGCTCGCTGGATACCACCATGCCGAACGTGACCATCAAGGAAAAGAACGGCGAGCCGACTGTTGATAAGGAAGTCGAAGAAAACGGTGTCTACGGCAAGACCAACGACGCCAACATCGGCGACACCGTCAATTTTAAGACCACCATCACCGTTACGGATGGCAACCCGGTCGCCTATATCCTGCACGATAAGATGAGCGCAGGTCTGACCTTCGTTCCGAACAGCGTGACCGTCAAGGTCAACGACGAGAACTTTGCCGCTGCAAACTACGATCTCGTTACCTCCAGCCTCACCGACGGCTGCACGTTTGAACTCCGATTCCATGATGTGGGCAACGCCAGCGTTTTGAAGCCGAACGACGTTGTGACTGTGGAATACTCCGCAACGGTCAACGATCAGGCCGTGATCGCCGGAATCGGCAACCCCAACGACACATGGCTGGACTATGGCAACGATCAGCACACCGCGCATTCCACAACCCGCACTTATGTTTGGGAAATGAAGGTCATCAAGTTCACCAAGAAGAACAACGAAGAGGTCAATCTGAAGGACGCACAGTTTGTTCTGTACAGACTCAACGGTACAACGAAGGAATACGTCGTTGCTGACAGCAGCAACAAGGTCACCCGCTGGACGGAGAACACCTATGACTCCAATCTGACCTCCAAGGCGACTGTCTTTACCACTCCTGAAAACGGTACGTTCACGATCAGCGGTCTGGATGCCGGTACTTACTATCTGAAAGAGATCAAGGCTCCCGCAGGCTACAACATGCTGAAAGAGCCGATCGAGATTGTTATCACTGCATCGATCGATCAGACGACTGATGCCGGTACGGCTACCGTGACCTATAACAAAACCTCTACGGGCGATGTCATGGTTGAAAACCAGACTGGCACGGAACTGCCCTCCACCGGCGGCATCGGCACGACGATCTTCTACATTGTCGGCAGTCTGCTGGCTGTCGGCGCTGTGATTCTGCTCGTGACCAAAAAGCGCATGGGCAAGACTGAAGGCTGATCATCCCAGCTTATAGGAAACAGGTGCGCGGCCTCGGCCGCGCACCGCTCACAGCATCAAGGAGAAGCCTGCAAATGAAAAAACATCTGTCCACGATTGCGTTGATCCTCGTGCTGCTTGCAGGCGTGTCCCTGCTTCTGTATCCGACCGTCAGCGACTACTGGAACGCCCGCCACGCCTCGAAGGCTGTGGCGGATTACACGCAAAACGTGCAGGCGCTGGACCAGGACGCCTATGACGAGCTGCTGGCGGCGGCGGAGGACTATAACCGGTCGCTGCTGACGCGGGAAAACGGCTTTTTCCTGACCGAGGAGCAGCAGGCGCAGTATGAGAGTCTGCTGGACATCAGCGGCACCGGCATCATGGGCTATATCGAGATTCCGTCCATCAACGTCTCTTTGCCGATCTACCACGGCACCAGCGATTCCGTTTTGCAAATCGCGGTCGGACATCTGGACTGGACAAGTCTCCCGGTCGGCGGCGAAAGCACACACTGCGTCCTCTCCGGCCATCGCGGACTGCCCAGCGCAAAGCTGTTTACCAATCTCGATCAGATTGTCGAAGGCGATACGTTCATCATCCGCGTGCTCGACGAGGTTTTGACCTACGAGGTTGACCGCATCCTGATCGTCGAGCCGGAGGACGTCACTGCCTTGCAGATTGAGTCCGGAAAAGACCTGTGTACGCTTGTCACTTGCACGCCCTACGGCATCAACTCCCACCGGCTTCTGGTGCGCGGCCACCGCGTTGAAACCGAGCAGGAGGAAGCGGCCGTCCGGCTCGTCTCCGACGGCATCCGATCGATCAGACAACTGATGCCGGTACGGCTACCGTGACCTATAACAAAACCTCTACGGGCGATGTCA
>ENA-OYVZ01000129-OYVZ01000129.1-human-gut-metagenome-genome-assembly--contig:-NODE-129-length-16975-cov-5.509043_pt1 | contig 16975 bp, 5 predicted proteins | sample MGYA00244162_ERZ653381 | MGnify/ENA primary metagenome ERZ653381 (study PRJEB26926, sample SAMN06165033) | human gut metagenome | biome: ENVO:00009003; feature: ENVO:2100002; material: ENVO:00002003...
TTCTTTTGCAGGCGGTCTACCGTCTGTTTCCAGACTTGGAGGGCGCGCTTCGCCTGTTCGCGCGTCATAGTGTGACTGCTGAAACGGGCCTCGCCGTTGAGCGCTGCAATCTCGCAAACCGCGCCTGCGTATTCGGCGTCCGTTTCCCGGAGTGATTCGCCGAACGCGAAGACCGAGCCGCCGTCGTAGCCAAGGCCCATCGCGGGCCAGAGCGCCGCAAGCGCTCCCGTCACCCAGGCAACGGACTGCGCGGGCGCGGTGTGCTCGAAGCGGTAACGCCATCTGCGGCGGATGAGCGCATAGCGCAGCGCGGCGGCAGCCAGCAGGAAAAGCAGAAGTCCGACTATCAGTAAGATCCAGAGCCAGAGCCGCATTTTGACTGTGGGCGCGCTCTGTGCGCCGCCCTCCGGCTGCTCCTGCTGCGTGTCCTCTGTTTCGTCCGCTTCGTCCTCTATCGTTTCCGCCTGCGCGATGGAGCCGTCGTCCGTGTGTGCGTCGCCGGTCTGACTGGCGGATTCGGACTGATGCGGGGAAAGAATATCCGTCAACTCTCCGTAGCCCGGTGTGAGAGCCAGCGGCATCCAGCCGGTGCCGTCCTGATAGACTTCGGCCCAGCCCTGTGCGTCTGCCGCGGTCAGGGTGATCGCAGAACCGGCCTGCGAACGCGCGGCAGTCTCCTGCGTGAGGACGAAGCCCTCGGCATAGCGCGCGGGGATGCCGTAATAGCGAAGGGCCAGAACGGTCAGGGTCGCGGTCTGATACGTCGTGTCCTTTATCGATTCATCCAGCGGCAGCACCGTTCCGGCTTCGCGGAGCGCGTCCAGCTGTTCGAGAAAGCGCGCCGTGCAGAGCTGTGCCTGCTCCGGCGTCAGCGAATCTGCAGAGCCGTATTCCCGGCAGAGTTCATCCAGAATCGGGGCAAGCTGTGCGCGTATCTGCGCAGGCAGCGTCACGTCCTGCTCCTGCACGAACGCACGGTAGCTTCCCTCTGCGCTGAGATAGGCGTCTGCCGTCTCCGGCTGCTCCCGCAGCGCGTCCAATAACTCCGCTGCGGTCTGCTCCGGGGCAAGGGGCATGGTGAAGCGATACTGCCGCGCTCCGCGCAGGCCGCTGGCCGGGAGTTGGGTGCTTTCCAGACTGTCTGTGCGCAGTGCGCTTTCCTGCGGGAGCGCGGAGAGCGCGTAGGGCGCGTATACATAGGCGCTGCAAGCGCTGGTATTTTCAATCAGGACTGTCTGCGTCTGCTCCTGCCGGTGCAGGCCGCGCGACGCGGCGGCAAGCTGCGTCTGCGGGTAGAAGCCCTCCTTATGCAGCCAGTACAGAAGATCGGTCTGTTCGGCAAGCGTCTGCGCATCAAGCGCCTGCCATGCCGTGCCGGTAAAGGTATCGCCGGTAAAGCCGCGCAGATAGAGCGCCGTCGGCTGCTCCATCGTGATGGTCAGGCACGGTGTCTGCTCCGGTGCAGCGGAAAAATCAGAAAACGCTCCTTCCGGCAGCACAGCCTGTCCGGATTCATACCGGAGCCGGTGCAGCGCCATGTTGGAAGCGGCGCTCCACTCGGAAAACAATGTGCCGCTTCGCAGTCCCGGCACAGCCAGAAGCGCAGCCGCAAGCACGCCTGCCGCTGCCAGCAGTGCGCCATAATTCAAAAGCATCGGAACGGATTCTTTGTGATCTGCCGCGCCGCCCGCCAGCAGAAGCGCCGCACACAGCGGGCACACCGCCATCCAGGGCTGCGCCGCAGCCGGTTTTATCAGCGCCAGAAGTGCCGCAGACAGCGCCGTCAGCAGCAGGCCGCAGACGGTCGGCGACCAGCGGACAGCATAGGCACAGAGCGTGCCGAGCAGCGCTGCCGAAATAGCCACAAAAAGTGCCGCGTCCGCTCCCGCTCCGGCCAGCGGCAGGAGGATATGTCCTGTGGCCTTCGTCAGCGTCTCGCACGCGGCGCTGCTGACCGTGACGGCTCCCGCGAGGAAGCGCCCGGAAAAGACCGCTGTGCAGGTCAGGCAGAGCAGCGGAAGCACAGCGCGGAGCCAGCGGCGCGGGAGTCCAAGCGCCACGCTCTGCCAGACCAGCGCCGCAGCGCCTGCGGCGGCCCAAAGCCAGCCGTAGTTTGTCCAGATCCCGGCGGCTCCCTGTGCCGCAGTCAGAAGTCCGGCGAAAAAGAGCGCGGCACGGATTGCACGCACCGCCAGTGCGGGCATTTTTTTCTCCGTATCGCAGCGGATGAGGGAAAACGCGGCAGTATCCTGTTTTTTCATGCCCGTTCCCCCTTAAATTTCGAGTTCAGAAAGCTGCTCGGCATAGTGCTCTGCGTCGAAGGCGATCGCCTCCGGCGCGTCTGCCCCGCAGCTTAATATGGTCAGGCGGCCGAAGCGCCCGAGCTCAGCCGCGTCCTCCGGGACACAGCCCGTAATGTACAAAATGTGCGACAGAATGGCCTCGCCGCTGCTCCGGCAGAACAGCGCCGCGCCGCTTTCGCCCTGTGCCGTGCCTGCGGAGAGCAGACGCGGCAGAAGGCCCGTCAATTCATCGACACTGCGCACGGGTTGGCTCACGCACTGCTGCTCCGCCGCGTCGTTCCAGCAGACGGTGAACTGCACGCCGGATTCCAGCAGCGACCGGCAGGCCGTAATGACAACATCGGCCTGCGCGTCGGACTGCTCCGGCGAGGCGGTCTGCGTCCGCTCCCAGAACACCAGTACAGAACGGCGCACGGGGAGCGACGGCTCCCGGACGACCAGCTTGTCGAGTTTGCTGGACAGCTTCCAGTGCATCTGCCGCAGGCTGTCGCCGGGCGCGTATTCACGCAGGGCGTAGACCTCGGCCAGATCGTATCCCGTCCGGTCGGGCGAATAATTCTCGCTGTCGTCCGGGCAGTTCGCATCCGGCGAAACATAGACGCTCTGCACGAAGCCCTTCGGCTGCACGGTCATGGCCGCGACTGACGGCTCACCCAGCCGGATGCCGATGAGCCCGAACGGGTCATACAGGCGGCAGCGCTCTGCCGTCAGCTGAATCCTGCCGCAGTGCGCGCTGGAAATGCGGTATTCCGACACGCTTGTTCTTTTGGGCAGGGCTGTCAGCCGGTAGTGCCGGACGGCGGTTTGGCCGGTCAGCAGATTCGTCAGCCGCAGCCGCACGCCGAGCAGGCATACAGGCAGTGCACTTGCATTTTCCACGCGGATGCGCAGCGTGCCCGCTTCACCCTTTTCCAGATTGACCGGCGCGTCCAGCCGCACGCGCAGCTTTTTCGCCGCACGCAGATGCAGCAGAGCACAGACCAGCGGCGTCAGCACGAGAAGGGCTGTCGCCGCTGCGCTCAGGATGCTGCCGCAGAACGCGTCCAGCCCCAGAACCGTCAGCAGGAGCAGCGCATATCCGATCCGAAGTACGGTCATACGCCCTCCCGGCTCTTCCGGATCACCGGCATTTCCACGTTTTTCAGGATTTCGTCCACGATCTGCTCCGCGCTGCGCTCCATCATGCGGGCCTTTGTGCTCAGCATCAGGCGGTGGCAGCAGACGTCCGGGAAGATCGCCGCGACGTCCTCGGGCATCGCATAATCGCGGCCCTGCACATAGGCGTATGCTTTTGCCATCCGGCAAACGGCCAGCGCGCCGCGCGGGCTGAGGCCCAGCTGCACCAGCGGGTGTACGCGCGTCGCCTCCGCCAGACGCGTGACGTATTCATAAACGCTTGTCTTCATTTCCACAGCTGCCGCACGCTGCTTGAGCGCGTTCAACTCCTCCGCACCGACGACGGGCTGGACGCGGTCCAGCGGGTTTTCCGTGTGCCGCTCTTCGAGAATGCTGACCTGGCTTTTGAAGTCCGGGTAGCCCATGGTCAGCTTGACCAGAAAACGGTCAAGCTGCGAGTTCGGCAGCATCTGCGTACCGGCGGAGCCGGCGGGGTTCTGCGTCGCAAGGACGATAAACGGGTCTGGCAACGGATGCGTTTTGCCGTCGATGCTGACATGGCCCTCTTCCATCGCCTCCAGAAGCGCGGACTGCGTTTTGCTGGAGGTACGGTTGATCTCGTCGGCCAGCAGCAGATTCGTCATAACCGCGCCGGGCTTATAGACCAGCTTTCCGGTGTCCTTATCGTAGACAGAAAAGCCGATGATGTCCGACGGCATGGTATCGGAGGTGAACTGCACGCGGCGCGTTTCCAGTCCCAGCACGCGCGCGAACGTCATAGCCGTCGTCGTTTTGCCGACGCCCGGCACGTCCTCCATCAGGACATGGCCGCCCGCCAGAATCGCCATCAGGATACGCTCCATGACCGCGTTCTTGCCGACGATCACGGTTTCGATCTGGTCTAAAATTTCCTTGATTTTTTCCTGCATCTGTGTTCCTCCTGTTTATTCCTCTGGGCCTTCCTCCGTGCCCGGATCGGGTTCCGGGCCGGGGTCGGGATTTGGATCTGGATCCGGGTCTGGGCCGGGGGTAACGGGCTCCGGCGCGCCGCAGAAGCGGCAGAAGCCGTCTACATAGCTGTGTGGATAGTTCTCATAGGTACCCGGCTGCTCCGTTTTGTCGCCGCAGTACACGCACTGCTTTACCTCAAGGCTGCAGGTGCATTCATCCACGACGATCTCATAGCTGTGCGGGTAGTCAAACGCGCCGGGCGCGTCGCGCTCAAACGTCTTGCCGCAGCCGCTGCACCGTGTCGTCTCATGACTGCAGGTGCAAAGGTCCAAGATAGCTTCCAGCGTGCCCTTGCAGACCTCCTTGTGGGTATAACCGCAGGTGCAGGCCCAGTCCTGCAGACCGTCGTCCCATTCGTAGCGGTGTTCGGCGCGTGAGCCCTCGATCTCCTCGCCGCAGACCTCGCATTCTTCCCAGTGTTCCTGTTCGCTGACATGGATCGCAGGTCTATGGCTGAGTTTCTCGGACGGTTCACGCTTTTCATAGCCGCAGTCCATACAGCGGGAGACTGTCTCGCCCTCCTGTTTACAGGTGGCAGTGTCTTCTATGAATTCAAAACGGTGTTCCTCTTCGATTTGCTTTTCGCAGCGGCGGCAGGTCTTGCTGTGCTGCTCGTCGTTCTGTTCGATCGGTGTGATCTGCCAGTCGTGCAGTTCCGGATCTGTGATGGCTTTCTGGCACTTGAGGCAGAATTCATAGCACATCGTGCCGTCTTCTGTCTCGCGGTATTCCGTCTGCGGATGCTCACATGCGCGGATCTTGCCGCAGCTTGCGCAGACGGCCGGTTCTGTGCCGTCCTGCGACCACTGGTGTGAAACGTTCAGCGAGCCGTTGAGCATGGACACGCAGAACGCGTTTCCAATGTCGCCGCTGCCGACGTCGCGGCCATAGGCCAGCGTATAGCGCAGCACCAGCACGTCGCCGTCCTGCAATTCGTAATCAGCAAGACTCGTAGTCGGATAATAGGTTCCGCCGCCGATTGAATACAGCCAGCCGGAGCCGTATGCGAAGTCAAACTCTCCAACGGAGGTATCGTGGCAGCCGTTCAGGCTGATGCCTGCCAGATAGATGCTGCGCCAGAGCGCGGCATAGGGTGAATTTTCGCCGAAAATGCCGTCGATGGCGGCAAGGACGGATTCACGGTCCGAGCCGTAGTCGGACCAGCTGCCGTGTAGCGCGTTGGCGCTGGTGCCCATGCTGCTGCCGTTGCCGAGGCGTTTGAGATAGAATTGACTGTCGAGACTGCCGTTATATGCGGCCTCAGAACTCGGCCAGCCGAACGTGTTAGCTGACGTTCCAAACGGGTCGCCCGCGTCGTAGCCCCAGACGGCCTTTGCTACGCTGTAGGACGCGGGTTCGCCGGAAAGCACCTCGTAGCTGAGCGGCGCAGTCACGCCGAGGCCCAGCACCGTCATGTCGATGTAGATCGTCGCATGACCAATGGGCTCGCCCTTGCGGGTGCGTTCACCCAGAAGGGTCAGCGTAATCGTGTCGCTGTTGCCGTAGGCATCTTCACAGCTGATGACCAGCGTATGCTCGTTTTCGTCGCCCGCCGCCGGATTCTCCGGTACAAGCTTGTATTGCAGCCGATCGCCTGACGCGCCGCCGCTGCGCTGCACCACGCCGTCCAGCGTCACAACGGTATCGGAGGCAGTCATCTGCGCGATGCGCGTGCCGTCCTCCTTTTCGCTCCACGCGCTCACGGTCAGCATGATTTCCGTCCCGTTCATCACCTTCTGCCCGTCGGTCAGATTCGTCTCGATGATAACTTTCCCGTCGCCGCGCAGCTTGTAGGGAACATTGATTCTGAAGGTGTACTGTTCTCCGGCTGCGGATTTGGCCGTTACGGTGAAGGTATTTTCGCCCTCGCTGCCGTCTTCGTTGACCAGCAGTTCGATCTGGCCGGACGCATCAGCGCCGAGTGCTTTTGTTCTGCCGCTGCCGGACTGATAACAGGAAACGTCGCTGATCTCGACGCCGCTGGCCGCGTCGCCGCCGGTCAGCACCAGCGTATAGGCAAGAACGCCGTCCGTTACCTCGTCACTGTAGACCGTCTGTGCCGTTTTGTTCTGCCCGTTCGCACAGCGGATCGCGGTCTGTGTCCCGTTCAGCAGCGTATAGCGCAGTTCCAGACTCACATCGCCGGAATAGCGGAGCACATAAGTAAATGTCAGGTTTTTCAGACTGCCGTCGCTTTTCTGATACCGCGCCTGCACGGTCAGAGTATATTTGATCGACGCGGCGCCGTCCGGGATGCGTAGGACGGTGCTGCCGTCCGGGACAGCAAGCGTCTGTGCCGCGCCGCCCTCTGCGGCAAGACTGGCGGAAATAATCCGCAGCTGCTCTGCATCCCGGCCATCCGGTTCAAGCCGGTAGCTGAATTCTCCGAGTTTCAACTCGGTGCGGAGGATCTCGGCGGAAACGCGGTCGCCGGGTTCGCAGACAATACTCTGCGCCTCGGTGCTGTTTTTCATCCAGACGAGATTCAGCCGGATATCCTGTTCCTCCTGCCATTCCAGCAGGAACGTGAACGTCAGCTGCCGTGTCCGGCCGCCGCTGTTGATTTCGGTGAGAAGGGCGATCGTATAGGTATTTTTTCCGTCCGCATCGCTCTGGAGCGTCAGCGCGCCGCCGTCTGTCTGCAGCGTACCGCTCTGCCCATCTGCACTGCGGTACTCGGCAGAGAGAATCTTCGCGTCCTCGGCGCTTTCGCCACCCAGACGGAAGCTGTAGCGCAGGAGATTTTCGCTGATTTCATCGCTTTTGACTGTGCGCGCCGCCTGTCTGCCGGGCTGGCAACGCAGACTGGCCGCGCCGCCGCTGGCCAGATTCCATTGCAGCTGCGCTTCCAAATCCAATTCGTCGGAATAGACCAGCACGAAGCAGAATTCGGTTTCCTGCTCCTGCCGCGTTCCATCCTCCAGCACATGCGTGCAGACAGCCTGCACGCGGAGCGTGTAATAGCTGTCCTCGCCCTGTGGGCCGACCTGCATTTCAATGCTGCCGCGGACATCCGCCGGTTCATAGGCGCCGTTGTTCTCCGAAAGCTGCACGCCGGTGATCTGCGTATCGACTGCGTCGAGTCCGCGCAGGTCCAGTTCATAGCGGAGATATCCGTCCAGAAGCTGCGCGGTGCGCACATCCTGCCGCACGGTCGTGTCCGCCGGGCAGATCGAGCGATACCGCTCCCCACCGTAGCGGTACCAGCTGAGCACCAGTCCGAGGTCGAGCGCATCGGGCTGCGCCTCGTCTCCGGCATCGTCCGTCTGGCCACCGGTTTCCTCGCCGGGCTGTTCACTGCTTGCCTGTCCGGGCTGCGGCTCAGGCGTGGGCTGCGGCTGCTCGGGGGATTTCTCGGGCGTCTCGTCGGTGTTCTCCTCCGGCGGCTGCTCCGGCTGCTGCTCCTGCTCCGACTTGCCGCCGCCCGAACTGTCTTCATGCGAAAGCGGCGCGGCGGCAAGCGTTCCGCCGTCTCCGTCGCCAAAACTCAGCCGTCTGACCGGCTGGATATTCTCCTTTCGTATCGGGTTTTCCGGCTCCTTCTGCTGCATCTGCAGCGCAGGAAGCACGACCGGCGCCAGCAGCGCGGCAGTCAAAACCACGCCGAACAAAACGCGGAACCAGCGCATATTCCAAAGCTTTCTCATAGAGGCCTCCAGTGCAAAACAAAAACACCCGATCCGCACACGGATCCGGTGTTCGCAGCTATAACCGAAGAGAGCAATTCTCCTGACTTGCGATCTGGGCGGATATCCGCCCGCGTGCTGCTCCTACCTTCTCACGGTTTCCCGCAATGGCTGTCTTTCGACCCGGCGCTTTCGCGCTTCGGAGCGGCCCTCTCGCGCACAGTTCTTTCGAGTAGGTCCATTCTTTTTTCACCATATCCTGCCGAACACCGCGGCAAAATACAGCTACACATCTTCGTTATTCGATTGCTTTTATCATACCGCAGCCGGGCGGAAAAGTCCACTGTTTTTTGCTCCTCTTTTCGCGCAAAAGGCTCCCCTAAAAAGAGGAACCAGCGCAAAGCGCCTGAGTGGATTGAGCGGCAGGCAGCAGCGAAAAGCGGAAGTCCAATGTGAATTCGTACTGCCTGCAGCCCCCTCCGCCTCGGCGGAGCGCACCCACGAAGCCCCCTCTGAGAGGGGAGCCTTAGTGACAAGAAAAAGCCTCTCCCGAGGTGGGAGAGGCTTTTTGTATGGGGTTTGATACTACGCGTTCAGCGCATTATCCAATCGATGCTGTTGTGATAACGATTCTCACGTTCGCGTTGGTGCCGAAGACCGGGAGCGTACCAGTGGAACGCTCACCATCAATGTACGTTGCATATTCCACCAGACTGCCATCAGCAGCAGCCGATATCACAATATCACTATACAGCGAACGATAGTCCGGCGTGCCGCCCTTGGCGCCCGTGAACTTCTGCTCGTTGACCGTTTCGCCGTTGACTTCAACGGTGACGTTGATGCAGCAGTTCAGCTTGCCGACCAGTTCATACTTCTTGGCCATGTAGAGCGAGCCAAAGCGCTTGTTTACATTGCCTGCATCCTTCAGCGTCTGATACCAGCCGTCGAGTTCATAACCGGGCATGTCAACAGTTGCGGGTCTGACCTCGTAGGAAGCAAAATCATCCTCGTTGTACCAGTCAATGACAGTCAGGGCTTCGACCACTTTGCCGTCCTCGTCATATACGCGGTATCTGACAGGATACTGATAATAGGCACAGAGCGTGATGTCGCCGGGCTCGGTAATTTCCGTGACAACATTGCCGTCCGCATCGCGCCAGTTGAGGAACTTCTGCGGCCATTCGTTGTTCTTGAACGTCGGGGCTTTGAGGGTGAGGGGCAGGTCTTCGATCGTGAAGGTCGTGGGGTTGTTCAAGTTCTTGACATCGCTGGTCTTGACGACCTTGCGGAAATCATAGGTGATGGTGTAGGTTTCCAGTTCCCACGTTGCGACGTAGGTCGCATCACCGGTAACGGTTTCGGCAACTTCGGGTTCCCAGCCGAGGAAAACATAGCCTTCACGGGTGGGTTCACCCTCGAATGCAGGGGTCGGGTCGTTTTCCTTGACGGTGTAGGTCTGGTCAGCGAATGCAGCGCCGTCAACGCCGTCTTTGTAGGTAACGGTGTATTCTGTCACTTCAGGGGTGGGGGCAGTGTGGGTGATGTCGATGTAAATGGGAGCTTCGGAGCTGCGGAACTGCCACTTGGAGAGGTCTGCATTCCAGTACCACGTTGCAGTCTCTGTTGCGGCCTGACCGTCCTTCAGATAGTGTGTACCCCACTCATCGTCAAATTCATAGTTATAGGCATCCAGATACTTGTTGGCGTCGAGCGTCATGACGCAAACCCACGGATAGGTGTACTTAGACAGAACCGAGCCGTCATTGGCAACGACATCGCCGAGGGTGTATGCGTCATCCACATCAGTGATATAGCTATACCATGCCTGATGGTCATAGGTATCACACCACATGTAGACAGCGCCCAAGGATGAGCTTTTCTTGTTGACATAGTTGCGGAAGCGCTCTACGTCAGATACGGTGGGCTTGCTGGGCTTGTTGATATCGCCATCGTTGACATTGATGGTAAAGGTTGCAGTCTCTTCATACCAGGTACGACCGCCCTGAATGTTAATCAGGCCATAATTGTAGTAATACTTAACAGTAACCGTCGTGGAACCAACTGCAAGTGCCGTGTAGTTGAATTGCAGACAAGGCGGATTGGTCGTGAATTCATTGCCTGCCCACGGTTCAAGCGAGAACGAGAAGTCGCCAATGACGCCTTCGTTTGAAACCGTGACGCTGCCTTCCTTGGGAACAGCATAGTTCACAGGCGTGACCGTGCCATATCCAACAACAGTGTTTCTCGGGAGTCTCTGCCAAAAGCCAGTCTCACCGACGCCTTTTGCTGCACTGCCGTCCTTCATATCGCGGAGATGCGAAAAACTGGACGGAGTTCCCTTTTCCAAAATGGCATCGTCAAGTTTGGTCCTACCGAGATTAACTGTTGTTTCCGCAGCCATGGCCATCGGGATCATGCTGAGGAGCATGGTCAGGGCGAGGAGCAGGGAAATGAGTTTTTTGGCTTTCTTCATGTTCGTTCTCCTTCTTTTTAAACGGCATCTGAGCCAGTCGGCAAAAGCTTCGGCGGTTAAGCGGAAGGGCTGCTGCCGAATGGCTCAGAAGACCTTTTATTTCTCCCAGCCGCTGCCGCCGAAACGGCGGCAGCGGCTGAAATGCTGGGTTATACTGGGGATTCAGGGGTTGTGCGGATTACTCGTACAGCGACCAGTTGGGGTCGGCGTTCAGAGCCGTCCACTTTTCGGAATCCTTGACGGTGTAGGAATGGCTGTTGGTGGCCTCCTGCACGTCGAGGTAGTACCACTTATCGGCGGTGTTGTCGCTCCAGGTCTTCATGCCGGGCAGGAATGCGTCGGCGGACTTGGGTGCGCGGCCGGTGGCACGGTTGATCATGGCCATGAGTTCAGCACGGGTCACGTTTCTGTCCGGACGGAAGGAGCCGTCGGGATAGCCGGTGATCCAGCCAAGCTTGGCGCAGATGGCGATGGCGTTGGCTGCCCAGTATCTGGCAGACACGTCGTTGAAGTAGTTCGCAGCGCCAGCCGTCTCGGTGAAGTTGGCGAGCATCGCTGCGAGTTCCGCACGGGTGATGGCTTCATTCGGGCGGAAATAGCCGTTGGAACTGTCGGTGATAACACCGGCGTTGTTCAGAGTCGCAACGTAGGTGTTGTACCAGCTGCCGGTGGCGACATCGCGGAAGCCACTCTTGGTGGAGTAATAGGTCTTGCGGGAGCCTTCGTCCATGAGACGGAAGAGGATCGCGGCCGTCTCAGCGCGGGTGATGTTGCCCGTGGGCTTCACGGTGCCGTCGGGATAACCCTGAACGTACGCGAAGTGATCAGACGTGTTCAGCTTCGGGGTGGCCTTCTTGATGGTGACGCCGGGCAGGGCGATCAGGAACCACTTGGCGTAGATCGTCGTATCCTGCGTCAGCACAGTCGCAAAGTTGTACGGGGTTCTGTAGGTCTTGTCAGTGTACCAGCCGTCGAAGATGTAGCCGCCGTTGACGGGATCCTTGGGCTTCGCAACTGCATTGCCGTGACGAACCGTGACCGGGTCAATGCGGGAGCCGCCCATGGTGTCGAAGGTCAGGGTGTGGAAGTCCAGATCGTAGTAAACCGACAGGATGGTGTAGACAGGCTTGCCGTCCGCGCCGGGATAGGGCTGGATGGCGGTGTCAGTCAGCTTGCTCAGGGTGCTGTTGACGTTGATGTGATGCGTTGCTCTGTAATCCTTGACAACCGCGGTGACGGTGGTGTCCTTCTTGGCGCTCAGGTGCTCGACCTCAGCGTTGGCAAGATCATAGGAGCCGTCGGGCAGCTGCTTGATGTGCAGGACGTCGTAGCGGACATAAATGTCGCCGATCGGGGTGGACGTCAGTTCAAACTTGGCGTAGATGGTCTTGTCGGCTTCCAGAACCGTTGCGAAGTCATACTCCTCGGTGAATTCGGGATCGACATACCAGCCGATGAACGTGTACTTGTCCTTGGTCGGGTCAGCGGGTCTTGCAACTGCATTGCCGTGGCGGACCGTGACCGGGTCGATGGCGGAGCCGCCCATGGTGTCGAACGTCAGGGTATGGAAGTCCAGATCGTAGTAGACATTGAGCTTCAGGATCGTCGCCGGATCATCCACGGTAACAACGCCGGAGACAACGCTCTTGACGCTGTTGTAGGAATAGTGCGCGCCGTATCTGTTGGGATCCGGGGTGATCGTGACCGTCGTATCAAATACGCCGGTGGGGGTCGTGTCTACTTCCTTTTCCATATAAGAGCCGTCGGGCTCCTGCAGGAAGTAGTGGATCTCGTAGCGGTAGGTGTTGGCCGAATAGGAGAACGTGAGAACCTTGTTGTATTCATCAAGGATCATCGTCTTGCTGGGTGCGTCCGGCGTGTAGCCGACCACGTCTGCGGCCTGCTCGGTCACTTCGGTGTCGAACGTCTGACCGGTCACGACCTTTTCAGGCGCGAGAACCTTATTGTCGCCTTCACGCAGGTATTTGACCGTGTAGCTCACGTCGGTCTTTGCCGTGTAGCGCCCGTAGAGCTCCCACTTCTTGGCTATGGACAGAGCGTTCAGCTTGTGACTGGCGGTGCCGATATCCTTTTTGGCTTCATACCAGCCGTCGAAGTCATAACCGGTCTTTTCGCCGGTCGGCAGGACGCATGCGCCAGGTTCAAGCTCGCTGACATAGAGCGTAGCGCTTTCGATCTCGTTGTTGTCCTTATCGAGGTAGTGGAGATGGACAGGCCAGTTCCAGTATGCCGTGATAACGCGGTCGCCAGTCGAGCCAGTGGGGATCTCGGTGATCTTCTGGCCGTTCTCGTCGTGCCACTCAAGGAACGTCTTGCCCCAGTCAGCGCCGGTCGCATCGGCCAGCGTGATGGTATCGCTCTCAACCGTGTACGTCGTGGGGTTGGTGCTGGTGGCCTTGCCGTCGTTGTATACATACTGAATGGTGTACTCAATGGGCGTAAATTTGCCGTAGAGCTTCCATTCCTTGGCCATGTACAGCTTTTCGACCTTAGCTTTTACGCCAATATCAGCTGTTTTCTGATACCAGCCGCTGAATTCGTAACCATCTTCTGCATTCGGAGTCCACAGGCTGTAGGTGGCATAGTCAACAGAGTCAACCGTGTCCATCTTCTTTTCTACCCACGCACCGGTTTCATCCGGGAGGTAGTACTTGACTGTGAACGTCTTCTTCTTCCACTGTGCGGTGAATTTCACGCCGCCCGCGGTGATGGTGTAGGTGTCGCCAGCCTTGAGGAGCGTTTCATCGGCTGCATCGTCTGCGCCGTCAGCGTCAAGGTGGTCGGCATCATTTTCAGCCGGAAGGACTTTAACGCTCCAGCCCTCGAAGATATAACCTTCGCGGGTCGGGTCGGCGGGCAGGGTGATGGTGTCGCCAGCGAAGTAGAAGTCGTAGAAGTCGATCGCGCCGTCGTCATAGGTGTAGTTGACAGCGGGCATGCCCGTAACGTTTTCGCCGTTGGCCTCGAACATCACTGTCGCGAGGTTCAGGTTACCGGACAGCTGGTAGCCGTTCTCATCGTCCGTCGGGTAGCCAGCTTCGGTCATGTAGTCGCTGTTGTCCGCTTTGAACAGATATGTCCATGCGATCTTCTCAGCCACTTCTTTGGAAACACCGGTTTCGAGCACGATGTTATCCGCCAGTTCTGCAACGACCGCGTCAAACTCTTCATCGCCGTAGTACGACATGAAGTCATCACCCATCAGAGGCAGCTTGTTGAAGCTGAACGTACCGATGGAGATGTAGTTGTTGGCGTTGTAGCTGCCGAGGCCGAGACGCGTCAGCGTTGCGTCATTCAGTTTGACGAACTCGCCGAACTCTACACTCGTCAGCGGAGCGAACGCGCTGTTCAGTCTTGCGAATGCGTAGATGTTGTGCGGGGTGATGGTGTACTTGAGCAGAACATTCGTCCAGCCGTTGATCGTATCGTTCGCGCCGAACGTCCACTTGGGGCTGTCCTTCTTGTACCAGTTGGTATTGCCGTCTTCGGCCGTGTCGAGCGTATAGCCAGCGACATCGAGATCGAGGCCGAGGCCGTTCAGGAACTCAACAACGTTGGTGCCATAGGGCGCAGTCGTGGTGTGGAGCTTCGTAAGATCCGTCTTGCCTTCAAAGGACTGGAAGATCACGACATTCTCTTCGGTCTTGACATTGACCTTGACATAGTGCGTAGCCTGACCGGGCTGATGCTCGCCAAAGGTCGTGCAGACGGGGTTCGGCTCGTGATCCTCAAGGATCACAGCGGTGTAGGAAGCGGAAGCCTTCTTGATCTGCTTCGCCTGCTCCACTGCTTCTGCCTTGATGGTGTCGAAATCGATGTTTTCACCATAAAGTCCGGAAACTTTATAGGTATAGAAATCCTCGTTCTGATAGTAAGCCGGTTTGCCGTTCACATACAGCTTGGCAACGACCTTGTAGGTCTTCTTTTCCCACTTCGCAACATAGGTCACAGTCTGCGTGACCGTTTCCGCAACTTCGGGCTCCCAGCCTGCGAAGGTGTAGCCGGTGCGGGTCGGGGTGCCGTTGAACGCGGGGGTCGCGGAATCCTTCCTAAGGTCAGAATAGACCTGATCGGCGAAAACTTCTTCGTTCTCAACGCCGTCGGTGTAGGTGACGGTGTATACCTCCGTCACAGGTACGCGGCCCTGCGTCTTGATCTGCCAGCTGTCCCCGGCCCAGATCAGCGTGACCGGAACGATCTTCTCACCGTTTTGGACATGTTTCAGATTCTGGAACGTCTTGTTGAACGCGGCCACATAGCGTTCGGGGTAATAGCTGATGTCGCAAAGCCAGTCGTCCCCGGCCTTCCTCGGCTCGTCGACGAAGTAGTCTTCATCGTACTCGCCGAGCAGACCGTAGCCGTCCGTATGCTGCTGCGAATCATCTACGACGCACTTGACCTGAACAGCCATTTCAAGCTTTTTCAGATCGTCAGCCGTCGGGGCTTTGGGCTCGCAGATGACTTCAACGACCGGTACTTCACCCTGCTGCTTCCATTTCCTGTTCCCGTCAACAGTTACTTCGGTGTCATAGCGGAAGGTGATGGTCAGCGTTGCGTCCGGCTCGTTAACGAGCCGGTGCTCGGCGCCGGTGAGGTTGTTATATGCCGCCAGATTCGGCGCTACCGTGACCGTCGCGGTGACGTAGTAGCCCTGCTCGTCCTTCTGCACATCGCTGATCGTATACTGAGACGGGGTGGCAATATAATCCGCCTTGTAAGCATGTGTTGCTTCGTTGTTCTTGCAGACGATAGCAAAGCTGCCGTCCAGCGCCGTGGGCTTGTCAGGCTTATCGGTGGGCGGGGTCTGCTCGCTGTGCTTAACCTCGATCACACGCAGGCCGTCGTCCAGTACCCACTTGTTATTCTCGTAGCTGATTACAAGCTTCAGCGTTGTCTGGTTCGCATTGTTGAGCTCATGCGTCTTCGTTTTTTCGCTGTTGTACTTTGCGACATACGGCGCGGTCTTGATGGTCACGTCGTATTTCCCCGGTTGATCCGCTCTCGCCGTTTTCGTCCAGTTGAACGGCTCGCTCTCCGTGTTGTCGATCAGGTCGTAGTTTTCCGTCCCGCAGCTGGGCGTGCTGACGTCCTTTACCTGAATCTGCCCGATAGCAGATTTCAGATCGTCATAGGAGGGAGCGGGAATAAGCGGGGGCTGAGGATCGCTCTCTTCCCAGACGGCGTAGACGGTCTTGGGGCTGTTTTCATGTTTAACGGCAATCGGGCCGCCCGGCTGATACTGCGCAGTGGTCGCAGTCGCACTGTCAGCCCAGCCCTTGAAGGTGTAGCCTTCCTTGGTCGGGGTCTGATTGGGGACGGTAAAGGTAGCCTGTGTCGACGTTGCAGACAATGCCGTATACGTCTGACTATCCGGCGCACCGGTGCCGCCATTCGCATTATAATGCAGTTCAAAGATTGGCTTCCAGACGGCATAGATGGTCTTGGTCGGATTGTCCTTGGTCAGCGTAATCAGTTCGCCGCCGAAGTAGCTCGCAGTCGTAGCATTCGCCGTGTCCGCCCAGCCATCGAACTTGTAGCGGTCACGGGTCGGCTTGCCTTTGTTGACGTCGATCTGGTAGCTTTCCGCCGCTGTAGTTGCCATAATATCCCAGCGCGTACCACCAACGTAGTTAAACTCGTGAATCAGATGGTAGGTGTACTTGGTGGGGGTTGCACCCTTAAAATAATAGTAAGCAGTGTTCTTACCATTGACAAGGAGCGCGGAGCCGCCTTCACTTCTTTTGTTGCTGCCACCGCCAGCCCAAGAAATGTAGTCAACCTTATTGTTGTCTACACCTTCCCAGATGTCCTTGGCATACGGAAGTCTGAACGTATCGTTGTTGACGTTGTACTTGCCAAGATCAACCGTGATGTCATAGCCGCTGATTGTATCACCGACCTTGACTTTCACGCCGGTGACAGTGCTGTTCACAGACGGATGCAGCACGACCGTGCTATTACTCGCCGCCATCGCCGACACAGGCAACATGCCGAGCACCATAATCAGAACTAACAAAAAAGCAATCAATCTCTTCTTCATTACTTCAGATTTCCTCCTTTTTTATTGTTTGTTTCGTGTGTAGAAACTGCATCTATGTTAAAAATGGCACAGCCATTGTATTTTTACAGACGCTTCACGCCGGGCAGAGGCATTCTTCGTCCGGCGGGTGGTCACACTTTTCAGTTTTCCTTATCATACCACACCATAGGCCTCTGTGCAAGAAAAAATAGGGGTTATTTTCCACAAATTTGAGGGTCGTTTTTTGATGGATTGGTGGAGGGTTTGCTCCGGGTGAGCCTCCCCTGAAAGGGGAGGTGGCTCAGCGGTACGCCGAGTCGGAGAGGTTCTGGCAGTGTGGCTTCGCATTGGCGTTTTTCTTTTCGCAGCTGCTCGCTGCGACCTCTCAGGCGCTTCGCGCCAGCTC
>ENA-OYVZ01000130-OYVZ01000130.1-human-gut-metagenome-genome-assembly--contig:-NODE-130-length-16960-cov-4.465543_pt1 | contig 16960 bp, 15 predicted proteins | sample MGYA00244162_ERZ653381 | MGnify/ENA primary metagenome ERZ653381 (study PRJEB26926, sample SAMN06165033) | human gut metagenome | biome: ENVO:00009003; feature: ENVO:2100002; material: ENVO:00002003...
CTACACACTGCATATCGTCGGCAGCGTCAGATGTGTATAAGAGACAGGCTCAGGCCATGACCAAAGGTGTAGAGCATTTCGTCGGAGTAATTCCACGCGCTGCCCTGCGTTGCGCCGGCCGCGCTGTTGGCGTTACCCTGACCCATGACGGCGTCAAAGTAACGGGTTTCGTAGTACTTGTAGCCGACGTAGATACCTTCCGCCTCGACGATGTACATGCCGCCGTTGTAGGTATCCGCACCGCCGAAGGAGCCCGTGCCGATATTGCCGATTTCCTTGCCGGGATAACGCGGGTCGTCATTACGGCAGACGATTTCGTAATCCGCGAAGTAGTCGCCGCCGACGTTCTGCACCGCCGGGATGGACTGGTGGTCGCGCACGAAAGCGCTTGCCAGCGCGCCCGTCGCGTTGACCTTGCCGGTCAGCACGTTCGCGATGCCGATGGTCTGGTAGTCGTTCGGGCAGCCGATGTAGCAGATGCCGTCCACCTCGTGCGAGCCGCCCTCGGCGATGTCGGCAATCATCATGTTGTTGCCGGTGTTCAGCAGCACGATGACCTTGGAGCAGGTTTCCTTCGCCGCCTCGACAACCGCCAGTTCATCGGCAGAAAGCTTCAGCGGGTCTTCGCCGGTTGCTTCACCCGCGTAGTTGAGCGCAGAGCCCGGCTTGTAGGTATTGCCCTCGCCGGCGCCGCGCGCAAACACGCAGATGCCGATGCTGTCCTTGGCGATAGCTTCCTTCCAGTTTGCCGGAACGCCCAGCGCCTCGAACTCCGCCGGCGGCACTTCCGCAATCTGGTAGGTCGTCCAGTCGCCCGGCGCGCTGACGTACATGTGGTCATACACCGTGGTGGGAACTTCCTTGCCCGTCCAGCGGTTGGCGCGCATCTCGGTGTGCATGTTGATGATGTTGGTCATGTAGTAGTCCTTCAGCGTCTCATTGACGTTGAGGCCTGCACCTGCCAGCGCATCCGCCAGCGACGCCGCGTCCGCGTTGCCGCCCTTCGGCCCATAGACATTATACGCCGCCAGACCGAACAAGGCAACGTTCGCGTTCGCGTTCAGCGGAAGAACGCCGTTGTCGTTCTTCATGACGACCGTACCTTCTTCGCCTTCACGGATGGCGATGTCGCGCGCCGCCGCCGCCATGTCTTCGATGGTCGCGTAGTCGGTCTTGAAGCGCGCCGCGCTGTCGTCATTGATGGTCACATAGCTTTCCGTACCCAAGGTATCGTCCAGTGCGCCGCGGTAGGTGTTCGCCACACCCGTGCCGACGATGGAGAGAACCATCAGGCAGGTCATGAGTGCCGCAAGGCCTCTCATTGCAGGGGTAAATTTCTTCGCCTTCATGTGTTTCCTTCCTTTCACCAAGGCTTGAGATTGATTTTAGTATAGCAGAAAATAATCACGCAGCACATTTTCGGCGCAAACTGTCTTTATTTTGGCGTGTGTGGATTTTATACAGTAATTCTCCCAGATTTCGCAGGCTGGTTTTGTGCATATCCACAATGTGCAAAACATTACAGGCATTTCGCCTGCTTTTTCCGTGCGAAAAGGCTTCCTTTTGCGCAAGAGATTTGCTATACTATTGGAAACCAAGCTGTTTGCAAAGGAGGTCGGCCCGATGATTCGCGTAGCACTGGTTGAAGACGAGGAAAGCAGTCAGCGCACACTGACAGAATATCTGGAACGGTTTTCGCAGGAGATTAACGAGAAGATTCACGTCTCCATCTTTCCGGACGGCGCAGAAATCGTCGAGGACTACCGCGGCAATTACGATATCATCCTCATGGACATCCTGATGCGCTACATGGACGGCATGGAAGCTGCCAGCGAGATTCGCAAGGTGGACAAGGAGGTCGTCATCCTCTTTATTACCAGCACGCCGCAGTACGTCATGAAGGGCTACACGGTGGATGCGCTGGACTATGTGCTCAAGCCCGTGAGTTACTTCGCTTTTTCGCAGCGGATGCAGCGCGCCTTGGAGCGCATGAAGCACCGCACGCGCAAATTCATCTCCGTCCCCTTCCAAGGCGGAATGCGCAAGCTGGATATCTCCCAGATTCGCTATATCGAGGTCGTCAATCACAGTTTGATTTACCATCTGGACGGCGAAACGCTGGAGGCGAAAGGCGTTCTGTCCGAACTGGAGGAAGCGCTGACAGCATACCACTTTTTCCGCTGCAACAAGTGCTATCTGGTCAATCTAGAACACGTCAACGGCGTGAACGAAAACTGCGCGGACGTGGACGGCGATCAGATTCAGGTCAGCCGCCCGAAGAAAAAGGCGTTTCTGGACGCCCTGAACAACTACATCAACGAGGTAGGCAAATGATACACGTCGATTTGTCGCATACGCCGGGTCTGCTCTATGCGCTGGCGTACTGGCTGAGCAGTACCTTCTATATTCAATTGTATGGCAGCCCATTCAGCAAGGGCAGGAAATTCGGCATCAGCGCTGGATTTCTTGCCCTGATTGCCGGTTTCATGACGCTGACGGACGGTGTTTCCGCGATTGGCTTTTTCCCATGCATGGGCGTGACGGTCGCGCTGATTTTTTTCTATATTCGCATTGCAACGCACATGCCATGGGCGAACGCGGGCTACTATTGCGCCCGCGCATTCATCTTGGGCGAATTTTCCGCGTCGCTGGCGTGGTATCTGTTCTATTTCTTCGTGACGGTGCCGGGACTGCCGCTCACAGTTTGGACAACGATACTCGTTTTTGCCGCTGTCCACGCCATCATCCTCTACACCATGTTTCTGCTGGAACGGAAATACCGCGACGGCTCAAAGCTCATCAAATTACCGCGCGGGAACTGTTCACCGCTGCCGTCCTTGCCATTGCCGTCTTTTCCGTCAGCAACATCAGCTTTGCCTTCACCGGAACGCCCTTTTCCAGCCAGTTCACGGCGGAAATCTATATCATCCGCACCACCGTTGACCTCGGCGGCGTCGCGATGCTGTTCGCCTATCACGTCGTCATTCTGGAAATCAGCACAGAGCGTGAAATGGAGCATTTGCAGGCGCTGCTGCACATGCAGTACGAGAGTTACCGCATTTCAGAAGAGTCCATTGCCTTGGTCAACCAGAAGTATCATGACCTGAAGCACCATATTCAGCTGCTGCGCGCCGCCTCCGCCGCCGAGCGCACGGAGTACCTCGACCAGATGGAGCAGCAGATTCGCACCTACGAGGCGCAGAACAAGACCGGCAATCGCGTGCTGGACACGATTCTGACCGCAAAGACCATCCAATGCCAGAGCGAAGGCATCAGCCTAACCTGCGTCGCCGACGGACAGGCGCTGGATTTCATGAACCCGATGGACATCAGCGCCCTGTTTGGCAATGCGCTGGACAACGCAATCGAAAGCGTGAAGAAACTCCCGAACCCGGAGCAGCGCCTGATTCACGTTTCCGCCATGCGCCAGAAGGACTTTCTGCGCATCCGCGTGGAGAACTGTTACAGCGGCGAGCTGCGCTTTGTGGACGGTATGCCGACGACAACCAAGCGAGACGCGCGCTACCACGGCTATGGGCTGAAGAGCATCCAGAGCATTGCTAACAGCTACGGCGGGTCGGCGACAATTGATACGAAGGATGGATGGTTTGAATTGCGGCTGCTTCTCCCCGTGCCAAAGGAGAAAAAGGGAGAAGCGGCGGAAAAGCGTGATGAAAGAACAAAAGCATAAAAAGGAAGGAACCCTGCAGGACAAGCGCAGGAAAGCATTGCTCCGCCCCTCTGCAGGGCGAAATTTCGCCGGGAAAGCCATTGACAAAGGGGCTGAAGTTTGTTACAATAACCGATAATCTACGGCAAACTGAGGCTGGAAGATTCCAGTTTCGGCAAAAAAAGACGCATTACGAGGAGGATTTTCGCCCATGCTGCAAAAGGTTGTTCGGGAAGGTCTTACGTTCGATGATGTGCTGCTGGTTCCGGCCCGCAGTGAAGTGCTGCCTAAGGAAGTCGATCTTTCGATTCAGCTCACCCCTGTGATTAAGCTGAACATTCCGCTGATGTCTGCCGCAATGGACACGGTAACGGATTCCCGCATGGCCATTGCAATGGCGCGCGAAGGCGGTTTGGGCATCATCCACAAGAACATGTCCATTGCAGAACAGGCAGCGCAGGTTGATAAGGTGAAGCGCTCTGAGCACGGCGTTATCACCGACCCCTTCTTCCTCTCTCCCGATCACCTGATTCAGGACGCGGAAAACCTGATGGCGCGCTATCGCATCAGCGGCGTGCCGATTACCCGCGACGGCAAACTTGTCGGCATCCTGACCAACCGCGACCTTCGCTTTGAAACGGATTACAGCCGCAAAATCAGCGAAGTCATGACCAGCGAAAACCTCATCACCGCGCCCGTCGGCACGTCGCTTGAGCAGGCGAAGCAGATTCTGGCGAAGCACCGCATCGAGAAGCTGCCGATTGTGGATGAAAACGGTATGCTGCGCGGTCTGATTACCATCAAGGACATTGAGAAGTCCACGAAGTACCCGAATTCCGCCAAGGATGCCAAGGGTCGTCTGCTCTGCGGCGCGGCGGTCGGCGTGACGCACGATGTGTTCGATCGCATCGAAGCGTTGCTGGACGCGAAGGTGGACGTGATTTCCATCGATACGGCGCATGGCCATTCCGTCGGCGTGCTGCGTCAGGTGGAAGCCATCCGCAAGCGCTTCCCGGATATTCAGCTGTTTGCGGGCAATGTGGCGACGGCGGCGGCAACCCACGACCTGATCTCCGCGGGCGTTGACTGCGTGAAGGTCGGCATTGGGCCGGGTTCTATCTGCACGACCCGTGTTGTGGCAGGCATCGGCGTGCCGCAGGTGACGGCGGTGGCGGACTGCGCGGAAGAGGCCGACAAGCACGGCATCCGCGTCATTGCTGACGGCGGCATCAAGTATTCCGGCGATATCGTGAAGGCACTGGCGGCAGGCGGCTCCTGCGTCATGCTCGGCAGTATGCTCGCGGGCACGGACGAAGCCCCCGGCGCGACCGAAATCTATCAGGGCCGTTCCTACAAGGTGTACCGCGGCATGGGTTCTCTGGGCGCAATGGAGCACGGCTCGAAAGACCGCTACTTCCAGGAGGACGCAAAGAAGCTCGTCCCCGAAGGTGTTGAAGGCCGCGTGCCGTATAAGGGAATTCTGGCGGACACCATCTTCCAGATGGTTGGCGGCATCCGCTCCGGCATGGGCTACTGCGGTGCGAAGAACATCGACGACCTGCGCAAAAACAGCGAGTTCATCAAGATTACCGGCGCGGGGCTGGCGGAAAGCCATCCGCACGACATCTCCATCACCAAGGAAGCCCCGAACTACTCCCGCAATTCCTAATTTTCGATATAATAAGCGCGGCATGGAACGTAATTGCTCCATGCCGCGCATTTTTGTGGGGGATTAGCCGTTTTCCGCCGGGAACGCGTCGAACACAATGTCCTGAATGCGCAGGATTTCCGCTGTGCCATCCAACGCTTCGTAGATGTAGACCAGTGTGTAGGACACAGGCGCATCGGGCGTGACAACGGTGGTCTTGCAGAGCAGGCAGTAATTCGCGCCCGCGACAACCTGCGTACCGAGGATGGCAATCGGTTCATAGGTGCAGCCGACCAGACCTTCCATTGCCTTGTCGAATGCCGCCTTCACGTCATCGGGGATTTCCAGCGGATTGCCTGTCCAGCTTTCCCATGCACCGACGAGGAAATCGGGGTCAATGTCGGGGTCAAATGCCATATCGGGGTCTTGGGCATCCTCCGCCAGCGCGGGGATTGCAAGGATTGCCATCATCAGGGCGAGGAGCAGGGAAATCAGCTTCTTCATGGAGATGTACCTGCCTTTCAAAAGTCGTTCAGGAATTTATGCCTTCGCAATTGCGTTTTGTGTCGGGGGGTTTTTCCTCCCTGCATGATGAGAAACGATGAGGGGTGGGGTGTTGTTCCCATCGGGGGAAATTTTTTTGCAAGGGATTGCATCCATGCAGGGGATTTCGTGCCTGCGGGCGCGACAAGGGGGCAATGGAAACGAACGAAGTTCGCGGTCGCCCCCTTGACCCCTTCGCCTTGCACATTTTCATACTTGATTTTTATCGTTGCAGGGGGAATCGCGCCTGCGGGCGCGACCAAAGGGCTTTCCGATCGCCCTTTGGAAACCTTCGGTGCACTCCTTTGTTGCTTGATTTTTACCGCAAGTTTTTAGTTTGTGCACTGAATCATCAATATCATCAATGATTTTATGAAAGAAGGATTGACTTATGGAAACCGGATTGACCCGCGAGGAGGCGCTGCAAGCACTTCAAACATATAACCACGAACCCTTCCACCTCCAGCACGCGCTGACCGTCGAGGCTGTCATGGGCTGGTTCGCCAAGGAAGAGGGATTCGAGGCGGAAAGCGACTTCTGGCGCATGGCGGGGCTGCTGCATGACATTGACTTTGAGCAATGGCCTGAACAGCATTGCGTAAAGTGCATCGAACTGCTCCAAGGCGCCCAAGCCACGCCCGAACTCATCCACGCCGTCTGCTGCCATGGCTATGGTATCTGCACCGACGTTGAGCCGACGCTGCAAATGGAGAAAATCCTCTTCGCAGCGGATGAACTGACCGGGCTGATTGGCGCGGCGGCGAAAATGCGTCCGTCGAAGTCCTGCACGGATATGGAGTTGTCGTCGCTGAAAAAGAAGTTCAAGGACAAGAAATTCGCGGCAGGATGCTCGCGCGACATCATTCGCGCGGGCGCGGAACGCCTTGGCTGGACGCTCGATGAGCTGCTTGAAAAGACGCTGCACGCGATGGCAGACACCGAAGGCACCGTCGCGGAAGAGCTGAATTTGCTTTTGCAGGCATGAAAAACGCGCCCTGAATCGTTGCATCAGGGAAGGAGGAATACAACATGCAGTATCTGCGCCGACTTGTCTGGTATATCGCGTCGCGCCTGCTCGTGATTACGCTCGTGCTGGGGCTGATGGTCACGGGGTTCTACTACGCTATGAACGTGACGAACATCAACGTCGTCCTGAAGGATGGCATGGCGCGCCGCGCGCAGGTCATCATGATGACCGAGGATTCCTCCGAGCTGACGAAGTATTTTCAGGAAAGCTTTATTCAGCGCGACCCGCAGGTGCAGAACGCCATTGCGGGGTACTCCGCGTATAAGGACTACAACATCCGCGGCATGGATCACCGGCTGGAAATGTCGTTCTTCTGGGTGTGGCCGTGGGGCACGGTGGCGCGCGTGACGATTGTGGAGCGGATTCCGCGCATCGACGGGCGTGTCAAGGGCGCGTATGCTGACCAGTACGTTGCCGAGCAGGGGGCATCCGCCCTGTATCCGCCCGCGTGGCAGAGCATGAAGTACAACGCTATTCTCGTCAAGGAAAGCGGCAAGTGGCACATTCGCAGCCTGACAGTAGTGGAAGCCTTGGCAAATTGAGAAATCGGCAGACCGTGAATAGGCGGCCTGCCGATTTCGTTTGCATATGTGAATGACTTGCCTTATTTCCCCTTCGCCGCATTCACCAGCGCCGGACGCAGCCCCTCCCGCTTCATCAGGCGGAAGTCAAAGCGCTCGACGATGCCAATCAGCTGACCGGAGAGAATCACCGTCAGCAGCGAGTACGCTATCTTTCCCAGCGGAATGTAGCAGAGCGACAAGCTCAGCACGATTAGGTCAGAGAGCAGGTAGACCCACTGAATCGGCAGACGCGTGATGCGGCTCAGGGACATTGAGAGTGCATCATCTCCGCCGGGCGCGCCGCCATAGCGGACGCAGATGCCCGCACCGAAGCCCACGAACAGCGAGCCGACAAGCGACGCGATAAGCTGGGAGGAAATCAGCAGCGGGAACATAGGCGCAAACGGCTCCAGCAGCGCATACACCGCGGAATAGCACAGACACGCGACGGCAGAGTTCAGCAGGAATCCGCGGCCGAGCGTCCGCCAGCCCAGTGCGTAGCACAGGACGTTCAGAATCAGCGCAGAGAGCGCGGGGGAGATGGCGAACAGATGCTCCAGCAGCAGCGTCAGTCCCAGCACGCCGCCTTCCGTAACGCCGGAATGCGCGTGAATGTTGCACATGCCCATCGCGAGGATGGAACTGCCCAAGATCATCATGGCGGCTGACTTACGGGAAAAACCGGTTGACAAAATATCCTTCCTTCCTATTTATATGAAGATGGTTACATACTATCGTACCTGAATAGGGGCGGTTTGTCAAGCGAAAACGAGCAAAAATCCAGCAGGAAGAGACGATGAAATCAGAATGATGGTACTTCTGGAAAAATCACAACCATTTTATCGAGATGCAAGATTTCGTTCGTTTTTTTTGTAAAATCCCTTTGCATAATGCGAAAAAATGCTGTATAATAAGGAGTGGAACGGACGGTTCCAAGGAATTTGAGCAAAGTGGCTTGCCCCCTTGGCGGCTCCACACATACGCCCCGAAATGACACATGACGGAATGAGGTTGATGGTCTGTGACGGACTTTGTGAGTACCTGGAATGAGGAATCCTTTCTGACGACGCCTGTTGCTCCGCTGGGCTTGATTGCCATGCGCGGCACGGAGGACATGGGCGACAAGGTGAACAAGTGGCTGCTGAAGTGGCGCAAGTACACGGAAGAAACCCTGCCGGGCGATATGTCCACAACGCCTGGTATGGGTCGCGAGGACTTCCTCGTGCGCGCAACCTGCCCGCGCTTCGGTAACGGCGAAGGCAAGGGACTGATTAAGGACTCCGTTCGCGGACTGGATCTCTACATCCTCTGCGATGTCGGCGCGTACAACTGCACCTACAACATGTACGGGCATGAAGTGCCGATGTCCCCCGATGACCACTACATGGATCTGAAGCGCACCATTGCAGCCGTCGGCGGCAAGGCGAAGCGCATCACCGTTATCATGCCGCTGCTCTACGGCGGCCGTCAGCACCGCCGCAGCGCCCGCGAAAGCCTGGACTGCGCGCTGATGCTGCAGGAACTCAACCGCATGGGCGTGAATAACATCATTACGTTCGATGCGCATGACCCGCGCGTCGTCAACGCGATTCCCGAAGGCGGATTCGAGTCCGTTATGCCCAGCTATCAGATTTTCAAGGCACTGCTGAAGCGCCGCAAGGACTTGAAGCTGGACAAGGATCATTTGATGATTGTCTCCCCCGACGAGGGTGCGCTTGATCGCAACATCTTCTATGCCTCCGTCCTCGGCGTGGACATGGGCATGTTCTACAAGCGCCGTGATTACACTCGCATCGTCAACGGCCGCAACCCCATTGTCGCCCACGAGTACATGGGCAAGGAAGTCAACGGCAAGGACGTGTTCGTTGCGGACGATATTCTGTCCTCCGGCGAATCCATGATTGAGGTTGCGCACCGCTTGAAGGAGCTCGGCGCGAACCGCATCTTCTCTGCCGTTACCTTCCCGCTGTTCACCAACGGTTTGGAGCTGTACCAGAAGAGCTACGACGAAGGTCTGATTGACGGCGTGATTTCCACGAACCTGACCTACCGCACGCCCGAATTACAGGCAGCGCCGTGGTTCATCGAAGCCGACATGAGCAAGTACATTTCCTATATCATTGCGACACTCAACCACGACCGTTCGCTGTCGAAGCTGCTGTCGCCGTATGACCGCGTGCATAATTTGATGAACCGCTACAAGCAGGAGCAGGAACAGGGCTAATACTATTTTCAAATTCACCTGCGCCATCTGCTTGCGCCTTTTCCGCTCTGTCGTCCGGTCGTTCCATTTAGCGTAGCGCTGCTACGCTGCGTTTCACTCCCGTTAGCCAGAACGAAAAATTCGCGGCGCATCTTGGCGCATTCTCATTTGGAAATAGTATGATACTATTGTACGCCATCGGGCGGCACACGTCAAGTACACCATTCACGCACAAAAATCGCCCATCAGCAGGCTGCTGACAGGCGACCTCGTTTATTCCTTCCACTCCAGCGGATATTCCGACACCACATATTCCAGCGACTTGCCGTTGTTCTTCAGCGTCGTCAGCACCGCGTCGCGCGCCGCGCCGTCGCCGAAAACCGTCGGGGTGAAGTCGTTGCGGTCAGTGCGGCTGGAAATGCGAATCGGGATGATGCGGAAGCCTTCGTTCGTGATTTCGTCGTCCCGGATGCGCCAGCGCGTCTGGAACATGAAGCTGGACATGTCGCTTGGCTTGCTGTTGCCCGCAAAGCAGAAATTGCCCAGCGAATAGCAGATATACACGCCGTTGTAGTACTCAATCGGGTTCATGCGGTGGCTGTGATGCCCAAGCACGAGGTCAGCGCCGGAATCCACCGCCAGACGGCCCATCTTAATCTGATTCTGCGTGGGCGAGTAGGCCATTTCCTTGCCCCAGTGGAAGCTGACAATGACAATCGGGTACTGTTCCTTCGCGGCGGCAATGTCTTTCGGCACCTGATCCCAAAGCGTGTTATAGCGGTCGATGCACAGGTAGCTGAGCATAGCGATTTGGATGCCCTTGACCTCCATCACGCCGACGTGCGTGCTGTTTGACCACACGATGCCCGCGTCTTCAAGGTGCTGCTGCGTTTCCTCGTAGACCGCCTGACCGTGGTCAAGAACGTGGTTGTTCTCCAGCGCAACCGCTTCGATGCCGTTGTCCACCAGCATGCTGACATGGTCGGGCGATGCGGAGAACAGGAACTCGTTATTGCGCTTTTCCGACGGCACATAGGTGCTGTCCGTCAGCGTGCCCTCGAAGTTGACGATGGTGAGGTCATCGGCGAGGAAAATATCGCGGACGTTCGCAAGGGCGAAGTTGTAGTCGTTATCGTGCTTCTTCAGCTCATTCATCCAGATGTTGGTGGACTTTCGGCTGTCTCCGCCGACGGTGAAGTCCCCCGTTGCGGTCAGCGTGATGAGAATCGAACCGTCCTCCTCGTAGATGGAGACGGGCTCGTTATTCTCGTCGAGCAGGATGTCGTCTGCGTTGCCCGGCTGACTGTATGTGTTTTTGACCACATCGGGATCAGCGTCGGAGAGAATGTCATCGAGGTCGAAGTCGTCCTCGGCGGCAACGAGTCCGGGGAGCAGCAGGAGCATCAGCAGCAGGGCTGTTATTCGGCGCATTTTGGAACCTCCATGGTAAAGTAGTAGCCTTTTTTTGCGGAAAATGCGTTATCGCAGGGGATTTCGCCTCTGCGGAGGCGACAAGGGGGCTTTGCGGTCGCCCCCTTGACCCCTTCGCAGCACCCTCCCATGCAACAATGTGGTTATGTTTGTAAGAATAACGAAAGTACACAAACTAAAAACTTTCGATAACCAACAAGTATGCAGTTGGCGACGGGCGAAGGAGTCCAGAGGGCGATCGCAAAGCCCTCTGGAAGCTGCACGCGAGACCAGTATGGAAATGTCACCAACTCAATCGCGCAAAGGGTTCATAAGGGAAGGAACTCCCTTACTTCCCGCACTTGTCGACAAACTCGCTCATGCGCTCAAGCGCAATGTTCAGCTTCTCCACGCCCGTAGCATAGGAGCAGCGGATGTGTCCCTCGCCGCACTCGCCAAACGCAGTGCCGGGGACAGTCGCGATTTTGTACTCGTTCAGCAGCCGCTCACAGAACGTCTCGCTGTCCAAGCCCGTCTTTTTGATGCTGGGGAAAACGTAGAATGCGCCCAGCGGCTCGAAGCAGTCCAACCCCATCTTGCGGAAGGAATCCACCATCAGGCGGCGGCGGCGGTCGTAGCTGTCGCGCATCCGGCGCACATCCTCATAGTCGTTCGCGCGCCCGGCCTGCAAGGCTTCCAATGCGGCAACCTGCCCCATGCGCGGCGCGCAGAGAATCGAATACTGATGGATTTTCAGCATGACCGACAGGATTTCCTTCGGCCCGCAGGCGTAGCCCACGCGCCAGCCTGTCATTGCAAACGCCTTCGAGAAGCCGTTGAGCGTGATGGTGTACTGCCACATGTCCGGCAGGGACGCGAAGGAGATGTGCGTGCGGTCGCCGTAGGTCAATTCGCCGTAGATTTCGTCGCTGATGACCAGAATCCCCGTTTCGCGGACGACCTGCGCGATTTTCTCCAAGTCGGCTTTCTCCATGATGCCGCCGGTGGGGTTGTTCGGGTAGGGGAGAATCAGACACTTTGTGCGCGGCGTGATGGCAGCGCGGAGGGCTTCGGGAGTCAGGCGGAACTCGGTGTCCGCCGTCGTCTCCACGCCGACTGGCGTGCCGCCCGCGAAAATCACCGACGGGCTGTACGAAACATAGCTCGGCTGCGGCACAAGCACCTCATCGCCCGGCCCAACCAGTGCGCGCAGGGCAATATCAATCGCCTCCGACGCGCCGACTGTCACCATGATTTCGGTCTTGGGGTCGTAGTCGGTGTGGAAGCGCTCGGAGAGGTACTCGCTGATTTCCCTGCACAATTCCGGCAGACCGCGGTTGCCCGTGTACTGCGTGCCGCCGTCGATGATGGAGTTGATGGCGGCGTTGCGGATGTGATAGGGGGTGACGAAATCGGGTTCGCCCACGCCAAGGGAGATCGCGTCCTTCATTGTTGCGGCAATATCGAAGAAACGGCGGATGCCGCTGGGCGGAACGGCAGCGATGGCTTGGTTGATATAGCGGTCGTAATTCACGGCGAGACCACCAGCCTGTTGTCAGATTGGCTGCCGTCGAAGATGACGCCCTCTTCCTTGTAGCGCTTGAGGACGAAGGACGTTTGCGTGCCTGTGACCATTTCCAGCGTAGACAGCTTGCTGGATACGAACAGCGCCAGTTCCTTCAGGCTCTTGGCCTCCACCAGCACCAGCAGGTCGTAGCCGCCGCTCATCAGATAGACGCTCTTGACCTCCTCGAAGCGGTAAATCCGGCGTGCCACAGCGTCAAAGCCCATGTCGCGCTGCGGCGTCACGCTGACCTGAATCATTGCTTCCACGCGCTCACGGTCGGTCAAATCCCAGTTGATGGTGGGCGCGTAGTGCAGGATGACACGTCGGCGTTCCAGACTGTCAATTGTTTCCGCGACTTCCTCGGTGGACACGCCCAGCATCACCGCCAGCTTTTCCAGCGGCAGACGGCAGTCCTCCCGGAGCAGGTCAAGCACCTGCGTTTCCAGTCGTGTCATAGCGTTCCCTTCCTTTCGGCAGAAAAATATACATTCTTATTTTACACCTATTTCGCGGTGTGCGCAAGGGAAAGTTGTAAAAAGTACGCTGAATAAGCAGCACATTACCCAAACAACATCATCCCCGCCCTTGCCGCCTTGCTCTGCATCCGAAATCCGCCCTTCCTTAGCGCTCGTACCCTTGCTATCTTCCGCATCTTCGGAATCTGGGCGAAGTCCGCCAGCGTTTTCTGCGCCTCTTTCGGCAGCAAATCGCCGTATGCCTGTTGAAATTGCGCGGCGTTGCGGTAGGAGAGGGAAATCCGCGCGCGGATGCGTTCGGGGGTGTGCAGTGCAGTCAGGGAGCGGCGGAGAAGCCCCGATGTGCTTGCACCCATGGCGTTCGTGCCGTGCTGGCGGTAGTCCGCAAGCGCCGCCGGAATCGGGATGATGCGCCCGAAAGCCGCCGCTGTCAGCGCAATGAACCAGTCATGCATGTGCAGGTCGCCCGTCGGCTGATGCTGGGCGCACAGGCGGCATAGCGGCGCGTTCATCATCAGCAGACACCCGGTCACGTTGTTCTGCACCAGCAATTCCGTCAGAGACTGTGCTGCCGGATTCCACCCCTGATGCCGCCATAGGCTTGCGTGCAGCGGTCGCCCGTCCGCATCCACAATCCGCGCGTCGCTGTGGACGAGAATCGGCGTATCCGCCCCGAAACGCGCTTCCGCGTCGGACAAGGCGGCGTGCAGGCGCGTCAGCTTGTCCGGATGCCAAATGTCGTCTTGGTCGCAGAGGGCGACAGGCGCGCCGGAATCCGCCGCTTCCCGCATCAGCGCAAAGAATCCGCCGACCGCGCCGAGGTGCACCCCGCTGGTGGGCGATAGACGGAAACGCGCGTCCTGATGGCATTGGGCGGCAAGCAGCGCGGGCGTGTCATCCGCTGAACCGTCGTCGCGCAGGATCGCCGTGAAAGAAACCACCTGCGCACACAGGGACGACAGCTGCGCCGGGAGGTACGCCGCGCCGTTGTACGCCGTCAACAGCACGAGCGGCGGCTTGCGCGTTACCATTTCCAGCCCCACTTGTTGAAGTAGCGGATGGTGCTTTTCAGGTGGTGGAGGGTTGCAGGGAAGGTGTGGGCGCTGTCACGCTTCCATGCGTGGGTGACGCAGATGTCGGGCGTGTAGAGAATGCTGCCGCCGTTTGCAAGCACGCGGCGGGAGAGGTCGCTGTCCTCATGATAGAGAAAATAATGCGGGTCGAAGCCGCCAAGCTGCTGGGCGATAACGTGCGTGCGCACCATCATGAAGCACCCGGTCGCAAACGCCACGTTCATGCGCTCATTGATGTTCTGTCCCTCCAGCGTATAGTCGCTGCGAAGCTGCTGCCAGCGCGCGCCGGAAAAATTCAGTCGGCGGGCAAGCAAACGGCGAATCGTCGGCTCATGGCGGGGGAGAAACTGCTCCGTGCCGTCGGGATTCAGCACACGCGGGGTGAGGATGGTCGCGCCCGTTTCGTCCATCACTTCAATCATCCGGCGCAGCACATCCGGCGCAAAGGTCACATCTGGATTGCAGATGACGTGGTAGGTGCTTTTCAGCTTGGGAAAGATAAGGTTGTTCGCGCGCCCATAGCCGATGTTGCGCCGAACGGGATAATAATGAACGCCGGGGCAGTTCCAGCGCGCGGTAAAAAGCGAGGCGTCTCCCGGAGAATTGTTGACCACATAGAGGTCAAGATACACGTCGCTGTCCACAAAGCTCTGGATGCACGAAAGCATCTCCACGCCTGAATGGTACAGCACGACCGTTGCGCTCAGGCGATTCCGCTGCGTCAAGTCCTGCATGGCTGATCGCTCCCTTCCAAATGGAATTTCTCCCTGTCATTTTACCCTATAGAACATGTTTTGTCCAGAATGGGGATGGCTTTTTTGCACAAATAATGCTATACTGAATGGGTATACAACCCCGCAGGAGGCGAATTTCTGATGACGAACCGGCTCATCCCTACGAACGCCGAACCGCTCTACCGCCAGCTGATGGCGCGCATTCGCGACGATGTGTCCAGCGGCGTGTATCCGGCGGAAAGCCAGATTCCGTCCGAGCAGGAGATGTGCGCGCACTACGGCGTCAGCCGCGTGACCGTCCGCCGCGCCATCAGCGAATTGACGGACGAGGGAATCCTGCGCAAGCAGCAGGGCAAGGGCACGTTCGTCTGCACGCCCAAGCTATGCCGCGACCTGCGGGACATCAACAGCTTTCACGAGTGCTGCCGGATGCAGGGCGTTACCCCCGGCACGCGCCTGATTCACGCGCAGCTGTCCCACGCGGATGAGCGCACCCAGCGCGAACTGGAACTGCCGGATGACCGCGTGGTGGAGATTGAGCGCGTGCGGACGGCAGACGGCGTGCCGGTGATGCTGGAAACGAACAGTTTCCCGTTGGCGTACAGCGACCTGCTGCAAGCGGATTTGAGCCAATCGCTTTACGCAGTATTGGAAGGGCGCGGCATTACGCCCAAGCGCGGAATTCACGAAATCAGCCTGCACTACGCGACGAACGCACAGGCGCGTTTGCTGGAAGTTGACCCCGGTCAAGCGCTGCTGCTGCTGCGAGAGGTTGTGTTCGACCAGCATGGCAGACCGCTCCACACGTCCTATCAGCTGATTCGTGGAGATAGGTTCACGTTCCGAATCTGACGCAGGGATTTCCCCCTGCAGCCTGCAAAAAAATCTTGCAGGAATCAAGTCAATCAAAATCAATCATCATCATAGTACGCTGCCCAATGCAGCAATAGGAGAATTATCACCATGGCAAAATTTGCAATATTTGTTGACCTCGAAAACTGCGGCGCGAAAGTGCCGACCCTCAACTCCATCCTCGAAAAGGTCAAAATCCGCGGCGATATTCTGCTGGGCAAGGTCTACGGCTATACCGACCGCTTCTCTGACCTTAAAGAGCTGCTGCTCAGTAATACCTTCACCGTCGTGCCGTCCCTGCGCTATGGCATCGCACAGAAGAATAACGCCGATATCCAGCTTGTCGTGGATGCCCTTGAAGTTGCGTTCACCAACCCGCTCATTGACTCGTTCTGCATCGTCTCCGGCGACAGCGATTATACCCCCCTCGTTGGGCGCTTGAAGAGCATGGGCAAATTCGTGCTGGGTATCAGCCGAAGCGAAGCCGCCAGCACCGTATTTATCAACGCTTGCAATGAGTTCCAGTTCTTGGAGGGCGTGAGCGGCAGAACTGTCGCTCCCGCTGCCCCGAAGAAGCACCGCGCATCTACCGAGGAAGCTGCTGATGAAGCTGAGCTGAACAAGCTGATTGTCTCCATTCTGGAGGAGTCCGCCGACACGGACGGCATGTACGCATCGGAACTGAAGGGGATTCTTTTGCGCTTGCGCCCGGACTTCAACGAGAAGTCCTACGGCTGCTCGTCGTTCGGGAAGCTGCTGACGAAATTGAGCCAGCGGTTTGGCGAACTGCGCGTGAAGAATGACAATTTTAACATGATGGTCAATCTGAACAGCGCGGAATCGGCGGAAGGGCGCCCGCAGCTGACGAAGGATAACTGGCGGGAAGCGTTTGCGGCACAGCTGCAGGCGTATAAGGACGGTGGATTTGAACGCGTGAATCCGTCGATTTTGAAGGCGGATATATTGACGTCGTATCCGGATTTTACGGAGCGGAGTATCGGGTTTAAGCGGTTTTCGGATGTGATGAAGCAGCTGGAGAAGGATGGCTTGGTGGTAGTGGAGATGGATGAGCAGAAGACGATGCTGATAAAGTTATTATAAGGGCGGAAAAGGGTCTTAGGCGAAGCACCAAAAGAGCAACACGCGGAAGAAGTAAGGAGAAGAGACCAACTCAATCGCGCGGAGGGGTCAAGG
>ENA-OYVZ01000141-OYVZ01000141.1-human-gut-metagenome-genome-assembly--contig:-NODE-141-length-16567-cov-5.388929_pt1 | contig 16567 bp, 14 predicted proteins | sample MGYA00244162_ERZ653381 | MGnify/ENA primary metagenome ERZ653381 (study PRJEB26926, sample SAMN06165033) | human gut metagenome | biome: ENVO:00009003; feature: ENVO:2100002; material: ENVO:00002003...
TTGACCAGAGCTGTCGCTACATCTTGTAGCGTGCTGAGTTAAGTCGATAAGCATTTTTGTTTTTATGGACTTTTTGTCGTCATGGTTCGACGGAATTGGCATAAAAGATAGACGGTTCAAGGCAAATCAAAGGGTGCTGTTATGTATAAGTGAACAGTTGGATCTGCAGGCAAGCAGATAAATATGCGTATACTATTTACATGGAACCTTTGGTAATCGATAAAATAGTAAATGAAGAAAGGTGAAGGGGGCATCAACACTGATGCCCCCGGTTTCTGTTACCCGTTAACGTTCTTCCAAAGAATATTGAGTTCTGTAATCGACCACCAGTAACTCGATCTCGAACTGTCTGTGATAGATATTCTGACATACTGAGCGGTTTGAGGAGTGGATGGAATCAAAACCATTTTAGCCCCAAAGCCAATGTCTACATTATTAAGAGTGACTTGCGTGTAATTGATTCCATCAGAAGAGATTTCGACTTTATATCCGCCGGGATAATCACTTCCGTCATGGATCATTTCGATTTTGTCAAAGTTTTCGCTCTGACCAAAGTTTATTGTAATACTTTGTCCAGATGCTTGACCTGCTCCAGTACTCCATCTGGTACTGCTGTCCCCATCAATCATATACCCAACAGGATTATATGGATCACTGGAGGTGTGTGTTGCCAAAATAGTCCAATTTGTGCGATCAAGTGCAACATACGGATAATTTGTGCTGCCATCGGCACGAGCAGATACAGTATTGATTAGGGGCTGATTTGCAGAAAATCCCCCGTTGCATTATTGGTGGAATCGCCATCTACGAAACGGTCTGTAACAATCTGATAGATTACATCCGTGGACATGCTGGAGTAGTTACCTACACTACCGTCAGTTGTTCTCGTAGTCGCCTGCGCCTGAATTGGCAACACAGATACCGACGAGAATACAAACAGCAATGCCAGCAACACTCCCAACAAAGAATAGCTAATCTGCTTTTGTTTGTTCGTTCTCATAAGTTGGTCCTCCTATCTTTATTTTCACCGGTAAAGTGGACGGCGTAATAAAGATATGTCCACAGCGCCAGTGTGATTACTTATTGTTGATCTGCTGGCACACTTAGAGAAGTTCTAGTGCAAAGGGTAGTATCGGGTTCTATGGGATTTTCAACTCATATTCATCTTTGCTTGTAAACAAAAAGCGTAACGCAAGCGTTATCCTTTAACAGATCCGGCAGTCAGGCCGTTGACAATATGCTTGACCAAACAGAAGTAAAGGATGACGATGGGAATTGCGATAAATACAGAGCCCGCAGCAAAACGGGAGAAGTGTGTCTCCGGCAGGTTGAACAGACCCACGGCCACTGTCCACATATTCCTGTCTTTCAGCAGCAGTTTCGGCAGCAGCACATCGCTCCATGGCCATGCAAACTGCGTCAGCACCGTGTAAACCAACATAGATTTACTCAACGGCAGTGTCACTTTGGTAAATACCTGCAAGTTGGTGGCACCATCCAGTCTCGCCGCTTCGAAGATGGTGTTGGGAATGGAATCAAAGTAGCCCTTCTGCACCATGTAGCCTAGAGGCGCCGTGGCGGAATAGTAGAAGATCAGAGATTCAAGCTTATTGATAAGCCCCAGCTGGGTCATGATGATGTAGATTGCCGTCATACCCATAAATCCAGGGAACATGCCCAGCACCAAGGTGGTCTTTTTGATGGTGTTTCTGCCCTGAAAGCGGAACCGGGACATAACATAGCCAGTTAGCAGAACAAGGACCGTGCCAAAGAGGGCACTACAGGCGGCAACATACAGGGTGTTGAAGAACCATGTCTTGTAGGGATAGAGGCGGTTCACATCATCGGTAAACAGGTCGATGAAGGTCTGGAAGCTGTACTCCTGCGGAAAAAAACCTTTGAAGTCATACAGGCTACCGGTTTTGGACAGGGATGCCAGAATCAGCCACAGGCATGGGAACAGAAAAATCACCGACATGACGATCAAAGCAAGGTAAGTAAAGAGATTGTCCGCAGCGCGGCGGAGTGTTAATTTCGTCTTTTTCATTGGAACGTATCCTCCTGCTTATAGGCTGCGGAGCGGACGTAAACCATCAGGGGCAGGCTTGCGGTAATCAGGAAGATGATCAGGCTGATGGCAGCACCGATGGAATAGTAGTTATTGTCCACCGACAACTTGTACAGCCAGTTGATCAAAAGGTCCGTGTCGCTGGCAAGGAAGTAGTCCGCATAGTTGGAGATGACGCCCTCCCGGAGGAAGAAGAAAATACCGAAGTTATTGAAGTTGCCTACGAACTGGCTGATCAGCACCGGCGTGGTGGAAAAAACCACAAAGGGCAAAGTGATCTTCCTGAACTGCGCAAAGCCGGAGGCACCGTCCAGCGATGCCGCTTCATAGAGGTTTGTGTCGATGTTGGAAAGAATACCCGTGGCCATCAGCATGATGGAGGGTGCTGAGATCCATATATTCACGAACAGGCCAATGCTCCTTGCCCACCACTTGGCAGAAGCGTCATTGGTCAGGAAGAAGATCCGCATGAGCCCCGCCTGATCCAGATAGTAGTTGATGGGTCCGGACTGGGAGAACATATACTTGAAGCCCAGCATGGAGATGAAACCAGGGATGGCATAGGCCAGAATCGGGAATGCCCGCCAGAATTTGGAGCCCTTGACGTTGCGTTTGTTTAGCAGCAGCGCCATACCCAGGCCAACAATGAAATTAAGCGCCGTGGAGCAAATTGCCCAGACAACATTCCAGCCTAAAATCTTGACGAAGGTGCTTCCGATCTTGCCAAGGCTCAAAATTTTTTTCCACGCGGAGAAGGACCAGTTTGCCAACCTCGGATAGACCACGTCTCCGCCCAGGTCCGTAAATGCGATGAGGATCATAAACACGATGGGCAGGATGGAGAAGATGGACACCCCCACCACCGGCGCAGTCAGGGCGGTCAGGTGGAACTTATCGTCTGCCGCTGTCTCCAGCGTCTGACGGAATTTGTGGATGGACTTTCCCTGCTCTGCCTGCCGGGCGGTATACACGGCATCCTTCACATTGGTCACATAGAGTACCACCGTGAAGATCAGGATAAAGATGGAGAACAGGCCAAGGATCAACATCGTAAGACTGTTATCGCCTGGGATTCCCAGCCACAGATTCTCTTCATTGGTTCCCAGCGTAAAGAAGCCAATAAAATCTGCAAATCCTGTTGTGATGAAATAGGTAAGGATCAAGCCGAAGCAGGCTAAGTAGAATAACCCCTTGACGATCTGCCCGTAGCAGAGCTGCCCCAGGCCCATGACGAGCATGGACAGCTTTACCTGCCAAGGCGTCCAGCGCAGGAACTTTCCCACATTCTGGATTTTCTGTTTCATAAAGATCACTCCTTAAGCAAGCGTCTCAATGGCATCCCGAATTTGGGTCACCAACCGCGCCAGACCCGCCTGAATCTTTTCATCGGTGTCATACATCTGTGCCTCTCCCCGTTCTGCACGGTAGGGATCCGTGGACAGGTCGATGAGGAAGGATTCGGCAGGTGTCCAGAGCTGGCCGATCTCGGTAATGGCGGGCATGACGCTGATCAGTCCGCGGTCCAGGCGGTCAAAGAGGATGCCGACAGTTGCGTCGGCCTCGGAGATCGTTGCCGCTGCGTCTGCTCTTGCCGGAGCCACGCCCAGGTATTCATTGCGCAGAACTGCCTGCTCATAGGAGGTGGCAAACTCAATAAAGGCCAGGGACGCATTGGGGTAATCGGTATAGGCAGAGATGCCATAGCCGTTGATACCGCCCATCATGGTCATCTCTACCGTCAGTTCATCCATATTTGTGATGGTATCCTGCCAGTTGTCAGCGGTCAGGTCGGCGCTGACAGGCAGACGTGGGACGGTGATCATCTTCAGGTCGGCCACGGCTTCCTCCTCCGTCCAGTTTCCGGTGGAAACCATGGCGCGGATAAACATCCGGGACACATCGGGGGTAGTGATGGTGCAGAGCATAGTGCCATTTGCCAGATACTGATAAGCAGCGGACGAGAAGGCAGTATCAAGTATTTCCGTGTTGTTCATTTGGCCTGCCCACTGCTGGATCATTCGTGCACCTTTGTAGGATTCACCGGAAGCAAGACCTATATCGCTGGCATCGGTACCGTTGTTCCCGAAGATATAGCCGCCATAAGTGAAGAGATAGCCGCTCATAAAGTAGGTGTCCACGGTTTCGTCCAGATAACCATACTTTGTTTTTTCGCCGCCCTCTTTACACAACTCGGAATATGCATAAAGCGCAGTATAGGTCTCAAAAAAATCAGGGGTGCCATTGCTATTGATATCCCACTCTGTTTCCCAGTTTTCCGGGAGCATGGATTCGATATAGTAGAGCATACCGGACTGGACATTTAGCGGAATGCCACAGTAGAAGGTCTCGCCGTTTATATCGGTGGCGTAGGCATTCCATGCGTTCTGAGGGATCTGTTCGTAGCATTCCATGTCATAGATGGGCAAGGGCAGCAGGTGCTGATTATCGGCGTACTTCATGAGAATGTCGTTGGCCTGATACCACACGTCGGGGCCGTAGCCATAGGGGCCGTCGGTGGCAAGGTCGGAATACTGGTCAATGTTCATACGCTCAGCCGAGATTCCCTTGTCCTTATATGCTTCGTTGAAAGCATTGATCAGCTGATCCACATAGCCCAACTCCACGGCGGTGTCGTTTTCCAGAACCTTAATAACAGCGCCTTCCTCCAGCTCTCCATCGAAGCGGGCCATGACCTGCTCATACAGATCGGAGGTCTCCACATTGTTTTCGGAAGCGCTGTTATCACCGCAGCCGGAGAGCAACGCCAGCATCATAGTTAGCACCAACACAGCAGAAATTATCTTTTTCATTATCCTTTCCTCCTGTCACATGATGATTTCAAATCCATAGGCTTCCAGGCCTTTGTTTACTCTGGGAGTGCCGTTTACGCGGAGCTTTATAGTTTGCTTGTCCGCAGAACGGGTAAATGTAATGATCCCATCCTTCTCTTCAACGCCAAAGTCACCATCCGACAATGCAGGCCCCTTTTTCAGCTTCATCAACTGCTTGATCAGGTTTCGAGTATCCTTGTCCCAGTTTTCCTCATTCCACTCAAAGGTACGACGGCAGTCGGGATCGTAACCACCCTCCATGCCAATCTCATCACCATAGTAGACGCAGGGAATGCCGGGATTGAAGAACATGATAGCCGCTGCAGTACGGAACCGCCCGGCATCTCCCTTTACCCGGGTCAGGAAACGGTCGGTGTCATGGCTGTCCAAAAGATTCAGCATCTTCTGATTGGCTGCAATGCTGTAAGTATGGTACAGACGCACGATCCTGTCACGGAATAGTCTGCTGTCGATGGTATGAAATGCCAGCAGATCCAGACACGCTTTCGTCACACCGTAGTTCATAATACCATCGTACTCATCGCCATTCAAGTAACGAACCGCTCTGTGCCAGTCCTCTCCAATAATAATGGCTTCCGGGTTCTGCGCCATAACTGCATCCCGGAATGCGCGGAGGAACTTATGGGAGATTTCATCAGAAACATCCAGCCGCCAGCTGTCTGCACCGTAGTCACGCATCCACATGACAGCTACATCTGAGAAATAACGGATGACTTCAGGGTTCCCGGTATTCAGCTTCGGCATGGCTTTGACACCGCCAAAGGTCAGATAACTCCCATCCTCTTTCCAGAAGAACCAGTCATAATAGGGGGACTTCTTGCCTTTTTTCTGCGCATCCAGGAAGAACGGATGCCGGCACGAACAGTGATTAAACACTCCGTCCAGCATAACCCTTATGCCCAACTTGTGAGCGTCTTCGATCAAGGATTTCAGGGCTTCATTTCCGCCAAAGGCTGGATCGACAGTCTCGTAGTCTGTAATCTCATATTTATGGTTTGTGGGAGAGCAGAACACCGGGGTCATGTAAAGCACATTGACACCCAGATCCACCAGATAATCCAAATGCTCCCGAATGCCGATAAGGTCACCGCCATAAAAACTTTTTGGGGTCGGTTTTACACCCCATCGGGTGTTCACATAGCTGAAATCCTTATCGGAATCACCAACAGCGAATCGCTCAGGAAAAATTTGGTAGCAGCAGGCAGTCTTGACCCACTCTGGCACCGTCATGGTATCACAGGCAAACTGGGATGTGTACTGGAAGAAGCTGAAATATCCCAGTGTGTGGTCATAGGAATCAGTCAATCCTTCTTCAGAAAGGTATCGGATCTTCCCATCCGTACAGGTTAGCTCAAATATATAGGAAAAGCGGGTGTCCGTCAAAGGGATGGTCACACTATAATATTCTAGTTCAGAATCTGTATGTGTGATTTTCATTTCTGCCTCGTCTCGGAACTTGTGCCACATATTTTTGTCGCAATTGTAAATCAGTTTGGAAGAAACAATCATTCCCTTCTGTACCCGAAAACGCAGATGCATCTGGCCGTTAATAGGGCAGGCATCTACCGTTCCGGGAATATGGGAAACACATAAATTCAGCATATTTTACCTCGCTTGACAGCTCTATTCGGATGTGTTAAGATAATTCTATGAAAAAGAAGTACACAATGAAGGATATAGCAAAAGAGTGTGGGGTATCCAGTGCAACCGTTTCCTATGTCCTGAACGATGTGCCTAATCAGTCCATAAGCGCAGATACCAAGAAGCGAATCCTGCATGTGGCAAACATGGTTGGCTATGTATCCAGCGCCAGCGCAAGAGCGTTGGCTACGGGTAAGACCAACAACTTTGGTGTCTATGTTCCCCACATTGGGAACAGCACCCACAAGCAGAGATTGCTCCAAGCCTTAGCGGAGGAGGCCGAAACGGCTGGCTACCATTTGGTTCTGCTCACCGGAAAATGTCTGAAACAGCAGGTGACCAATGTGGACGCGGTTTTTGCCATTGATATTTCAGAAGATGATTTCAGAATACTGGGTGACAACAGTTTTGTTCCTTTACTATATCTGGATGGACAAATTCAAAATGATCTGTTCTACTGTGTCACTTTCGATGCTATGAAGATTCGGCAGCAAGCAATGGAGCAGTACGGATGCAGTAAGGTAATCCTTGTATGTGACGAAATCAAAAGTCGAGATTACAAGGTGTATCTGCTTGATTGCTTTGATGCAGTGGTGGATGCCGATGCCGTCGCAAGCATATCTCTAGATGCCGATACAGCTCTCTTGACAAATCCTACACTGGATTACGGTGCTTATGCCCAGGCGGCTGTTGATGCCGCACTGAAGGCTATCTCCAGAGATGAAACACCCACAAATCATCATATTCGAGTTTAACAGACTAAGAAAAGCGTGCCGATGGGAAACCCACCGGCACGTTCGGTCCATACTACTCTACAGTAACAGCACCAGTCGCGGGATCAAAGGTAATGGTATAAGTACCAGGATCAACAGTAACATTGTCCATGCCTTCAGCACCGAACCAGTTCTCGTTGGCAACCTTGCCGCCGCAGCCGTATGCGACCTTGAAGGCAACCTTATTCTCTGCCCAGTCAACGGTCTCATCCTCGGTGAAGGTGACGGTCAGCACGTACTTGCTGTCCTGCTCGGTCATCTTGTAAGCAGTATTCTCGGCATTGGCATCCGCAGCCCAACCGGCATTGCCACAGGTACCGACAACATAGTACGCAGGTTCTTCCGCAATGATCTCGTCCTTCAGAACAGGCTTGCCGTCAACGACTTCCAGTTCAATGAAGAACATGTAGTGGCCTTCCTCCAGAACGATGTTCTTGGAGTTGTTCTCACTAGAGTACCAGCCATCCATCGCTGCATTCTTAATTCCGAACTCACCGCCGCCAGCGGGAACATCGGCTTCGCACCACCAGATCAAATCGTCGCCATTACGCTGCATATCCTGACCGGACCAGTCATTGAAAGAGGCCCACAGCTTCATATCATAGGAAAGCTCTGCAACAGGCTTTTCATCTGCATCGCCCAGCCGCTCATAGGACAAGGAGCACAGAGACAGGGTCTCGGCATCAGTTTTCAGAATTAGACGATACTTACCATCTTCCAGGACCTCAATGTTAGCCCCAGAATCAAAGGCGTTTTCGCCGCTGCACAGGACGGCGGATTCGGTCTTATTTGCCAAATGACTGGCATCGATACTGTTGTCGTTATCCCAAACATAGCCCTCACCAATGACGGCGATCTTAAAAGCATCGCCAGCATACAGGTTTACATCAATGTAGAAGGTATTGAACTCACCTTCCATGGGCTGCAAGAGGTAGTCATTCTGGGGCCAGATTTTACCCCAAGCATTATCAGGATAGCCAGCCAGAGAACCTGCCAACATCCAGGGGCGCTCATCCACAACGCTCGACTGCCACGCTACAAAAATGGCAGTATCTTCCGTAATAGGCTGAGTAACATCAAACTCAACTTTCAGAGCAGGGGTCGCGTAGTAGCCTTCGATAATATAGCCTTCCTTTGTCAGTTCGGGCATTGCCACAGGTTCTCCGTCAGCAACTTCCACTTCCTGCAGCACAGTCGTTCCATCGCCCTCATAGAACGTGACCTTCCAATTAGATGCGGAAGGATCGGGTGTGTTGCTGCAGCCGCAGGCAAAAACCACGGTCAGAACCAGCAGGCAAGCAAGCAGCACTCTTGTCAGTGACTTTTTCATAATTTTCCCTCCTGAAATATATAGTATACTTACTTTCGGCGGTCACTTAATTACTTAACCGCTTAAGTATTGTCATTGTAGCACAAAGTTTGATACCATGTCAAGGATTCTTTTGATATTTATGTCAGTTTTTTAACCTGTTTTGATCTGCTTTGGGAAACGGAATTTCTATGGAATACAGCCGCGCAAATCATGTTATATGTTGCGAGCGGCAAAGTTGGGACGAAAAAATCGTATCTCGTAAAATCTAAACGGTTTTCCATTGCTACGTAGGAATGACATTTATTCCAGAATTTTCTGCAGCATTGGGATTGGGTAGGTGTTTCATATGTCCAATCTTTGGATATCAGTGAGGAATATCCCAGTCATAACAAATATCGGCTTTGACATGCCGATACTCTGTTATATCGGACGACATATTCTGCTACAGATTCTTTTTCTAATTCTTGCGGGATGTGTTTGCTTAATTTATAATTTGTTACAAAACAGTAATGGCAGGATGGATGTTCCCCTCCTGCCATTGCTGTTTTTAAGAATGTGTAACTCTTGCAGAAATCCCCCTTGACAAATCTCGTCTCAATGGAACTTGGTGTGGAAATGTGGAGAAATTGTGATATAATACCTATATAATGGCAAATGAAGCAGAGGTGATTTGTGCAATGACACGATTTCGGAATATTTCGATCCGCAAAAAGATCTTGGTTTCCATGCTTGCATTTACCCTAATCCCAATTCTGTTGGTCTCAATTGTAGCAATCACGATTACATATAAGACCATGCGGGATCAGTTGATTTATGACCATCGGATGAGCAGTGGTTGGCTGCAGGACCGACTGGCGGTAGAAAATAGTGATATGATGGATCGATTTTATGAATTTGAGGTGGACAAGGATGTAAAGGCGGACATCCTCCGCTGGTGTACGCAGGATGGAAGTCTGGATTACTCTGCCCGGTGGCGCATCATTACGGTTATGAATACGGTCATCAGCATGGACAGCAACATCAATTCCATCGAATTGTTCAATATGGCGGAAAATGAAGTGCTGATCGCGGAACGCTCCGGAGCAAGGGTCGATGAAAGCGGGGAGCGTCTGACACAGTGGGAACAGCGCGGGGATGCACTGCAATCCAATCAGGCGTTTCTGCGCAGCGGAAATGAGATCCTGGCCTGCCATCAAATCCACCGGTTCGATGACAAGCAGCCGATCGCCCTGGTGGTATTTCATCTGCGCCCCTATCACCTGGAGGGCATACTGGATGAAATAAAAACCGTTCCCGAAGAGACGATCCTGGTGTTCAACGACCAGAATGAAGTGATGGTCGCAGACTATGGCACGGACTGGAACATGGATACAGGTCTGGTAGAGGGAATTCGCAGGGAGCTTGCGGAAGGAGATCGCAAGGAGGCTTCCTACGATGACCAGTTCTGGTTTTACCGGTCTGTCAGCGGCGGGAAAATGCAGATTCTCCTGACCATCCCCAATCAGACCATCGTGGACGCACTGTTCCCAACGGTGGCGAGCAGTATTTTTGTGGCGATCATCGCCGTCCTGGCCAGCGTCGTCTGCTCTGTTGTGTACTCAAAAGCGATCAGCAGACCCATTCGGGATCTGTCCGAGGAAATGAAGACCATTACGCTAAACGAATACTCTGGCAGTACCCTGGAGAGCAGAGAAGACGAGATCGGCATCCTGCAGGATAGCTTTAACCACATGATTACCCGGAACAAGGAACTGATCGCTCAGCAGTATCAAGCGAAACTGGAAAAGCGAAATGCTCAGTTGCGGGCACTTCAGGCGCAGATCAATCCGCATTTCATGTACAATACCCTTCAGGTCATCGGCGGCATGGCATTGGAGAAGGATGCGCCGGAGGTTTATTCCGTCACGCTGGCGCTGAGTGATATCCTGCGCTATTCCCTGAATTTTTCCAAAGAAATGGTGTGCCTGGAAGAAGAGGTGGAATATCTGAAAAGCTATGTCATGATCCAGAATGAGCGTTTTGGCGGAAAGGTTCAGCTGAAGCTGGAGCTGGAACCGGACACACGGAAATGCCTGATACCCAAACTGATCCTGCAGCCTCTGGCGGAAAACAGCTTTGAGCACGGCCTGCTGAACAAAGCCGGCGACTGGCTCCTGACGGTGGAAAGCCATACCACGCCGGAGGGAGATCTGCTGATCTGCATCAAGGATAACGGAATCGGATTTGATTCGGAGCGCCTTGCGCAGATCAGAGAGAAGATCGAGCTGGATACCGTCAAGGCACTGAACTCCGGCTCCCATATCGGTCTGGCGAACGTCCACGCCAGGATCAAACTGCGGAGCGCAAAAGAAGGACATGGCGTATCGATCGACAGCAGTCCCGAAACGGGCACCACCGTCAGTGTGCGGATGCCGGCTCTGTACGAAGAGAGGAAATGAACATGGCAAGAAAAGTAGTGATTATTGACGACGAGCCCTGGACCCGCGGCGTCATTATAAAGCTGGCGCAATGGGACCGGCTTGGGCTGAAAGTGGTCGGTGAAGCCGCAGACGGTGAAACAGGCTTGGAACTGATTCGAAAAGTGCTTCCGGACATCGTAATTACAGACGTACGGATGCCACGAATCGGAGGTATTGAACTGGTGCAGAAACTGCGTTCTGAGGGCTTTCAGATCCCAATTCTGATTATCAGCGGCTATGATGATTTTGCTTATGTTCGGAGTGCCTTGAAATTAGGTGTAACAGATTACCTTCTGAAACCTATCAAAGCGCAGGAATTGAATCAGCAGTTGCAGCGGTGCATAGAAATCCTGAATCAGGAAGAAATAGTCAGACCGAAGGCGGTCATGGAGGCAGGCTTTTTTGCAGATGGGTGGGAGAGAGAATACTACGACATACGCAGCAAACTGGAAACAGCTCTGAAAGTGGGAAACTATGAGATTGTCCGTCAGCAAATGGCACAGCTCTATAATGTGGCCAGTAAACATGAAGGAGAACAGCCTCCTACCGCCGTTATGATCGGTATATATTATGCAATGCTATTTGCGCTGCAAAAGCATATCGATTCTGTTGGTGCAAATAGAGAAGATGTGTTTGGTGCCAAGGGCCCGACGTTTGTATTCAGTCGGGATAATACGCTGAGGCAGATGATAGACTTTATTCAAGACCTCTACTGTAGTGTAATGCGCTATCTTGAAAAGCAACAGCAACAACGGAGCAGACTGAATATTGATGCGGTATGCAGATATATTCAGGGATGCTACATACATGGTGTAACGCTGGAGCAAACAGCAGATGAATTTCATGTTACGAAGGAATACTTAAGCAAAGCGTTTAAGGCGGATCGGAAAGAAGGTTTTTCGGAATATGTGACCTCCCTCCGCATGAAACGAGCATATGAATTAATCGTGGAATTTGATACGCCGCTGAAAGACGTAGGTGCCATGGTCGGATATTTTGATTTGGCACATTTTTACAAAACCTTTAAGAAACATTTTGGCAAAACGCCGGGAGAGGTTCGTGAGAGTTTAAAAAAAGACAAAACAACAACTCCTTAGGTGAAAATGCTATTTTCTTTCACTTCTGTTATACTGTCATTGTAGCAAATCCACCAAACACATTATGAGGAGGAACAACAATGAAGAAGTTATTGGCAATTATACTGGCTCTGTGCATGTTTTTTTCCATGGCTGCATGTGGCAGCAAGCAGGCTGAGAGTACGGAAGCTGCTGGCGGTGAGACCAAGCCCGCTGTACAGAATTCCGGCGCTACCAATGAGGAACCCCGTGAAGCAGAACTGAACATCATGATGAGCTTCCCGCAGTATATGGATCAATGGGAAACGTATGTAAAGCAATTTGAAGAGAAGATGCTGGCCGAAGAGAACATTAAGGTCACCGTCAATCTGGAAATGCCCAGCTCCGATCAGTACGAGAGCATCCTGCAGGCTCGTCTGAGCGGTGACGATGCTCCCGATCTGTACACACTGCACTGCAACAATCTGGCTACCTACAACGACGCAGGTTACCTGTATGATCTGTCCGGTGAGCCGCTGGCAGACGTTATTTTCGATAACGTCAAGGAAACCGTTACCATCGACGGCAAGCTGCTGGCAGTCCCGATCGAGAGCCAGGCATGGGGCGTCCTTTACAACAAGGCCATCTTTGAAGAGTGCGGCCTGAAGGCGCCTGATACACTGTCTGATTTGGAGAGCATCTGCGAAACCCTGAAAGCGAAGGGCTATACCCCCTTCATGCTGGCGTTCCAAGAGCAGTGGGTACCCCAGCTGATGACCGGCCTGACTTTGGGCGACATCGTTTCCGGCAAGCTGAACGACTGGCTGGAGCGGATGTACAAGGACAAAGGTTCCTACGAAGAAGTTCGCGAGATCTTTGATGTCATCGACCTGATCATGGCCAACGGTACCGACCGCGCCATGGAAGAGGGATCCGAAGCCGGCGCTGCTGACTTTGCCCTCGGCAAGGCCGCCATGTTCGTTCAGGGCACCTGGGCTTCCAATACCATTATGACCACCAATCCCGACATGGAGCTGGGCGTCTTTGCGCTGCCCATCAACGAGGATCCCAACTGCACCCGTGTCAACCTGTCCACTTCCACTACTCTGGGCGTACATCCTGACAGCAAGGAACTGGATCTGGCGCTGAAGTTTGCAAACTATGTGCTGGATGCCAAGGATTCTTCTGCACTGTTCCAGGCATGCTCTTTCAATCCTCTGGCTGACTGCCACGACTATGAGGCATATTCCTGGGTTGCTGATGCCTCCGCCTATGTTGCTGCTGGACGCGCCTATCAGGATCTGGTTCTGCCCTCCTCCGTTACCGACGAGCAGGGTCGTCTGCTGCAGGAGTACTACGTTGGTACTGTGACTGTGGACGAGATCATTGAGCGTTTGGATGCTGCTTTCCAGGCTGCCAATGCACTGAACTAAGGAACCTCTGAATAAATCGTCTGCGACTGTGAGCGGATCTTTTCCGCCCACTCTTCGGTATCGAAAACGGGAAATATAGCGCAGCCGTTGCCGGCATAAGCCGGCTTACGGATGCGGCATACCCCTTGCGGGTACATACAGTATTTCTCCGCTTCTGAAATCTTCATCTGGTGAAAAATCTCTCACTGTCAGCTCTCGCCGATTGGTTCAGAGCTTTCCTATTTGAAAGGAAATTTGACCTATGGACATGACATTGGAATCCTGCCGTAGATTTGTGGAGGTTCTGGCTTCTGACGCCCCGGCCCCCGGCGGCGGCGGCGCGGCTGCTCTGGTGGGCGCCATCGGCACCGCACTGGGCAACATGGTCGGCTCTCTCACCGTCGGCAAGAAGAAATATGCCGACGTGCAGGACGAAATTCTTGCGCTGAAAGCAAAATGTGACGATCTGCAGAAGCAGCTGCTGGATCAGGTAGAAGCCGACGACAAGGGCTTCGTTCCTCTGGCCAAGGCTTACGGCATTCCCAAGGACGACCCTAACCGGGACAAGATTCTGGAGGAAGCCACCATCACCGCCTGCGCGGTGCCCATGCACATCATGGAGCTGTGCTGCGAGGCGCTGGACTGCGTTGCCGTGTTTGCCGCGAAAGGCTCCCGGCTGGCAGTCTCCGACGCCGGATGCGCCGCCGTGTGCTGCAAGGCAGCCCTGCAGGCCGCGTCTCTGAACGTGTTCATCAACACCAAGAGCCTGAAGAACCGGGAAGTGGCGGAGGACATGAACCGCCATGCCAACGTGATGCTGAACAAGTATTGCAGCGTTGCGGACGAGATCTTCGACGACGTCAAGGCGGGCTTCGGTCAGTAAGCCCCACAACGAACATATTGGAGGAAACATATTATGGCTAAGTTACTGTTGGGCAAGGAAGTTACCGATGCCCTGAACGCGAATCTGCAGACCCGTACCGCCGCGCTGCGGGAAAAGGGCATCATCCCCACTCTGGGCATCGTCCGTGTGGGCGCGGATCCCTCCGACCTGAGCTACGAGAAGGGCGCGACCAAGCGCGCCGAGCTGGTGGGTGTGGATGTCAAGAAGTTTGAACCGCCTGCGGATGCTTCCAAGGAAGACGTTCTCGCGGTCATCGATCAGGTCAACGCCGACGATTCCATCCACGGCGTGCTGATGTTCCGCCCCCTGCCTAAGCACCTGAAGGCCGACCAGAACGAGATCTGCAACCGCCTCGACCCCAAGAAGGACGTGGACTGCATGACCCATCTGTCCAACGCCGGTGTGTTTGAGGGACTGAACGGTCTGGGCTTCGCCCCCTGCACCCCCGCCGCCTGCATGGAGATTCTGGACTACTACGGCATCGACTGCAAGGGCAAGAACGCCGTGGTCATTGGCCGCAGCCTGGTGGTCGGCAAGCCCGCCGCCATGATGCTCATGGGCAAGAACGCCACCGTTACCGTCTGCCATACCAAGACGGTGAACACCGCTGAAATCTGCCGGAACGCGGACATCATTGTTTCCGCCGCCGGTGTGCTGAACAGCCTGACCAAGGACTATGTCCGCCCCGGACAGGTGGTCGTGGACGTGTCCATCAACTGGGACGAGAACAAGATCAACGCCAAGGGCGGCAAGGGTGGCATCGCCGGCGACGCCAAGTTTGACGAGGTCGAGCCGATCGTTGAGGCCATCACGCCCGTTCCCGGCGGCGTCGGCTCCGTGACCACCTCCGTGCTGATGAAGCACGTGGTGGAGGCTGCCGAAAGAGTATAACGCCATATTGGCTTCTGCGTAACTGACGGATTCGCGGGTTTACACCGCATGGGAGCGCAGAGAAAAGCCTGCCGACCGTCTGGGCGATTCAGTTTCCACGCTGGGTCGCCCTTTTTGTCTATGGACATTCAAATTCAATATTGAGAGCAAGGTGCTTTTATGAAAAAATTAAAAAATCTGGAGGAAGGTTCGTTCCTGAAGCTGTTTTTCGCCTTCTTTTCCGCGGCGTTTCTGATTGCGGCGGTGTGTATGCCGGACAGGAATACCATGTTTTCCGGCCTGTGGCAGATCATGAGCCAGCCGGGGAAAATTTCCACCAACTATTTTGCCGTGGGCGGCTATGCCGCGACGTTCCTGAATATGGGTCTGGTGGGTCTGTACTGCCTGGGGCTGTATGTCCTGTGCGGCGCGACGCCCAATAATGTCTCCACCCTGGCCTTCGTGCTGACCCTTGGCTTCTGCTCCTGGGGCATCAACATCCTGAACATCTGGCCGACGGTGCTGGGCGTTGTCCTCTACTGCCTGGTGAAGAAGGAAAAGCTGGGCGCCAACGTCAACGCCATGCTGTTCTCCACCGGCATTGCGCCGCTGATCAGCGACCTGCTGGTGCGCCATCCCTATCCCGATGTGGTGGGCTTCAACCTGTACGGGTTCGTGGTGGCGATGATTGTGGGCATTGCCATCGGCTTCTTCCTCCCGGCGGGGCTGACCCATTCCCCGAAGGTGCATAAGGGCTTCGATCTGTATTCTGCCGCCGTGCCGGTGTGCCTGTTTGCGTTTTTCCTCAACGCCACGCTGTTCAAGACCGTGGGCATTGAACTGCCCGCCGCGCCCGGCGCGGAGACCCTGCTGGTAGCGTCCCGGCTGACGGTGAATCTGTTCTGCGGCATCCTGTTCGGGCTGTGCATCGTGTTCGCGCTGGCCATGGGCTGCAAGCCGAAGCAGTATTGGGCGCTGCTGACCGCCCCGGAGCATGTGGGCTCCGTTTCCTCCCAGATGGGTACGGATGTATTCCTGATGAACGTGGGCGTATTCGGCCTGTTCATTCTGGCTTACTACAACATTATCGGCGCTTCCTTCAACGGCGTGACGCTGGGCATTATTTTCTGTATGCTGTGTACCTGCAATTCCGGCTCCCATCCCGGCAACGTCCTGTCTCTTATACACATCTCCGAGCCCACGAGACGCTCATGAATCTCG
>ENA-OYVZ01000143-OYVZ01000143.1-human-gut-metagenome-genome-assembly--contig:-NODE-143-length-16503-cov-7.616245_pt1 | contig 16503 bp, 13 predicted proteins | sample MGYA00244162_ERZ653381 | MGnify/ENA primary metagenome ERZ653381 (study PRJEB26926, sample SAMN06165033) | human gut metagenome | biome: ENVO:00009003; feature: ENVO:2100002; material: ENVO:00002003...
GGGCATCCAGACCCGCCAGCTCCCGGATGTAGTCCTCGATACCGTGCTCGTAGACGAACTCTTCTGTCTCGAACTTTCCGGCGGCTGTCTCGTTTTTCAGCCGGAAGGTCACGCCGGCGTTGACCACCGCCTGCCGCCGCATCACGTCCCGGTAGTAGTCCACGGGGATATCGATATCGGTAAACACGTCCAGGTCCGGCAGCCAGCGGATGGTGGTACCGGTACGCTTCTTATTACCGGTCTGTTCGCTGACCTCCAGCTTGCCCGCGATCTCGCCGCGCTCAAAGTGCAGGCGGTACTCCTTTCCGTCGCGCCACACGGTCACGTCCATATAGCGGGAGGCGTACTGGGTGGCGCAGGAGCCCAGGCCGTTCAGGCCCAGAGAGAACTCGTAGTTCTCGCTGTTCTCGTTGTCGTACTTGCCGCCGGCGTACAGCTCGCAGAACACCAGCTCCCAGTTGTAGCGTCCCTCTTTTTCGTTCCAGTCCACCGGGCAGCCCCGGCCCTGGTCCTCCACCTGGATGGACCGGTCGGCGAACCGGGTCACAGTGATGAGCTTGCCGTGGCCGCCCCGGGCCTCGTCAATGGCGTTGGACAGTATCTCGAATACCGCGTGCTCGCAGCCCTCCAACCCATCGGAGCCAAAAATGACGCCGGGCCGCTTCCGTACCCGGTCCGCCCCTTTCAGACTGGAGATACTTTCATTATCATAAGTCGCTTTCTTTGCCATATCTATCCTCCGGTGTATACCGATCACAATTCATTATACATTATATAGTATCGGCAGGCGTTTTGCAAGCGCTCACACGCCCCATTCCCCGCCGCTTCCGCAAGAAATGTTAGGTCCCCTGAAATATTGACTGGTTTACACAAAAAATAACCCGGCCGCAACCGGGCGCAGCCCTTTGTGTATAGGGTTTTGCACAGTTTCCACACCTTTTTCCACCAGCGTTATGTTACCTGATAATTCTCGTAAAAAGTTTCAAAAACACAGTTAATAGACATAATTAGGCGGCTTTTACTCTTATGCGTGTATACTTGCGTGCATATTCATTTGCTGCACACGCTTATCGGACGACACGCTGTTGAATAACCGTGAAACCACCTGTCCCCCAGGGCTTTTCGCCCACGCCCCTGACAAACTGCACAACGGGACAACGGCGGCGCGGCGCAACTTTTCCGTCACGGCGCAAAAAAGACTCTTGCGCTCTGCCGGCAGGTGTGCTATGATATGAATACAGTTGTTCGCAAGCGGCGGACACGAGGAGGAGCAATATGGAGAAACAGAAATTTTACTTAGTCGCCGCCGACGCTCTGCCGGAGGTCTTTCTCCGGGTAGCAGAGGCCAAACGGATGCTGCAGGTAGGCGAGGCCGCCACCGTGGGCGACGCTGCCCGCCAGGTGGGTATCAGCCGCAGCGCCTTCTATAAATACAAGGATGCCGTACAGCCCTTCCAGAATATGCACGCGGGGCATATCATCACCTTTTATGCCCTGCTGAAGGACAACCCCGGCGTGCTGTCCAACTACCTGTCCATCTTCGCCAATTCCGGCGCCAACATCCTGACCATCAACCAGACCATCCCCACCAACGGCTGCGCCGGCGTGACCATCTCCGCGGAGACGGGCGATATGTCCGAGGAGCTGGATGATCTGATGACCCGTGCCGCCGCGGCGGAGGGCGTGCTGAAGTTCGAGATCATGGCGGGATAATGCTCAGACACAAAAAACAGGCACACTATGTGTGCCTGTTTTTTTGCAAGAAATATCCCCCCGGCTGACGCCGGGGGGATGCGTATTGTGCAGGGAGTTACTCCGCCTTGGGAGCCTCAGCGGCCTCGGCAGCAGCCTTGGGAGCCTCAGCGGCCTCGGCAGCAGCCTTGGCAGCGGCGGCCTTCTTCTCGGCAGCGGCCTTCTGCGCGGCCTTGAACTTCTCCTTCTCCTCAGGCGTGGGGATAGGCTCAATGGCGTTGCGCGGGCAGGCCTTGGCGCACATGGTGCAGTTCTTGCACTTGCTGTAGTCGATGACAGCTACGTTGTCCACAACGTGGATGGCGTCGAACTTACAGGTACGCTCACACATACCGCAGGCGATGCAGCTGTTGGCGCAGACCTTGGTAACGGCGGGGCCCTTGTCCTTGTTGGAGCAGTTGACAAACACCTTCTGCTTGTAGGGCACCTCCACGATCAGGTGGTGCGGGCAGGCAGCGCGGCAGGCACCGCAGTTGGTGCACTTCTCCTTGTCGACCACGGCAACGCCGTTTTCGACATGGATGGCGTCGAACTTACAGGCCGCCACGCAGGAGCCGAAGCCGAAGCAGCCATAGCGGCAGGCCTTGGCATCGCCGCCGCAGACCTTGGTGGCCGCCAGACAGTCCTTCACGCCGCGGTACTCGAAGTTATCCTTGGCGTTGCAGCCACCGTTGCACAGCACGTGCGCCACCATCTTGTCGCCGGAGGGAGCCTCCATGCCCATGATGGCGGCGATCTTCGCCGCGTTCTCGGGGCCGGCGGGGGCGCAGGCGGTAACGGGAGCTTTGCCGGCCAGGATCGCCTCGGCGCAGCCGCCGCAGCCGGGATAGCCGCAGCCGCCGCAGTTGGCGCCGGCCAGACATGCCTGGATCTCAGGCAGACGGGGATCGACCTCGACCTCGAAGACCTTAGCGGCAACAGCGAGGATCAGACCGAACACAATGGCGAGTACGCCCAGAACGGCGATCGCGTATACAATAGTCATAGTTCCTTACCTCCTTACCAGACCTTCAGGCCGCTGAAGCCCATGAAGGCCAGAGCCATCAGGCCGGCGGTGACCAGCGCGATGGGGAAGCCGTCAAAGGCCTTGGGGTTGTCGCCGGAGACCTCCAGCTGCTCGCGGACAGCCGCGAACAGGAAGATGGCCAGCAGGAAGCCCAGACCGCCGGTGATGCCGTAGACCACGGACTCGATGAAGTTGTAGTCATTCTGGGTATTCAGCAGAGCCACGCCCAGCACGGCGCAGTTGGTGGTGATCAGGGGCAGGTAGACGCCCAGGGCGGTGTACAGGGTGGGGATGTTCTTCTTCAGGAACATTTCCACAAACTGCACCAGACCGGCAATGACCAGAATGTAGGCCACGGTCTGCATGAACTCCAGATGCAGGGACACCAGCACCATGTTGATCAGGTAGCAGAATGCGGAGGCCAGACCCATAACGAAGGTCACGGCGGCGCCCATACCGATGGCCGTGTCGATCTTCTTGGACACGCCCAGGAAGGGGCAGATGCCCAGGAACTGGGCAAAGATGAAGTTATTGGTCAGAATAGCGCCAAGAGAGATGGCGAGCAAGGTAGTCACACTCATAGCTTACTTGGCCTCCTTTTTCTTTTCGCTCTTGGCCAGAGCCCACTGCATCACAGCGATGAGGCAGCCCAGCGTCAGGAAGCCGCCCACGGGCAGCGTCAACACGCTGACACCGTACTCGGCGGGGAAGATCTCAACGCCGGGTGCGCTGCCCAGTGCGCCGCCGCCCAGCAGACCGCCGCCGAAGGTGCCGGCGCCGAAGAACTCACGGAATACGCACATGACGATCAGCACGAGAGTATAGCCGATGCCCTGGCAGATGCCGTCCACCGCGGAGGCACCCACGCCGTTCTTGGAGGCGAAGCCCTCCGCACGGCCGAGGATGATGCAGTTCACGACGATCAGGGGGATAAACACGCCCAGAGAGCTGGACAGGGCGGGAACGAACGCCTTGAGCAGCAGGTCCACGCAGGTCACGAAGCCGGCGATGACCACGATATAGCAGGCGATACGCACTTCGTTGGGAATGATCTTACGCAGCAGGGAGATAAAGATGTTGGAGAGGGTCAGGATAATGAGCACGGACACGCCCATGCCCAGGCCGTTGAAGAACGACGTGGTGATGGCCATGGTGGAGCACATACCCAGCACCTGCACCAGCACAGGGTTCTGTGTGATGAGGCCCTCTTTCAGTTGCTTACCGAAATTCATAAATGCAGCTCCTCCTTTCTTAGCCCAGCAGCTCGGCAACAGCCAGAGCGGCATTGGCGCCCATGTTGATGCCCTTGGTGGAGACGGTAGCGCCGGAGACGGCGATGATGTTCTTGCCCACCACCAGGGAGCCCGCGCCGCTCTCACCGATGAACTGATCCAGGACCGGCTCGCCGGCGGCGTTGGGCTCGTTGCCCACGACCTTGGTGCCGATGCCGGACGTCTCAGCGTGGCTGACCACGGAGATGCCGGTGATAGCCTTGTCGGCGTCCACGCCCACCATCATCACGATGCTGCCCTGGGAGCCGGAGGCGGAGATCTTCATAACATAGCCGTTGTCGGCGCCGGCGGTGGTCATGGGATACAGCTCCACCAGCTTGCCGCCCTGAGAGGCAGCCGCCGCGGTCATGTCGTCGGTGATGTCCAGCTTGTCGCCGAACTCGCTGCCCTCGGGGGCCACAGCGCTCATGGCGATGCGGGTGTTCTCCGCATCGATGGCGGCGATCTTGTCGGCGGTCACGTTGTCGACCAGACCCAGCAGGGCGGCCACAACGAGGGAAATAACAGTCAAGGTGCCGGCGACCTTGAGAATAAACTTACCGGAGATCTTCATTACTTCGCCGCCTCCTTCTTTTCTTTCTTGGGCGCACCATAGATGACGGGACGGATGTACTTATCCAGCAGCCAGGTGGTGCAGTTCATGATCAGGATGGAATAGCAGACGCCCTCGGGATAGGAGCCGAAGCGGCGGATAAAGCAGGTCAGCAGGCCGCAGCCGAGGCCGAAGATCAGCTGGCCGGGCTTGGTGACGGGAGAGGTGGCATAGTCGGTAGCCATAAAGATGGCACCCAGCATCAGGCCGCCGCCGAACACGTTGTACAGCATATACTGCACGTTGTCGATACCGGCGGGCGCCGCGATCAGGGTCAGGATGGCCACGGTGCCGATGTACGCCACGGGGATCTGCCAGGAGATGACCTTGCGGATGAGCAGGTAGACGCCGCCCACCAGCAGACACAGGGCGGAGACCTCACCCAGGGAGCCGCCGACCTTGCCCAGGAACATATCACCGATGGAGTAGTTGCTCATCAGGGTGGTGAACGCCTCCTCGGTGCCCTCCTTCATAATGGTCATGGGGGTGGCGGCGGAGGTGACATCGGGACGGATCTGGGGAATGGCCCAGGTGGTCATCCATGTGGCATAGCTGGCCAGCAGGAACGCACGGCCCGCCAGCGCGGGGTTCAGGAAGTTGCAGCCGATGCCGCCGTAGAGCTGCTTGACCACAACGATGGAGAAGAACGCGCCGATAATGATGACCCACCAGGGCAGATCAACGGGGCACACGAAGCTCAGCAGGATACCGGTGACCACGGCGGACAGATCGCCCACCATGCAGGACTTCTTCATGGCCTTGCGGTAGGCCCACTCAAAGAACACGCAGGACACCACGGAAACAGCGGTCAGCAGCAGGGCCTTCCAGCCGAAGCAGTACACGCTCCAGGCCAGCGCGGGCAGCAGCGCGATGATCACGTCCAGCATGATGCTGCGGGTATCCTCGTTGGAACGGATGTGGGGGGAGGAGGACGCGATCAGCTTGAGATTCTTGTAATCAGTCATGGTTTACGCCTCCTTCTTTTCGGCAGCGGCCTTTGCTTCGGCCTCCGCCTTGGCCTTGGCGGCCATTCTCGCGTTGTTGACCTCCTGCTTGCCCAGACGGAACGCATGGGTCAGGGGCAGGCGGGCAGGACAGGTGTAGGTGCAGGCGCCGCACTCGATGCAGTCCATGCCGTGCAGCACGTTCTGCCAGGTGTCCACGTCGCCCTTCATCAGGTACTTGTACATGAAAATGGGCTCCAGACGGATGGGGCACACGCCCACGCACTTGCCGCAGCGGATACACTGGGGATCCTCGACGTACTGCTCCTCCTTGTCGGCGAAGGCCAGCATGGCGCCGGTGCCCTTGCCCACGGAGACGTCCACGTCGTACTGGGCCAGGCCCATCATCGGGCCGCCCATGATGAGCTTGTAGGTCTCGTCCTTCAGGCCGCCGCAGGCGTCAAACAGCTTGGTAATGGGGGTGCCGATGGGGCACTCGATGTTCTTGGGCTCGATGACGCCGGAACCGGAGACGGTGACGATCTTGTTGACCACGGGCATACCCTCATACACCGCGCGGTAGATGGCGCAGGTGGTATTCAGGTTGAAGATGCAGCAGCCCGCGTCGGCAGGCAGCTTGCCGCTGGGCACCTGACGGCCGGAGACGGCCTGGACCAGCTGCTTCTCAGCGCCCTGGGGATAGCGGGTGTGCAGGACCTCCACCACCACGGGGGCGTTCAGCTCCGCGATCTTAGCGTTCAGGACGTCAGCCGCGTTCTGCTTGTTGGCCTCGATGCCGATGTACACCTTATCCACGCCGAAACACTTGGCCAGCAGGGTCGCGCCCTTGATGACCTGCTCCGGACGCTCCAGACAGGTGCGGTGGTCGCCGGTGATGTACGGCTCGCACTCCGCGGCATTGATGATGACGTAATCCACCTTGCCCAGACCGGAAGAGATCTTCACATGGGTGGGGAACGTTGCGCCGCCCTGGCCGACGATGCCGGCGTTCTTGACGATCTCCACCAGCTGCTCGGGCGTCAGGCTGTCGGGATCCGCCACGGGCTTGACTTCCTCGGAGACCTCATCCTGGAAATCGTTTTCAATGACCACGGACATCATCTTGCCGCCCATAGAGAAGGGACGGGGTTCCACGGCCTTGACCGTGCCGGAGATGCTGGCGTGGATGGGGGCGGAAACAAATCCGCCGGGTTCGCCGATCCTCTGTCCAATTTTAACCTTGTCGCCTACCGCTACAATAGGCTTGCAAGGCGCACCGATGTGCATAGACATGGGAATGACCACCTCAGCCGGCGCCGCCAGCTTTTCGATGGCCTTTTCATTGGTCGCGGCCTTCATGTCGTTGGGATGAACGCCGCCAAAGAAAGCTTGTGCCATTGTCTTCACCTCATCTTACTACCGGGTGGCGCTATGCCACCGCATACTGTCTTAAATATTACAACAAAACTTTTCTCTTGTCCAGCCCCGCGTTGAAATTCCCACGTTTTTTTGCGGTTTTTGTCGGAAACTTCACCGGCAAAGACCGCCTCTTGTGTTTTTCGGGCAGCTGTGCTACACTATACGGTAGAGGGACGGACACCGCCGGAAAAAACTTCCTGCACTGCGGCAGACGGTCCTCCGCCGGATATCAAACTCTATTCCGAAAGGATGGTATTTTAGTATGGTACTTGACCGTGGTTCCCTGAAGCGGGAGTCCAAGATGCTGCTGAAGACCGCACAGGTCAGCCCTTACCTGTTTACGCTGGTACTGCTGGCCATCATGTTCGTCATCAACGGCATCAGCGACTATGTGCAGATGGACGATGAGTTCGCCTATGTCTACTCCCTGCGGTTCGATATGGATCTGAGCTTCCTGGCGCTGCACCGGGCGTTCCCCGCTTTTGCGGTGTGGTTTGTGACCATCGTGTGCACGCTGCTTGGCGTGGTGCTCACCGTTGGTGCATCCCTGTACCACCTGGGCATCCGTCGGGGTGAGGAGATGCCCTTCGTCACCCTGTTCGATGGCTTCGCCTTCGTCGGGAAGATCATTCTGCTGTATGTCGTGCAGGTCATCTTCATCTCCCTGTGGACGCTGCTGCTGGTGGTCCCCGGCATCGTGGCGGCCTACCGCTACCGCTTTGCTATGCTGAACCTGTGTGAAAACCCGGAGATCGGCGTCATGGAGGCCCTCAACATGAGCAAAGCCCAGACCCTGGGCTTCAAGTGGCAGCTGTTCGTGCTGGATCTGAGCTTTATCGGATGGAATATTCTGGTGAGCCTGACACTGGGCATTCTGGATATCTGGGTGGCACCCTATCGGGCGCAGGCCAACATCGCCTTCTTCCAGGAGATCAAAAAGATCAAGGGCGTAGGCTTCTTCCCGCCGCGGCCGGAGGATGACGATCAGTTCCGCCCCCATGACCCCTTTGGCGAGGACAACTGGTAATATGCAGAGAACAAGCCCCGGGGCATCGCTCCGGGGCTTGTTGTATTCACGCTTCGGCGGGAGCCGCTTCCTCCGCCTGCGGCATCTCAGTCGGGGCGCTGCCGTCGAAGGGCGTCTCCAGGCAGGTCAGGTCCCGCAGGCACCTGCGGAAGTCGTGGCAGAAGGCGGCGTACTCATAGCCGGTGCAGATACGCTCGTCCATAACGATACCCAGAGGCATCATCTTCTTGCTCAGGTCACCGTTCATGTAGTTAGGTACCGGCTTGCCCATGCAGACGAACACGCTGGTGGTGCCGAATTCATAGCAGTGGTGGTGGATGTAGCTGGTCTTGATAGAAGCCAGGTTGGTGATGAACATACTGGTGTGGAAGGGGCTCAGGTCGATGATCTTCCGGGGCAGCAGGCCATGCTTGTCCAGATGGTAGGCCAGCCAGATCACGAACTTGGGCAGGCCGGGGATGGAGAACATCATCTTGGCGAACTTGTCGGTGCTGTTCTTCTGCTCCGTCTGGCTGTTGACGGCGATGGCATCGGCGATCTTCTGGTTGATGGTGAAAATAGTGTCCTTGGGCTCCAGATAGATCTTCAGCGTCGTCTCATCCGGGCTGCCGTCGGCCCGCTTTTTCAGGATGACAAAGGAGACGCAGAAATGGTTGCGCTCATAGAGATGACTGTTGACCACAAACCAGTTGAGCTTGGGGTTGGTCTGATAGGCCTTGTAATAGGCGGCGATGATCACCGCCATGTGGTTGATGCGGATCCCAGCGCGCCGTTTTTCGCGGATATAGGCCTTGATGCCCTCCTCGTCGATGTTTTCGGTGATGGTGTTCCAAGCATCGTACCGCTTGGGCATGATGTAGGGAATGGCTGCCACGATGGGGGGCAGGTCCTTTACTCGCTTTCCGTCAGGGCGCATGAGCAGTTCCTCGATTCTGTCTGTATTGTATCCATCATAGACCATATGGCCGCGGATTGCAAGCTGTTGTTTTCTTTTCCGAACAGGTGCGGAAAAGAAATTTTTTCTTTACCTTTCCGCACGATGTTGATATAATAAAGTATTAGTAATGTTATCATGGGATGAAAGTTCCATTTATCATGCAGAGAGGAAGGTGACCGCCGTGCGGTTCAGCAAGTGGCATATCGCGCCGGAAAAGCCGGAGGCGCAGGCATGTCTGCGCGCGGCCGGCTATCCCTATCTGGTGGCCGCCGTGCTCTCCGCCCGCGGCATCGAAACGCCGGAGCAGGCCGCTGCCTTTCTGGAGCGTGAGGACAAGCTGACCATCAGTCCCTTCCTGATGCGGGACATGGACAAGGCCGCGGCGCGTGTGCAGCGGGCGATCGCGGACGGCGAGAAGATCGCTGTGTTCGGCGATTATGATGTGGACGGCATTACCGCCACCTGTATTCTGGTAGACTATCTCAAGAGCCGGGGCGCCGACGTGGTGCACTACATCCCCCGGCGCATCGAGGACGGCTACGGTCTCAGCCGTGACGCCATCAAGGGCCTTTTCGACCAGGGCGTGCGCCTGCTGGTAACGGTGGACTGCGGCATCACCGGTGTGGAGGAGGTGGACTACGCCAACTCACTGGGGCTGGACGTGGTCATCACTGACCACCACGAGTGCCGCGAGACGCTGCCCCGGGCCGTGGCTGTGGTGGACCCCCACCGGGCGGACTGCGCGTACCCCTTCAAGCATTTGGCCGGCTGCGGCGTGGCGCTGAAGCTGGTGCTGGCCCTGGGCGGGCCGGACCGGGAGGAGCCTCTCTTTGCCCGGTACTGCACGCTGGCGGCTATCGGCACGGTAGCGGACGTCATGCAGATGTCCGGCGAAAACCGCACCATCGTCTCCCGCGGGCTGGCCACGCTGGAGCATTCGGACTTTATCGGCCTGCACGCCCTGCTGCGGGAGGCGGGTCTGAGCGGGAAGGAGATCTCCTCGGTGCAGATCGGCTTTGTGCTGGCGCCGCGGATCAACGCCGCCGGACGCATGGGCGCGGCGGACAAGGCGGCGGAGCTGCTGCTGTGCACCGATCCCGCCGCGGCGGAGGCCATGGCTAAGGAGCTGTGCGCTCTGAACCGGGAGCGCCAGAACGTAGAGCAGGATATCTACACCCAGGCGGAGGAGATGATCGACCGGATGCCGGAGCGCCAGCGCAGCGCGCTGGTGCTGGAGAGCAGCCGGTGGCACCAGGGCGTGGTGGGCATCGTGGCCAGCCGCCTGTCGGAAAAATACTCCCGGCCCAGCTTTATGATCCATCTGAACGGCAGCACCGGCAAAGGCAGCTGCCGCAGCTGGGGCGGCTTTAATCTGTTCGCCGCACTGGAAAACTGCAAGGACCTGCTGCTGGGCTTCGGCGGACATGAGCTGGCGGCGGGCTTTACCATCGACCGGGACAACATACCGGCCTTCCGGGACCGGATGAATGAATACGCCCGCAGCTACTGCGGCGGACAGCAGCCGGAGTCGGCGCTGGAGATCGACGTGGCCATCGCCCACCCCGCCGCGGTGACGCTGGAGGAGCTGGAGGCACTGTCCGTGCTGGAGCCCTATGGCAGCGGCAACGCCAGACCGCTGTTCTGTCTGCTGGGCGCCACGCTTCTGCGGACCCAGAACGTGGGCCAGAACCGGCATCTGAAGCTGCGGCTGGGCAAGGGCTGCGCCCAGTTCGACGGCATATTCTTCTCCACCGTGGCCGAGCGCTGCGGGTGCCATCCGGGCGACCGGGTGGACGCGGCATTTTATTTGCAGATCAATGAGTTCCGGGGCAGCCGGACGGTGCAGCTGCAGATGGTGGATATCCGGCCCTCCCTCTGCGCCAGCGGGCGGGAGCAGGAGGCGCTGACACTGGCCCACCGGTGCGCCGCCGGAAAGGCCGTTTCTCTGCGGGAGGCGCGGCGGGCGCTGCCCACCCGGGAGCAATTCGCCGCCGCCTGGCGGTTTTTAGACCGGACAGTGCCCGAGGACGGGCTGACCACAGACCGCTTGCCGCTGCTGCGGCTGATGGCGGCGGAGCTGGGCGGCGCGGAACCGGTACTGCGGGCAGCCATGTGCGCCGCGGTGTTCCGGGAACGGGGATTGCTGGACTGGCAGCTGAACGGCGACGCCATCACGCTGCACCTGCGGCGGGGACAACACGTAGCACTGGATCAGTCGCCGCTGATGAACACGCTGCAAAACGATAACGAGAAGGGAGGCGGTGCGCTGTGACACCTCAGGAGCAATACGAACATCTTGTGGAGACGGTAAAGGGCTACAACCCGGCGGCGGGCTTTGACCAGATACGCGCCGCCTATGAATTCGCCGATACCCACCACGCGGGGCAGAACCGCAAGGACGGCTCGCCCTTTATCACACATCCCTTGGCGGTGGCACAGATCGTGGCGGAGGAGCTGCACCTGGACACAGAGTCCATTGTGGCGGCCCTGCTGCACGACACCATCGAGGATACCACCGCCACCCACGAGGAGCTGGCAAAGCTGTTTTCCCCTACGGTGGCGGATCTGGTGGAGGGCGTCAGCAAGCTGACGCGGGTACACTACACCTCCAAAGAAGAGGAGCAGATGGAGAACCTGCGGAAGATGCTCATGGCCATGGCCAAGGACATCCGGGTCATCCTCATCAAGATCTCCGACCGGCTGCACAATATGCGGACCATGGAGTACCAGACGCCGGAGAAGCAGAAGCAGAAGTCCTTTGAGACTATGGAGATCTACGCCCCCATCGCACACCGACTGGGTATGCAGAAGATGAAATGGGAGCTGGAGGACCTGTCGCTGAAGTATCTGGACCCGGTGGGCTACCGGGAGATCACCGAGGCGCTGGACGAAAAGGCCGCGGAGTACGACGGGTTCATGTCCGCCGTGCATGACCGCATCGTCACGCGGCTGAAGGAGGAGGGCATCGACGCCACGGTCTACGGCCGGATGAAGCACCCCTACTCCATCTACCGCAAAATGTACACCCAGAACAAGAGCCTGGACGATGTGTTCGACCTGTTCGCCTTCCGGGTCATTGTGGACACGGTGGCGGACTGCTACAACGTGCTGGGCATCATCCACGACCTGTTCAAGCCCATTCTGGGCCGGTTCAAGGATTACATCGGCACGCCGAAGCCCAATATGTACCAGAGCCTGCACACCACGGTGGTGGGCGAAAGCGGCATCCCCTTCGAGGTACAGATCCGGACGAAGGAGATGCACGAGGTGGCGGAGTACGGCGTGGCCGCCCACTGGAAGTACAAGCAGAACGGCCAGGGCGCCGGGGACGAGCGCAGCTATGAGTGGGTGCGCCGCCTGCTGGAAAACCAGGAGGACGCCGACGCCGAGGACTTCATCCACTCACTGAAGGTGGATATGTTCGCCGACGAGGTGTTCGTGTTCACGCCCAACGGCGATGTCATCAACCTGCCGGCGGGCGCCACGCCCATCGACTTCGCCTATACCATACACTCCGCCATCGGCAACCACATGGTGGGCGCCAAGGTCAACGGGCGGATCGTGCAGTTCGACTACCACCTCCGCAACGGCGACGTGGTGGAGGTGATGACCAGCAAATCCGCCCACGGCCCCAGCCGCGACTGGGTGAAGATCGCCCGCAGCAGCAACGCCCGCAGCAAGATACGCCAGTGGTTCAAGAAGGAAAAGCGGGACGAGAACATCGTCAACGGGCGGCAGAGCTTCGAGTCGGAGCTGAAGCGCACCGGCGTGACGCTGAAGGAGCTGACCAACGAGGAGAACCTGCCCGGCGTGCTGAAGAAGCTGTGCTTCACGTCACTGGACGATATGTACGCCGCCATCGGCTACGGCGGCATCTCCGCGCTGAAGGTCATGGGGCGGCTGCGGGAGGACATCCAGCGCATCATCCACCAGCACCAGACGGAGCGGCAGGAGGAGGTGCCTGTGGCGGATCAGCCGCAGCTCATGCGCCCCGCCGTGCCCCAGCGCACCAGAAGCGAGCAGGGCATTGTGGTGGAGGGACTGACCAACTGCCTGGTGAAGTTCTCCAAGTGCTGCACCCCTGTGCCGGGAGACGATATCGTGGGCTTCATCACCCGCGGCTACGGCATCTCCGTCCACCGGGCGGACTGTCCCAACGCGGACCCGGCCCGGCGCAAGCCCAGCGAGGCGGGCCGGTGGATCAAGGTCTCCTGGGGCAGCGACACGCGGGAGAGCTACCGCACCACGCTGGAGATCACCGCCAAGGACCGCATCAACATTATCATGGACGTGTCCACGGTGCTGTCCAGCACCAAGACCCACGTCTCCTCGCTGAATGCCCGGAGCACGCCGGACGGCTTTGCCCTGCTGTCGCTGGACATCGACGTGCCGGACAGTGAGCAGTTGCGGACCGTCATGCGGCGCCTGGAGCAGATATCGGGCGTCATGCGGGTGACAAGACCGGCCGGATAAGACCGATGTGAATACAAACAGTATAAAGGAGATAGAATTATGCGTGCTGTATTGACCCGTGTAAAACACGCCAGCGTTTCCGTGGACGGCAAGGTCATCGGACAGATCGGCGAGGGCTTTTTGGTGCTGCTGGGTGTGACCCATGAGGACACCGAGGCACAGGCGGTAAAGCTGGCCGACAAGCTGACGGGCCTGCGTATCTTTGAGGACGAACATGAAAAAATGAACCGAAGCCTGACGGATGTGGGCGGAGAGCTGCTGATCGTGTCCCAGTTCACGCTGTACGCCAACTGCAAGAAGGGCCGGCGGCCGGACTTTCTGGCGGCGGCGCGGCCGGAGGTGGCCATTCCCCTGTACGAAAAGTTCGTGCAACTGTGCCGGGACAAGGGCTTCCACACCGAGACGGGTGAATTCGGCGCCTATATGCAGGTGGACAGCCTGAACGACGGACCACTGACCATCATTCTGGACACCGACACCCTGTAAGGAGGACACCATGACCATCAAAACACTGCAAGTGGGCCCTATCATGACCAACTGCTACCTGCTGTGCGACGAGGACGCGAAGGTCTGTGCCCTGATCGATCCCGGCGACGACGAATCTCGAATAGAAAAGCTGGTGGGACAAAGCGGCTGCGCACTCAAATATATCCTGTTGACCCACGGGCACTTTGACCACACCTCCGCCGTGCGGCCCCTGTTGGAGAGATACCCGGACGTACCGGTGTACATCCACGAGAAGGACAGCGTGACCGGGCGGGGCGGCGAGCTGCTGTTCACCCGGGTGGACGAGCAGCACCAGCGGTATTATAAGGAGGGCGACGTGCTGCCCCTGGGCGGGCTGTCCCTGCGGGTCATGGAAACACCGGGCCACTCCGAGGGCTCCGTGTGTCTGCTGTTGGACCGGGAGCACGTGATCTTTGCCGGGGATACCCTGTTCCGCTGCTCCTGCGGACGATGCGACTTCCCCGGCGGCAGCTATCCCAAGATGCTCGCCTCCCTGGGCCGTCTGGCGGCGCTGGAGAGCGACTGGCGGGTCCTGCCCGGCCATGACCGGGAAACGACGCTGGACTTTGAGCGCCGCATGAACCCCTATATGCGGCAGGGGACGGCGCAATGAAGCTGAACCTGCGCGGTCACGAGGACCGCTACGCCATCGAGCAGAGCCTGCTGGCCTTTTTCCCGGAGGAGCGCCCGGTATATGAGGGCGAGGACGGGGACAGCCACGCGGAGGTCACACTGCATGAGGGCAATGTATATGCCACCGGGGTCACGACACTGACCTATGGCGGCAAAACAGCGCGGGGCGAGGCCCGCGTTCGGACCGCAGGCGTTTCCGATGCATACGAACGGGAACGCCTGCGTCAGCGTGCGCTGAAGCTGTCCTTTTTCCGGGCGGCCCGGGACGTCACCGGCGTGACGCCCAGCTGGGGCGCGCTGACGGGCATCCGCCCGGCCAAGCTGGTGCGGACCATGCTGGAGGACGGCATGGCCCCCGCCCAGGCGGACCGGGTGCTGCGGGACACGTACTGTGTCTCTCCGGCGCGGCGGCGGCTGGCACTGGAGAGCGCCGAGGCGGGCCTTAAGGCCAAGAACGGCCTGCGCCCTGAGGACATCTCTCTATACATCGGCATCCCCTTCTGCCCCACCCGCTGCGCCTATTGCAGCTTCGTATCGGCGTCGGTGGAAAAATCCTTTAAGCTGATGGAGCCGTATCTGGCGGCGCTGACGGCGGAGGTGGAGGCCGCAGGCCGCATGGTGAAGGAGACGGGCCTGCGGATCAAGTCGTTCTACATGGGCGGCGGCACGCCCACCACCCTGTCCGCCAGTCAAATGGATGCGCTGCTGACGGCGGTGAACCGGAATTTCGACCTGTCCGCCTGCGTGGAATACTGCATCGAGGCAGGACGGCCGGACACCATCGACCGGGAGAAGCTGCAGGTACTGCTGGATCACGGCGCGGACCGGATCAGCGTAAATCCCCAGTCGCTGGAGCCCCAGGTGCTCTCCGCCATCGGTCGGAAGCACAGCCCGGAGGACATCGAAAAGGCCATGGAGCTGGCCACGTCCATGGGCTTTCCCCATGTGAACATGGACCTGATCGCCGGGCTGCCCGCCGACACGCCGGAGGGCTTTCGTCGAACGCTGGATACGTGCCTGACCTTCGGCGCGGACAACATCACCGTGCACACCCTGAGTCTGAAGAAGGGCAGCCGCATCCTGCTGGAGGGCCTGCCCATTCCCTCGGCGGAGGACGTGGCGGCCATGCTGGACTACGCCGATCCGGCGCTGCGGGAAAAGGGCTTCGCCCCCTATTACCTCTACCGCCAGAAATATATGTCCGGCAGCTTTGAGAACGTAGGTTGGTGCATATCCGGGGCAGAGGGCCTGTATAATATCTACATCATGGAGGAGCTGCACAGCATTCTGTCTCTGGGCGCGGGTGGCTCCACCAAGATGGTGGACGCAAAGCGGAACCGCATCGAGCGCGTGTTCCACCCCAAATTCCCGCTGGAGTATATCCAGCGGCCGGAAAAGCTGACGGAGAATTTAGAGGCGTTCCGCCGCTTCCATCAGGAGATGGCGCGGTGAGATAAGGAGGCACCATGACCCACCGGCGGCAAAACTTCATGGGCGGCGCGGCCATTCTGGCCGGGGCTGTGGCGGTGACAAAGCTGCTGGGTGCCCTGTACAAGATCCCGCTGGGGAACCTGCTGGACCGGGAGGGCATGGCGCATTTCTACGCCGCGTACAACATTTACAGCCTGCTGCTGGTGCTGTCCACGGCGGGACTGCCGGTGGCCCTGAGCCGCATGGTGTCCCGTGCCGCCGCCCAGCGGCGCTATGGCGCCGTGCGCCGCTGCCTGCACCTGGGCCTGGCCCTGCTGGCGGCGCTGGGGCTGGTGTGCTCCGCCGTTATGTGCCTGCTGCCGGAGGCCCTGGCCGCCGCGCTCCACGATCCGGACGCGGCCCCGGCCCTGCGGACGCTGGGGCCGGCGGTGCTGCTGGTATGCTGTCTCTTATACACATCTGACGCTGCCGACGATATGCAGTGTGTAGA
>ENA-OYVZ01000163-OYVZ01000163.1-human-gut-metagenome-genome-assembly--contig:-NODE-163-length-15881-cov-8.468027_pt1 | contig 15881 bp, 10 predicted proteins | sample MGYA00244162_ERZ653381 | MGnify/ENA primary metagenome ERZ653381 (study PRJEB26926, sample SAMN06165033) | human gut metagenome | biome: ENVO:00009003; feature: ENVO:2100002; material: ENVO:00002003...
TCGGAGCACGTTCGTCGGCCGTGCGGTCTATCTTGCGCCGTCGCTGGCTTATATCGCCGATCCGCAGTTCGTCTGGTCGGTTGATGGGGAACCGGTCGTAGCCGAAACGGGTGCCGTGTTTAAGTTTACACCCGACGGGCCGGGCGACTATACCGTTCGGGTCGATGTGACCGAAGGCGGCGATGCTTCCGAGCGTCTTACGCGAAACATCGTCCGAGGGGTTGCTACGCTGTCTGCCGAGATCGTCGTTCATGCCTTTGCGGACGAGGAGCAGCGCCGACGCCCGGCGAGTGTGGCGAGCAGTCGTTTCCAGCATGCGGTTTACGAATTTCTGCCCGCTCCCGGGCAGTTGGTCGGCGAAAAGACCGAAGCCGGATATACGGGCAACGAGCGTACCCATGAAGATGCCGTGGCTTATGCAGCCGGGAGGCTGGAGGCGCGGAGTTATGTTTCGCTCGGGGGATTCGGCGGTTATCTGATCGTCGGGTTCGACCACAGTATCGCCCGAATGGAAAGCGGCTATGATTTTTCCATTGAGGGGAATGCATTCGACACCAGCTCGGAGCCGGGCGTGGTGTGGGTCATGCAGGACGTGAACGGCAACGGTGAGCCCGATGACGAGTGGTACGAGTTGCGGGGCAGCGAAACGGGTAAGGAAGGGACTGTTTCCGGTTATGCCGTGACTTATTACCGCCCTGCCGGAAGGGGGATGGACGTGCAGTGGACCGATTCGGAAGGTCGCAGCGGCACGGTCGAATACAGGGGTGAGTTTCACGACCAGGATTTCTATTATCCGGCTTGGGCCGCCGATACTTATACGTTGCGCGGTACGCTGCTCGAATCTCGGAATATGGTCGATGACAGAGGGTTTTGGATCAACCGCCCTTACGAGTGGGGTTATGCCGACAATTACGGAAGCGACTGTCTTGCGGGTGGCGATGCAATGGACGGAAAGGGACAGAGCAACGGATTCCGAATCGCCAATGCCATGCAGCCCGACGGAACGCCTGTCGAACTGAAGTACATCGACTTCGTCAAAGTACAGGTGGGGGTCAATGCCAAGAGCGGTCCGCTGGGCGAGGTTTCGACCGAAGTTTTCTCCTTCGCCGATCTTTCGATCGCGGAGTAAGGCTGCGGAACGAATCCGCCGGATTGCCTCTCTTTTCCGCTTGGGACAGGAGAAGAGTTGCCCGGAAACATCTGCAGAGAGAGAATCTACATCGACAAGAGAAGTTCCCGGAAACGCAAATCGTTTCCGGGAGCTTCTCTCTTGTACTGCTTGCGGTCGGAGTCTTCGGGTTTCGTTTACCGCGCTTAAAGCGTCAGGGGGAAACCCGCGTAGAAATCGAGGATCTTGGTGCGGAATATGAATTCGTATTTGGCCTGGATCTGGTCGGATTCGGCCTTCTGCATGCGGGTCTTGGCGTCGTTGTAGTCGAAGGTCGTCGAGCGGCCCGCAGCGTATTTCTCGGCTTCGTACCTGAAGGCGACCTGTGCGGAATTGAGCGCTTTTTCCGCCGAACGGTATTTCAACAGGGCGGCATCGGCCTGGTAGTAGGCCGTTTCGATCTCTTTTTGCAGGGTCTGCTCGGCTTCGGTCAGGACGAGCTGCTGGCTCCGTACGCCCAGTTTGGCCGTTCGCACGCTGTTGCGGGTCGCCATGCGGTTGAAGATGGGGATGTTGATCGCCACCCCTACGTATTCGGTGCTGTTGTTGCGGAACTGGCGTCCGAAAGCGGGATTTACCGCACCCGTAGCGAACGAGTGATAGACGTTGGTGCCGTATCCTCCTGTCAGCGTGATCTGGGGGTAGTAAGCCGCACGGGACATCCGCACCGCCCGGAGAGCCTGCTCGAGGCGGAAGCGCTCGGCCTGTATGCGGGGACGGTTGTCCAGGGCGTAGGAGAGCACTTCGGCCGGGTTACGCAGGTGACGCATCGACTCCACGGTGAGGCTGTCGAAAGTCGGGGCGACTATGTCGAATCCTTCGGCACTCGTCCGGTTCAGGGCCTGGCTCAGGGCCAGCAGGGAGAGTGAGAGGTCGTTGCGGCTTTGGGTTAGTTTGTATTCGTCGGCCGCCAGCAGGGCTTCGTTTTCGTAAAGCACCGACTCGGCGACTTTGCCCGTTCGTACCTGCTCCCGGCTGCGTTCCACCTGTTGTGTGCTCAAGGCGAGCGCTTGCTCTGCAACATTAACCAACTCCTTTGCGACCAGCACGTCGAGGTAATACGACATAATATTGACCGATACGTCTTCACGGATCCGGTCCAGGTCCTGGACAGCGGCTTTCAGGCTCAGCTTGCCTGCTGCGATTTCGTGGTTGATGCGTCCGCCCATGAAGAGCGGCAGCGAGGCCGAAACGCCGAGCGAACCCGACACCTGGTTGTTGTCGGCGTAGGTGTTGTTGCTGATGAGGCTTCGTCCGAGGCTTCGTCCGAAGCTGAAGTTCGTACCGAGGTTGGCACCGAGGTCGGGCAGGCGGCTGTGGCGCGAGGTGTTAAGTTCGACGGAGCGCTGTTCGACTTGCAGCGCCTGTTGCTGGATCTGTATGTTATGTTCGTGGGCGTATCGGATGCAGTCGTCCAGGCTCCAAGGGCCTGCTTCGGGTGTCGGAGTCGGAATTTGGGCCTGCGCCGTGCTGCCCGCGAGCAGCAGTGCGATGAAAAGAGTTCCGAATTTCATGGTGGCAGGGATTTAGATGGACTGTTGTTGGAGGTTGCGGACTTTGTCCGTTTCGGTGACGCCGGATACGATTTCGATGTTCACGCCGTCCGACAGACCGAGCGTTACGTCCCGTTTCTCGAAGGTTTGTTCGGGGCTCTCCTCAGGACTGGTGAGGATATAGACGCAGGGCTTGCCCTCTTCGAACTGGATGGTGCTTTCGGGCAGTGTGAGAACACCTTCGCGGCTGTCGGTCACGATGCTGGCATTGGCGCTGTAACCTGCACGGACGAAGACCGATTCCGGGATCTTGGCGGCGGCCTTCACCTCGAACATGATGATTCCGTTCACATCGGCGGCTTTGGGCGAAATGTACTCCAGCGTGGCTTGGAGGACGGTACCCTGCATGGCACCGATGGTCAGCACGACGGGCATGCCGGCGTGCAGGCGGCCGATGTCGGTTTCATCGACATTGCCCCGGAAGAGCATGTCGCCCATGTCGGCGACCGTGGCGATCGTGGTGCCGTCGTTGAAGGTATTGGCCTGGATCACCGAGTTGCCGACCTTGATCGGTACGTCGAGGATCATACCCGTGATGGTGGAGCGTATCTGGGTGTTGCTTAAATCTTTGTATCGGTTGGTAATACCGGTTTTGACGATTTCCAGGTTGTCTTCGGCATTCTGGAACTCCTCTTCGGCCTGGCGCAGGGTGGTCTGCCCCTTCTCGAACTCCTCCTGCGATACCACGCCTTTGGCATAGAGGGCTTCGGTGCGTTCGAACTCCTTGCGGGTCTGGTCGAGCGAGAGCCGGGCCACCGTCACGCGGGATTCGGCGGCATTGAGGGTTCCCATTTCGGGAATGACCTTCACCGTAGCGATGACGTCGCCCTGTTTTACACGGTCGCCGGCCTTGCAGAGCACCTCGGAAATGATACCCGAGATCTGGGGCTTGATGAGCACCTCGTCGCGGGGTTCGACCTTGCCCGAGGCGATGACGTACTGACGGATCGTGTCGCGCACGGGGGTTGCGAGGGTGTAAACCACCTTCACGGGGCGGGTTTTGTTCCAGAGGAAGACGAATGTGCCGACGAGCAGCGCGAGGAACAGGATGCCCAGGAAAATCTTCAGAAACTTTTTCATATTATGTCGGTTTTTTGCGTTTGTTTCGAGTTTCGGGGTTTACTCTTCGCGGATCGCATCCACGGCTTTGATCCGCAGTGCCCGGGTCGCAGGGATGATGCCTGCCAGCAGGCTGCCCAGGACGAGGATCCCCAGCGCGAGTATTCCCATACCGAAGGAGATCTGCCATGAAATATCGGGCAGGTGTTGGTCCATCTGGGCGGCCCGCGCGTAGAAACTGTCGGCGATGGAGAGAACGCCTACGCCCGCACCGAAACCGAAGATGCCCGCGATAAAAGTGAGGATGAAGCTCTCGGAGAGGATTTGCGAAAGGATCGTCAGGGGCGAAGCGCCGATGGCGCGGCGGATGCCGATCTCCTGCGTGCGTTCGCGTACCAGCACCAGCATGATGTTGCTGATGCCCACGATGCCCGCGAGCAGCGTACCCAGACCTACGATCCACGTAAGCAGGGAGATGCCTCGGAAGAGCCCCATGATCTTGCCGAAGACCTCGGAGGTATCCTGAAAATAGATCGCCTTCTTGTCGTCGGGAGCGATCAGGTGCCGTGCGGCGATGCTTTGCCGGCACTCCTGGATCACCTCTTGGGTCGGTTCGTCCGCATATCCGGTGAGTGCCAGCATGTCGATCGTCCGTCCCAGTCCGTACATTTGCTGTACGAGCAGCGCCGGGATGACGACGGTCCGCTCCGGGTCGCTGAAGGCCATCATACCGCCCAGGGGTTTGGTAACGCCGACGACCGTGAAGTAGGAGCTGCCGATCTGGATCGTTTTGCCTGTGGGATCTTCTCCGCCGGGGAAGAGGTCGCGCCAGACCTGAAGCCCGATTACGCAGACTTTGCGCTGGCGCAGTTCATCGACTTCGTTCAGGTAACGCCCCATGAGAATCTGTTGAGGAGCGATCTGCTGCATGTCGGGCGAGTAGCCCATCAGTCCGAATTCGCCTTTGTGGTCTTGGTGGCTCATGTTGCGTTGATTGCCCCAGCAAACAGCCGAGATGTATTCGATGCGGGGTAGTTTCCGGAGCGCTTCCAGGTCGTCCCAGTCCAGTTCCCAGCTGCGGCCCGTAGGCATACCTTCGTAAGGGACGGAGGTGCGGTCGGACATGATGAAAATGGCGTTGGTGGCCGTGCCGCCCAGTTGGGCGCGGAACATGCGGCCCAGCCCCGTGCCGGCACCCAGCAGGACGATCAGCATGAAGATACCCCAGAAGACGCCCAGCGCCGTCATGATGCTGCGCCTGCGGTTGCGGGAGATCGTCTGCCAGATTTCGTTCCAGCGATCCGTATCGAAAAATCCTGTCATAGTTTGGTTCCTTTTCTTTCTTCCGGGTGTCCCGGGCTCGTTGTTGCTGTTCTCTTTTCGGTCTGTCGTAGTTTCGCGGCTTGGCCGCGTATTCAATTCTTACCCACCCCTCAATCCCTTCATCGGGAGGGGACTTTTGTCGTCCTTCGGACTCCGGGGTGCTTCCTTATCTGTTCCCCGGTCGTTGTGGGATTCGTTGTCGCGCAGTTATTTATTGTGCCGCAGGGCATCGACGGTCTTCAGTCGGGCAGCCCGGCGGGAGGGGATGTAACCTGCGATAAGTCCGGCCAGAACCAGGACGATCGTCGCGCTTACCGCTACCGAGAGGTTCAACGTCGGATTGACGAAGATGTTGAACGTGTTCTCCCCACCGGGCGGAGTTTGTGTCATGAGCTTGTTCACTCCTTCCATGGCGAATACGCCGAGCACCATCCCGATATAGCCGAATGCGGCGGTGATCATCACCGATTCGGTCAGGATCAGTCGGATGATCGACGAGGGTTTGGCCCCGAGCGCCTTGCGAATGCCGAATTCAAAGGTGCGCTCCTGCACCGTTACCAGCATGATGTTGCTCACGCCCACGATGCCTGCGAGCAGCGTTCCCAGACCGATGATCCAGATGAAGAGGTTGATGCCGCCGAAGACGAGCATCATGTTCTTGTAACCTTCCATGCGGTTGTAGATCCAGACGGCGCTTTCGTCGTCGGGCGCGAAGGTGTGTTCGGCGGCCAGACGATTGCGGAGCCGCTGTTCGAATTCGGCCATTTTCTGATCGGTGTCGATGTCTTTCACCGAAAGATAGGTCTGTCCTACGCTCGGATCGCTGTGGTTGAAGAGCAGTTGGGCGGTCGTCAGCGGGATGAAGGTGAATGTGTAGGAGCCGAACTGGTCCATCTCGAAAACACCGATGATGCTGTACGATGTTCCGTTGACCAGGAGGTGCTGTCCGACGGGACTTTGACCGTGAAACAGGACATCCCGCACGTTTTTATCCACGACGATCACCTTGCGCCGCTCCCGAAGGTCGGTATCGTTCAGGAAGCGTCCGTCGAGCACCCTGACATTCATGATTTCGCGGTATTCCGGGTCGCTGCCGACTACGGCCGCATTGTTCAGAAAGTCGCGTCCGTGGGAGAGGTTGTATTGTCCCGGTCCCTGCACGCGGGCGGAAACCTTGTCCACTTCGGGAAATTCGGTGCGCAGGATCTCCAGGTCGCGGTTGGTGATGTTAATGCGCCGCCACTCGTCGTAGCCCTTGTAGGGTTGCGAGGTCCAGCCGCCGTTGATGATGACCGAATTGACGGCCATCGACCCGAAATTGGAGAGCGTGCCGTTTTTCAGTCCGTTGCCCGAGCCGAGCAGGATGACCAGCATGAAGATGCCCCATGCGACCGAGAAGCCCGTGAGGAACGTGCGCAGCTTGTTGCGGCGGATCGACGCCCAGATTTCCAACAGCAACTCTCTCATGGCCGGAGGTTTTGGATCGAACCGATCACGCCGTCCTTCAGGTGGATGATCTTGTCCGTCTGGTCGGCGATCGACTGTTCATGGGTTACGCAGATGATGGTCATGCCCGTCCCGTTTACCTGCTGCAGCAGGTCCATTACCTCCTGCGAGGTTTTGCTGTCCAGGGCGCCCGTAGGTTCGTCGGCGAGAATGATCTGGGGCTTGTTGATCAATGCCCGGGCGATGGCCACGCGCTGCTTCTGGCCGCCCGACATCTCGTTGGGCATGTGGTTGGCCCAGTCGCGGAGTCCCAGCCGGTCGAGGTATTCGAGGGCTTCGGCATTGCGCTTGCGGCGCGAAACGCCCTGGTAGTAGAGGGGAAGGGCGACGTTCTCGACCGCGTTCTTGTAGTTTATCAGGTTGAACGACTGGAAAATATAGCCGATCATGTTGTTGCGGGCAGCGGCGGCCTGCGTCTCGCTCAGGTGTTTGATCAGGCGCCCGTTCAGGAAATATTTGCCCGTGTCGTAGTCGTCCAGGATCCCGAGGATGTTCAGCAGGGTCGATTTGCCCGATCCCGAGGCCCCCATGATCGAAACCAGCTCGCCCTTTCCGATTTCGAGGTCGATGCCCTTGAGTACATGCAGCGGAGCGCCGTTGTGGTAGGTCTTGTTGATGTTTTCGAGTACAATCATATCGAGAGGGAGTGATCCCGTTTTTTTATGGTCGTTGATTTTGTTCGCTGTTTTTGTTTCGGCGTATTTCCTGTTGATCCGTGAAGTGTTCCTGCCGGTCGAAACCGAAGGGTTCTGCGGGGTGTTTCCTGTGCCGGCGTTATGTAATTCCTCGACTTTTGGAAACGCTTGCAGGCACTGCGTCCGTTCTTATCGTTTGTTGCGATAAAGATAGAAAGTATATTTGTGAAAAACAAGAAAAATTTATCGAAAATCAATAAAATTTTACCCCCCCCCGATATATCGGTCGAGAGGGGGATTTTGTGTGGAAAAAAGACCGTCCCATCCTCTGAAAAAGGAGGCGGGACGGTCTTTAGTTATTCCGCATACACGGTTATTCCGGTTTCGGCAGGAGTCCTGTTTTTTGATATACCTTATAATATATGGATCTTGCGAGAAAATCACTTCCGCGCAGAGCGGACAGGCGTCCGCGAACGATTCCTGCACATGGAGTCGAGGAGCCTATTTGAGCCGCAGGAACGAATAGCCGAAGCGTTCGCAGGCGGCTTTTTCCAACTCTTCGCGGGCCGAGGGGTGCGCAATGTCGATCAGGGCGCGGGCACGCTCGGCGAGTCCTTTGCCCAGCAGGTAGGCCGCACCGTACTCCGTGACGACGTATTGTGTCTGGAAACGGGTGGTCACCACGCCGGCGCCGGGCGTCAGCAGGGCCTTGATCTTGGAGTGTCCCTTCGAGGTGGTCGAGGGGAGCGCGATGAAGGTTTTACCGCCTTCGGAGAGGGCGCCGCCGTACATGAAGTCGTGTTGTCCGCCTACGCTCGAGTAGATCATCGTGCCGATCGAGTCGGCGCAGATCTGGCCCGTCAGATCGACCTCCAGCGCCGAATTGATGGCCATGACCTTCGGATTCTCGCGGATGCGGAACGGGTCGTTCGTCCATGCCACGTCCTTCATGATCAGGTCTTCGTTGTAGTCCATGTATTCGTAAAGCCGCTTCGAGCCGAGAGCCAGCGACGCGAGGTTTTTGCCCGGAAGCACTTTTTTCTGCGAGTTGTCGATCACGCCGCTCCGAATCAGGGGTACTACCCCGTCGGTGAGTGCTTCGGTGTGGAGTCCCAGGTGTTTATGATCGCCCAGGGCCGCGAGTACGGCGTTGGGGATGCCGCCCACGCCGATCTGGAGGGTCGCACCGTCGGGAATCAGCTCGGCGATGTAGCCGCCGATCTTGCGGTCGATTTCGTTGGGCTGGGCGGTCGGAAGCTCCACCAGAGGTTCATCGACTTCGACGGCGGCCGTGAGTTTCGAGACGTGGATCAGCGCGTCGCCGTAGGAGAACGGCACGTGGGGGTTGATCTGGGCGATGACGACCTTCGCACATTCGGCGGCCGAAACCGCGAGGTCGGCCGAGGTGCCGAAACTGCAATAGCCCTCCTCGTTGGGGCGCGAACAGTTCAGCAGCGCTACGTCGATCGGGATGATCCCCTTGCGGAAAAGCCCCGGAATCTCACCCAGAAAAGCCGGGATAGCCTGTCCGTACCCTTGAGCGATCCAGTTGCGGACGGAGTTCGACACGAAGAGGCTATATACGAGGAAACTGTCTTTGTATTCGGGCTTGCAGTAGGGCGCTTCCTCCCGTCCGATGGCGAAAGCCGAATAGACCTTCACCCCCCGGAGTTCGTGTCCCCGGTCGGCCATCGCTTTCACGAGCACTTCCGGAATCGAAACGCTTCCCTGAATATAAACGCTGTCGTTGGATTTGATGAGCTTCGCAGCTTCAGCGGCAGTGGTGTAGTTGATCATGGGTTTGGTTTTCTATGTCGTTTCCGGCAGTCGGTCGGTGGATGGAAAATTCGGCACCGTCGTCGGCCGGAGACGGTAGGTTTTGTCTTTTTTGTTGGTTATTTGAAGGAGCCGAATTTATTCGGCTCCTTCTCTTCGTCGGGTGTGAACGGTCGTTCCCGGAGTCCGTACCGGATTCTTTGCTCCGGAGTGCAGCTCCGGGACGATTTCACAGCGACCCGGAGCTGCAATGCCGGATTTATTTCCGGGCGTAGTCCTGCGCGAAGTCGCGGAGGCGCCGGTCGAGCAGGTCGTACTGCTCCTCGCGGTTCATCTGCGACACGCAGACACGCACGCCGTTCTGGAGGCTGCCCGTCGAGGTGAGCGAGATCGCGCAGATACCGTAGCGCAGCAGCGCGGCCACCAGGTCGGAACTCGGCATCGAACCGTAGCCTACCGTGAAGAAGAATCCGTCGCTCACGTGTTCGTTCTGGTCTTTGTCATAGACGATGTGGAAACCGTGACGCTCGAAGAGCTCCTTGACGCGGTGAGCGCGGTGTGCGTATTCGCGGGTGTGGGCCACGAAGTCCAGCTTGCCGTCCGCCGCCGCTTTGAACATGGCCGCCAAAGCGTATTGAGCCGAGTGACTTGCGCCTGACGATGCGGCGTAGAGGAATGTCAGGGCGTAGGATTCGGCGAAACGGCCGATGCCGTAGCGCTCCTTGAGAGCCGGGTAGAAGCGGTTGCGCAGTTTGTCCGAGATCGCTGCGATGGCGATGCGCTGACCGGCGTAGCTGAAGATCTTCGAGCCGGAAATCATCAGCACGTAGTTGTCCGTGTAACGGGCTGCGGTGGCCTGGAACGGAGCTTTGAACGGATGTCCCAACTCCTTGCGGAAGTCCATGCCCATGTAGGCCAGGTCTTCGAGAACGATCGTGTCGTACTTGGTTGCCAGCTCGCCGATGGTGCGCAGCTCGCTCTCTGTGAGGCAGATCCACGCCGGGTTGTTGGGGTTCGAGTAGATGATCGCCGCGACGTTGCCCTGCTTGAGATAGCTCTCCAGCTTGGGACCAAGTTTCTCGGCGCGGAAGTCGTAGATGTCGAACGATTCGTGCTTGATGCCCAAGATGCGCACCTGCTGGCGCTGCACCGGGAAGCCCGGGTCGATGAACAGAATGGTGTCTTTCTTGGGGTCGCACTGCGAGCAGATCTGGAACAGGCAGAAGCCGCCCTGCATCGAACCGACGGTCGGGATGCAGCCCTCGGGGGCGACGTCGATGTCGAGGAAGGCCTTGACGAAGCGCGAAGCCTCGCTCTTGAGCGGGGCGATGCCCGTGATGCTGGGGTAGATCGAAGCCCGTCCCTGGGCGAGGGCCTGCTGTTCGGCTTCGACGCCGACAGTCTCCGGCGGAAGGCCCGGAACGCCCATTTCGAGGTGCAGGAATTCGGTGCCCGAGTTCTTCTCGAGGGCGCCGCCGACGGCTCCGACCTGACGGATCGTGGCCTGTGCGAAGTTTTCGATGTCCATGGCGGCGAGCTGCTCGTCGAACATCTTCTGCGGAATGAGAGCTGCCATTACTTGCGGTGTTTTTGTGCGTATTCGTATCCGGCGCGGAATGCCTTGAGGTTCATTTCGACGATCTGCTCGCCTTTGCGGGCGAAGATGCTGCGGATGCCCGCCTCGAACTTGTCGGCGTCGAGCCCCAGGAAAGGAGCGGCGGCGCCCAGCAGCACGATGTTGGCCGCACGGGGCGAGGATTGCTCCTTGGCGATGGCATCGACATCGATCAGGATCGCATGTTTGCGCTTCCCGAGTTCAGCCAATACGGCCTCCGGTTCGGGGTAGTTGTCGATGTTTACGAACGGCGTGGTGTTGGCGATCACCCAGCCCTCCGGATTCAGGTAGGGTACGTAGCGCAGCGCCTCCATCGGTTCGAGCGAGATGATGATATCGGCCGCGCCCTGGGGGATCAGGTCGGAGAGGATCTCGTCCGAACTGATGCGCAGGTTCGACTGTACGTCGCCTCCGCGCTGGCTCATGCCGTGTACTTCTGCCTGTTTGATGTGGAGTCCCTCCTTGAGGGCGGCGGCTCCGATGACGGTGGCGATCGAGAGGATGCCTTGTCCTCCCACGCCGGAAAGTATGATGTCCCGTTTCATGGTCGTACTACTGTTTTTTTGCGTTGTGGCGTTTGGCGGTCTGGATGCACTCGCGGCGCGGGATGATGACCGAAACCCCTTTATATTCGATCTCTTCGCGGATCGTGCGGCGGATCTCCTCCATGTTCTTGGGCAGGGGTACTACGACGCGGATGTGTTCGGGTTCCACGCCCAGTCCGGCGCAGATCTGCTCGAGGCGTCCCGTGCCGGCCGAATCTTGGCCGCCGGTCATGCCGGTAGTGAGGTTGTCCGAGATTACGACGGTGATGTTGCTTTTTTCATTCACGGCATCCAGCAGGGCGGTCATGCCCGAGTGGGTGAAGGTCGAGTCGCCGATTACGGCTACCGAAGGGAACTGTCCGCCGTCGGCAGCGCCCTTGGCCATCGTGACCGAAGCACCCATCTCTACGCAGGTGTCGATCGCCCGGAACGGGGGCAGCGAACCGAGCGTATAGCAGCCGATGTCGCTGAAGACCTTGTGATTGGGGTAGTGCTCGCGCAGCACGTCGTTCAGTGCCGTATAGACGTCGCGGTGACCGCAGCCCTGACAAAGGGCCGGGGGACGGGGCATGGTGAGCTGGCTGGCCGCCTCGCTCTCGCGGCGGGGCAGACCGAGGGCGCCGCGTACGTTGTCGGGCGTGAGTTCGCCCGTGCGGGGCAGCTCGCCGCTCAAACGTCCTTTGACCGGAATCGGAGTACCCAGCAGACCGCGGATCATCTCCTCTACCAGGGGCTGTCCCTCTTCGACGATCAGCAGCGAACGGCATTCCGAAGCCATGCGCTGTACGAGTGCCGTCGGCAGCGGGTATTGCGAGATCTTCAGCACGGGGAAGGGGCAGCCTTCCGGGAAGTTTTCCATAATATAGTTGTAGGCCAGACCGCAGGCGATGATGCCCATGGATTTGTCCGGTCCGTCGATGTAGCGGTTGTGGCGCGAATGTTCGGCCTCCTGCTCGAAGAGTTTGTTCTCCTCGATGAGGGTTTTGTAACGTACGCGCGAGTTGCCCGGCATGAGGATCCACTGGCGGGGCCGCTCGGGGTAGTGGAGCGTGTTTTGCTGGCGGGGTTCGCCGATTTCGACCACGGCCCGCGAGTGGGCCATGCGGGTCGTCACGCGCATCAGCACCGGAATCTGGTATTTCTCCGAGAAGTCGAACGCCTCGCCGATCATCTCGTAGGCTTCCTGTTGCGATGCGGGTTCGAAGCAGGGAATCATGGCGAATTTGGCGTAGAAGCGGGAGTCCTGTTCGTTCTGCGAGGAGTGCATCGAGGGATCGTCCGCCGCTACGACCACCAGGCCGCCGTTGGCGCCCGTCATAGCCGAATTGACGAAAGCGTCGGCGCAGACGTTCATGCCCACGTGCTTCATGCAGACCAGGGCCCGCTTGCCGACGAACGACATGCCGAGGGCCGCTTCCAGTGCGGTCTTTTCGTTGGCCGACCAGTTGCAGTGGATGCCGCGCTCGCGCGTTAGGGGGTGCATCTGGATAAATTCCGTGATCTCCGTAGAGGGGGTTCCGGGGTAAGCGTACACGCCCGAAAGACCGGCGTTGAGGGCTCCCCATGCGATAGCCTCGTCGCCGAGTAATAATTCTTTCTTTATCATGGTGTCTGTTTTAGGTTCATTGCTGTTTTGAGTTCCGTTTCCCGCCTCGTATAACCGAACGGGCTTGGTGGTTATATCCTCGGCTCTACGAAACAGTTCGTTTTTACGCCGTTGTTTTCCGCTTTGGCAGAGTTCGAACACCTCCGATTCTGCGCTCGGTTTATCGAAAGCGTTGATTTTCTTTCGACTATTTTTCGCCTCGGCAATCGAAACGAAGGTTTCATTGCGCTCGGCTTAAGGAAGCAACTTAGGTTTCTGACAAATTTAGCGTTTTTTTTTGAAATATCTACTGTGACGGTGGTTTTTATTCCGGATTTTCGGTAATACGGCAAAATTGATGACGATTCGGAAGTAAAAGGTCCGAGCTCTGTTTTTTGCTTTCGCCGGATGAAGCGTGGGAAAAAAGCCCCCTTCGAAAAGGGGGCTTGATGAAGATTCCGGGAGAACCGGTTGCCGGTCGAATCGTGGGTTTGAGATGCGATCGGACCTTCGGTTGCCGGGGTTGTTTATTGCACATCGACGAACGGTCCGCAATAATAACCGTTCATTTCGTTGGTCGCTTCATAGAAGGCCAGCGCGATCTTTTGCTTTGCGGTGGCTCCGTGGATGGTACTCTTGGTGTTGTCACCCTGGTTGTCGTAGGTTTTGCCTGCATATGCGATGGACAGTATTCGTCCGGCATCCTTTTCGTTGGCAAAGGAAACGAGCAGACCGTCCAGTGCCTGCGGTGCGGCTTTGATGGTTACTACGCCCTCCGCCTGCCGGATTTGCTCCAAATCGGTCAGACCGGCCTGGGGTGCCAGATAGATCGTGTAGTAATCGTCGCTGCGGCGGTCGATGACGGCGGATTGGAGTTCGACCGGGTCGTTCGTTCCGACCGTATAACTGTTGCCGGAGTAGTAGGAGTATAGTTCGAACGCCCCGTCCGCATACCCTTCGAGGTGCATATCATGAACCTGCAGATCGAACGAGATTCGGTAGTTGTCTTGCAGGGCGTATTTGTAGAGGGTGATGGTGCCCGTCGCGCCTTGAAGGTCCGTATTGGTGACGGTAACCGACTTTTGTTGGGCAGGATCGACGATTTCGAGTTCGAACAGCTTGTCGATCCGGGTGATGTCGATCGGAGTTTTAGCCGTCGCCAGGGCGTTGTCGAAGCGGATTCGAACGTAGTATTCATCCACCTGGTCGATCAGCGCTCCCATGACGGGGCTGGCCGGCGAGAGATGGATTTCGGAAATCGTTTCCTCTTCGAGCGGTTGGTAATAGGCGCTTCCGAGCGGAGTTTTCAGGTCGTTGAGGCTGATGAAGCTGGTCCGCTCGGCGTCCTGCTGGTCGTAGGTGCAGGTACCGTAGATGCGGAGTTTCTTGCCGGTTGCGGCCGAGGTCATTTCGGCATATCCTTCGATCTTGTCCCCGTCGCGGGTGACGATGAAGCCGCCGTCGGTGATTAATGAATGGTAGTCGATGGTCACCATCGAAATATCCGATGCGATGGGGTGTTGGAACGACATGGAGTTGAGCAGCGAATACCGTTCGGACGCACTCTTCATGTTGATCGATTTATTTAGCTGGTTCGGCGTGAAGCTGAGGGATATGTAATCGTTTTTTCCGCCGTTGCCATAGAGCATGTCCTGGTAGTTGTCGTATCCTTCGAGCGGGGAGATGAAGAACCAGAGCCGATCGGTTTCCTTGTAGAAGAAGACCGATTTGGCGGCGATCCGCTGGTCGCCGTATTCGATGAACGGCTCCTCTCCGGAAGGTACTTCGAGTCCGGGATCCTGCGTGTCGAGCGTTCGGAATTTGTATTCGGTAGAAGTGAGTTCCAGACCGCCTTGTGTAAAACCTGTTGCCACGATCGTATAGTCGCTCGACGGAAGCAGACTGTTGTATGTGAAGGTTTTGGTTTCGGCCGGATCCTGAACGGTCGCTTGAGGCGTTACCGTCGCGGATTTGATCGTATAGGTATAAACATCTACATTTTTCGGCGTGATGGTGAAAGTTACGGTATTGGCTTCGGCCTTGACGTCGGAAATGGTGAGCGTGGCGCTTTCTCCGGGAGGCGGGGGCGTCGTTTCGTCGTCTTTACAACTCTGGAAAGTTCCCAATAGCAGGATGCAACACAGTAAATGGAAGGTTGCTTTACTCAAAGATTTCATAGTCGGATTATTTTAGGGTTGTTTTTTTGATAATTTATGTGCTCGATGTTCCGGTTGTGCCTTTGCCGCTGAAAGCGACGTGTTCCAACCGGCTCTCCCTTCGTCACGGGGACCCCGTGCAGCGAGGTTTCGGACAGGTTGGGAGTTCTGCGTGTTTGTTTATTTGATTGCTTTTTATTTGGCGCTCGTGGTCAATAATTCCGAAGTGACCGGAGCCGACATTTTCCCGTTGTTATCGACCGGGATGAGGACCAGATAGCTTTCTGCGAAATAGTAGTCGGTGGAGAACGTCGTGTCTTCGGTGGCGGCACGGTATTTTACGCCGTTTTGTTTGCAGATCGTTTCACCGAGATTGGCTGCTGCATCGTAGGCTGTTTTTTCGATCATTGCGTAATAGTAACCTGCGCAATCGGCTCCGGGGGTTACGGTTACCGAGGCATAGAAAGATACGCCGTAATTGTCCGTGATCGAATTTACCGCGATGGTCGCCGTCGCAGAGCCGGTAGCTTCGTAGCCGAGGGTTTCGAACTCGACCACCGTCGGAACGCCGTATCTGTCTTCGTTGTCGGCTTCGGGCAGGGCGATCAGTACGTATTGCGTATCGTATGCCAAACGGGATCCGTTGATGTCGTTGTCGCTGTATAGCGTTATCGGATAACCACTCTCTTTGCCGATCAACTCTCGTTGAACGTATGTATCCGCATTGCCGCCGTATTTGCGGTCGAAATCGGCTTTGGTGATGAAGTTGTAATAAGCTTTTTCGAAGCCGTTCCGTTTGACGGAGAAAGTCGCTGAGGTGAACGATGCGGTCTTCAGGGCAATATCGACCGTGAGCGACGTATCGTAGTCGGTGCCTGCGGCTTCCGTGTGGAACTCCTTGTATTGCAGGGGACCCAACTTGCCTTCGGCATCGTATGCGAACGAGAAGAAGTAATATTC